>Ga0207422_1002996_pt1 | contig 18891 bp, 18 predicted proteins | sample MarCyaLeptolynsp_FD_187757 | JGI IMG/M metagenome (GOLD analysis project Ga0207422, IMG submission 187757) | Marine cyanobacterial communities from Panama - species 1 Leptolyngbya sp. (SPAdes) | ecosystem: Environmental > Aquatic > Marine > Unclassified | place: Panama: Panama City | collected...
CACGTGCTTGTCGAGGGAGAGAACAGCCGCAAGATCGACGCACTGCTTCTCAACTTCAAGAACATCCTCGACAATCTGCTGGTCGTTGCCAACAACCCGGTCCAGAGCGAGACCGCCAATTCCAATGTGCAGATCCAGGCATCACTTCTCAGAAGCAACGCCACGCGCTTCCCGCAGCCGTTCGACAAGCTGATCCTGCAGTCGGCCAAGGAATTTGATGAGGAGTACAAGGAAACCTCGATCACGCAGCTCAATGAAAAACTGAAGTCCCAGGTGGTTGAAGAATGTCGCCGGATCGTCGCGCGCAACTATCCGTTCACGAACGGGCGCTCGGAAGTGCCGATGACAGAGTTCGCCAAGCTCTTCTCGCCGAACGGCATCATGCAACAGTTTTTCGATCAGAACCTGAAAGCGCTCGTCGACACATCTTCGCGGCCTTGGAATTGGAAGCCCGAAGTCACGCAGGCTGACCGCCTTTCTAACGCGACGTTGCGCCAATTCGAACGTGCGGATCTCATCAAGCAGGCCTTCTTCCCGACTGGCAACGCGTTTCCTTCTATCGGTCTGCAGGTCGTGCCAAGGGCTTTGTCCCAGCAGGCTGACGCAGCAAGCCTTGAAGTCAACGGCAATCTGGTTCTGGTCACGCGCGGCCCCGGCTTCAATGCGGACATTGAACCGCTGCCTGCAAGCTTCGATTGGCCGAGCAATACTGCCACACCGCGTGTCGTATTGGTCATTCAGCCGGAAGTGCCGGGCTACCGTTCCCGCCAGGAGGTGCATGGTGATTGGGCGTTTTACCGGTTCGTTCGCGCCAACAGGGTCAGCTCTGGCCAGAACAAATTTGTTATTCGGAAAACGCTCGGCGGAAGACAGGTTGCCTTCACGGTGACACTCCGCACAAAACCGAATCCGTTCTTCCTTTCCGCCGTCGGCGACTTCACGTGCCCGACGAGTTTCTGAAGGACGCTGAATGGACATTCAGAACGGATATTTCGGAAAGCTTCCTGACCGGGCCGACTTTGTGATTGGGAGATGTCCGGAGGGCTTCCTGCGACACTGGGAACCGTTTTTGATGAAGGGACTTGCACAGTCGAGACAAGACTTGGGCAGCGCGTGGGAAGAAACTTATATGACCATGCCTGTCTGGCGGTTCTGGCTGGTTCCGGAGATCGAAGGCGGGACGATGCGCGACGCGGTTGCCGGCGCTCTCATGCCGAGTGTCGACAAGGTCGGGCGAAAGTTCCCGTTGACGGTTGCTTCGCCGGCCAGGACGGGAGACGACAAAGGCAGGCCGGAGGAGGCCTGGTATGACCGGGTCGAGACGGTTCTTCTCGACGTCCTTGATGAGGAAAGCAGCCTCCAGGCGTTCCAACAAGCTGTTGCCACACTGGAGGACCCCTCAGCCGTCAGCGCCGATGATCCATCGCTGGCATACAGCACCCTTGCGGCGGCACCGGAAACTGACGGCAAGATCCAATCGTTTTTCTGGTGCCGGGCGGGCGACCAATTTTTTGGATTTCAGTGTTCCGGATTACCGGACGCGGAAGCATTTCGCTGGCTGCTCCTCCCTGAAGAGCATGGCGAAGACACGAGTGAAAGTGAAACGGCAGGGCACACGCATGGGCGATATCATCCGGAGGATAATCGGACATGACACTTTCAGTGCACGAGGATTTGCAAGGATTTTCGTTCGGATTGACCCATGTCGGGCGTGTTCGCGAAGAAAACCAGGATGCCTTTTACTGCGACGAGAACAAGGGTGTCTTTGCAGTCATGGACGGAGCGGGTGGTCTGAACGGTGGAGCCATTGCCTCCGGGCTCGTGAAAGAAGCTTTGACAACGATCAGAGTGCCGCAAAATGCAGTGGATCTGCTTGATCAGTTCGAAGGCCGGGTGATCGACGCCAAAGAGCAGATCGAGAAAGCGTCCGCAAAAGCAAACGGTGCTGCGATGGGAACAACGATCGCCGCGCTTTTGACCTTCGGCTCCAATTTCGCCTGTCTGTGGGCCGGTGACAGCCGTGTCTACCGGTTCCGGGACGGGAAAATGGAGCAACTGACAACGGATCACACAGAGGCCCAGGAACTGGTCGATCAGAATGTGCTTACAGAAGAAGAAGCCAAGCTGTTTTCAAGGCGCCACGTGATCACCCGCGCAATCGGATCCGGCGTTGACCTTGAGCTGGAGCTGGTCTCCGGAAATCTGCGGCTCGGTGATCGCTTTCTTTTGTGCTCGGATGGCTTGACGGGGCATCTCGACGATACAGTTATTTCAACATTCATGCTGGACGGTACCAAGAAATCGGTCGCACAGGGTCTGCTGAACGGAGCACTGGACCAGGGGGGCGCAGACAACGTAACCGTGGTCGTCGTGGATATTGACCGCGTCTCTTGTGATGAAGGAGAAGTCCGCTGATGAATCCCGACGATCATTTGCTGCCGTCCGGGTCCAGGCTCAACAATCTTTACGAGATTGAAGAGCATATTGCCGACGGCGGTATCGGGACAGTGTATCGTGCGAGGGACGTTGAGAGCGGCGATCCGGTTGCCATCAAGGTTCTTCTTGCCCGAATGGCAAAAGACCCTCTGATCCTCGATCTTTTCAAGCGTGAAGCCAAGATCCTTCGAAAACTGAAGCACGATGCGCTGACGCAATATTTCGTTTTCGCCAAGGAGCCCACGCTCGGTGTCTATTACCTTGCGATGGAATTTGTCGCTGGTCCCTCGCTTAAGTCGCGCCTGGAATCAGGACCACTTGAACCGGAGGCCGTCTACCGGCTGGTCATCAGGCTCGCGTCCGCGCTTCAGGCCGTGCATGATCGCGAGGTCATCCACCGCGACCTGTCCCCGGACAATATCATTCTCCAGAACGGTGACGTCGGCCAGGCGAAAATCATCGATTTCGGTATATCGCGCGCCAATACGGCCGGACCGACAATCATCGGTGACGGCTTTGCCGGCAAGGTCAACTATGTCTCGCCGGAACAGGTCGGTCTGTTCGACGGCAAAGTGACGGCGAGAAGCGACATCTATTCGCTGGGGCTTGTCATCACCGAAGCACTGACCGGCAAACAGCCCGATATGGGGGGCACCCAGGTCGAGATGGTTGAGAAGCGGCGGGCGGTGCCGTCGCTTGAGGGGGTAGACAACCGGTTTCGACCGCTTCTTGAAGCCATGCTTCAGCCTGAACCGGCGAACAGGCCTGCATCCATGGCCGAGATCGCGGAATGGACGCTTGGTGCTCCAATGCGCCAGCCGATTGAAGACAAGACAATCATCAGACCTTCGGGACCACCTCCGGAGCAGACCGTTCTGGACCAACCTAGCCAGCCGGCGCAGTGGGGACGCCGCGTGCTTGTCGCCCTGTCTCTTCTTGGATTTGCAGGAGCAGGTGCGGCGGGGGTCTATTTCCTCGTCGGACAAACGGTCCCCGACCCGAACCAGAAGCCTGTTTTGATCGCTGAGCCGCGCGAAAACGCACCGCCGAAGCCGATCGCTCAGACCGACGATGCGGCAGGGGACGACGACGGCGGCGGCTCGACAGCCCAAACGGGTGGCTCCGGAGAGGGCACGGACCTCACTGGTAATGGCGAGGATTTGACCTCCCAAAAGGAAACCGAGATTGCGTCGCTGCCGCCCAACACCCTGAATAACGGTCAACAGCAAAATACTCCCCCCTCAACAAACCTGAGGCCGGAAGATCGTATCCGCAACTATGTGAACAACTACCAGGCGGGCGACTGTATGTATCTGCAGCCTGTCCAGATCGCCAGCAGGTCCGCCGAAATCGAAGGCTTTGCATCCAGAACGCCGCCATTCATCACTTTCGACAGCGAGTTCACCCAGACGCAGGGCTTTGAGGCCAAGATCCAGGTCAATCTTGTGAGTGATGCGCAATGCCCGGCGATTTCCTTTCTGAGGGCGACACCACAAGGCAATGAGCAGACTGAACTGCGCCTTGATATGCAAAGAACGGTCATTCCGAACGGGGAAAATATGGCCGGAAGAATCTCCGGCTATGATCCCTCGACCGGTGAACTGGGTCTGATTTTCGTCACCAGCAACGGAGAAGTCGTCAATCTGTCTCCCTATTTGCAGAGCGATGACGGCGGTGCGGGATTTGTTGTTCCGCTGAACCTGAAAACACCGTCCGACGAGACGGGGTTGATTATTTCAATGGTTGGGTCGGACATGGCTGCAAATTTGTCGAAGCGCCGGGAAAAGCAGGCAAATGCCTATTTTGAAGCCCTGCAGCAGGATCTGCCGGTCTTGCGGGCAACTGCAACCACGGTCAAAGTGGTGCCTTGATCCGTTTGCTTGACCGGGACCTGACGACGTTGACCTGATGAAGCGCTATACGAAACCGATCCATGTACCGCAGCCGTTGAAGCATCGCACCGCGGACAGTTCGCTGGCCTTGATCAACGTCGTCTTTTTGCTGCTGCTGTTCCTGCTCGTGTCGGGCACGCTTCGTCCGCCCCTGCCGGAAGAGTTCGAATGGGCGGAGACGATCTCTGAGGACGGAAGGGGAGATATTCAGAACAGCCTTGTTCTGTCGCGAACCGGTGCCGTTTGGTTCGACGGCAATGCGCTCGAGGACGAAGAACTCGAAACAACACTCGCTGATCTCGCTCAAACCCGGGACAGCTTGTCGGTGCAGGTGGATCGCAGAGCGAAGATGGAAGCCGTCGCGATGCTCGCGAAACAGCTTCAGTCGGCAGGTATCAGACAGTTGAGTTTCGTCACAATTGAAACGGATCGACCGTGACAACCGCCGTCTACAATCAAACCGGCGAAGCTCGGATTCCCGCTTATGTCTGGACGGCGGGGCTGGGCTTGTCGGTCGGGGCCCACCTTGCGGTGATCATTTACGGGCTGCCCTATTTGTCTTGGGATACGGAGCAGCTTCCCGAACCGGCTGCGACCGAAATCACCATCGAGAGCAATGATCTGAATTTTGAAACCGCGGCGGTCGTGGAGTCAGTTGCAGCAGAAACTGCGACACCGGATGCTGTCGCGGTTCCACCTACTGAAGCAGTACCGGTACCCGTCGAACCGTTGCCGAGCGTTGAAACGGTACCCGATTCAAGCGATGTCCTGACACCGGCAGAAACCGTCGCGGCAAATCCGGAAACCGTGCTGGCTGACCAAGTTGAAACCAGTCAGGTCGAGCCGGGCGCGGCTGTTTTGCCGGAGCGTATCGAAACGAGTGCGGCCCAAGCCGTTCCTCAATCAACCGCTGAGCCCCTCACAAGCGCGGCCGCTGAACCGGTTGTTGCAACAGCGCCGGAAATCGCAGCCGTTGCGCCGAGCCAATCTGTAGCCGTCAGCGTCGCTCCGCCTGTAAGCACTGTTGTCGTCGGTAAAGAGATCGAACCTGCGGCCGTCCAGCAGGTGCCTGAAACCCCCACGGTCGTGACTGTGCAACCGTCAACCGCGATTGTGTTACCTTCAACGGTCCCAACCGATGATGAAGGGATCGTGGTCGTGACCGCGCCGGCGACGACGGCTCAGCCGACAAACACCACGCAAACCCAGGCAGAAGCGGCCAATGTGAGCTCCGTAACTCCCGTCCAGTCCGTTGAGCAGGCGTCAAACCCGGTTGCAGTGGCCCCCGGATCGGTGGTCGCTCCGGTGACTGCCGCACCTGCAACGGCCCCGTCCGTAGCCGTTTCCAGCAGTTCTCAGGTCAGTACCGTGACTTCTGTTACGGCGCCGGTGGTCACGTCGAACACGCTTCAAGTCGAAGCCGGATCAGTGCAGGCTGTTGATCCGGTCGAAGAGCAGATTGCGGCGATACGGCCGTCTGAAATAGGTTTGCCGTCAATCGAGCCGAGCGATCCCGATCCGTCGAATGTGCCTGCGGCGCCTGTTACCACCGACCCGGCACCGAATGTGTCACCAACGGAAATCGCGACAATCGATCCGCTTGCAGACGTTACGGCCTATGTTTCCAGCTATAACGTTGGCGAATGCGCGCATTTGACTGTCATGTCCGCGGGGACCGACACCGCGCAGGTGACAGCCTTCGGTGCGACCATCGCACCGTTTGTTCAGTTTGATCAGAAGTTCAAGGCCGACCAGGGCTACGAGGCTAATATTGAAGTGCGTCTCGTCACGGGACGGCAATGTGCGCTTTTGAATGCACTTGGACCCGAAAACGGCGTCGAAGCTGCTGGCCTTGTTGAGCTGGACAACACCGTTGTGAAAAGCGGTACACGCGTTTCTGGAGTCATCCAGCGAGATTTGCCGATTGGTCGCATCGCACAGGCGGAAGCAGCTGGTCTTGAGCTGAACGGGAAGGGACCGCCCGAGCTCTATCTCATTGACGATGCCGGCCAGATCCACGACGGCAGGAGTTTCGTGCGTCATGAGACAAGCACTGTGAGGGTTGGAGGGTGGCGATTTGCGGTTCCCGTGACGCTTATCTCCGGAAGTCCATCCGAGACGGCGCTGATCTTGACGGTCTGGAACCGGCCGAAGGGCAATCAGCCGCCGGAGTTCAGAAGCTTGCCGGCGGATCGCATTGCAAGCGTGCTCGCTGAACCCGGCGTTTACTCGCTGTCCGCTTTCAAGGTCTCACGTTGACGGCGTCGGACTTGCCGCACCGGCAGTGAAAACGCCGGTCAGCAGGACTTCAAGCGCCGCACGTTCCTTTTCCAGCCGGGTTTCGAACCAGGTCACCGCGACGGAAACGGGGATAGCGACGGCCAGCCCGCAGGCTGTGGTCAAGAGAGCAACCCAGATGCCGCCTGCAAGTGTCGCCGGATTTGCAGAAGATCCGGATTCCTGGAGCGTCTGGAAGGTGTCGATCATCCCGAGCACGGTCCCGAACAGGCCCAGCAAAGGCGCGATCTGGGTAACAAGGTCGAGGGCCTTGAGCCAGCTTGCCAGGTGAAACAGGCTGTCCGCCGCACGCGCGGAAATCTCCTCGCGCAAGCGTTCCTCGCGAATATCGCGTTCCTGGGCATTCATGGGTTGCTGGTCCAGCATCTGGATCGCATCCATGGCGCCGCGCACGAGAGCTGCTGACAAGGACCTGTCTTTCAGAAGCGCCTGGGTAGCCTTGGCACGTTCACCGGTTCGCCATAACGTCACAGCCTGTCTGACAAGAACATGACGACCGACCCGCGCATTTGAGAACTGGAAAGCCTTTGCAAGAATGGCGGCAAGCGCAAGAACGGAGATGGCCAAGAGAACCAGAACCACCGGTCCTCCAAGTTCGAGCAGCGAAGAAGACGACTCAACCATTCAACGACCGTTCCTTCCGGCAGGTAGTGTCACGATCAGTCTCCGAACTGGATTGCGGTACGGTTCTTCAAATCGAGGAGATCCGGGCAATAAACATCCGTGACGCTCGCAGGCACACAGTTCAGGACGTCATTGATATGCAGCCTGGAAAGGCTGTCGCAGGCCTTGCCGGCAAGGTCAAACTGCAGGACCTTAGTCTTTCCGGCCGAAATGCGTGAAAAATCAAGGCGAAGAAACTGATCGACCAGACCGTCGACATTAAAGGCCACGATTTCCAGGCCAAGCTGGTTGATGGGTCTCTCAAGGCCATTGGTAGCGATTACGGAGAGCCGGCAGCCGCCATCTTGTGTCGGTTGGACATGGTTGAGCTCAAGACTGATCTTGCCGGTCGGATCCTGTGCCTGCGCCGGCGCCGCCAAAACGGCCAGAACATACCCAAATAAAATCAGACAAGCCGGTATCCGCATATAACCCCCCAAAAACTCCAAGTCGAAAACCTTGGCTGAAACAGCCTGTTGCGGTCATCAGACACAAATATCAGTCATAAGACAACAGCACTGTCCAGTCTTCTGCACCGTCTGTTTCAATCTTGAAAAAATCGGCTTCGATCAAGCCGCGTTGCCAGCACTGATCCCCGTCGAACAAGACAAATTTCTCTTCACGTATGCAGAGCGTGATGTCACCCCCGAGGCGGCTTTCACCAAAACCGTCGGCAACGTGAAGATAGTACTTTTCTTGCTTGAGCGGTTCCTGAAGGATCTGACTGCAGGCATTGGCCGTGATTGTCCACCAGCCCTCCGTGCGCAATCCGTCTTCCGTGTCAAAACCGATCGCAACATTCACCAGATCGACAGATCCATTGCACACTCTGAGGCCTGCATGCGCCGGCAAAGCACCAAGCAAACCCGACAGGAAGACAGAGACCGCAAACGTCAGCCCCACGGGCCATCGATTGCCCGGTCGTAAAAGACTTCTGGACGTGAATGTCTGTGCCATAAACGGGTCACCAGGTCGGTATTCGTACCGTAACGCTAAGGAAATAAAGGCTTATGGTCAATTTGGCTTTTCCTGTTGAGCTTTATAGTGAAGTACGTGACAGTAACGGGATCAGTGTTGCGGAAGATCTCTAAGAACCACCGATGCTTACGATACACAGTCCAATTGGCAAACGACGGCGGATACCGCTGACGCCGCTGATCGACGTGATTTTCATCCTCGTCATGTTTTTCCTGCTGTCTTCGTCATTCGGGATATGGCGCCCGTTGGACATTAGCTTGGGCGGAGAGGATGTTGGGGAAAGCACCGAGAGCACGGCTGTTTCTACGCCGCCGGTCCTGATTGTTTTGAAGGTTCTGCCGGCAACAGGGGCCCAAGAGCTGATCGTGAACGGGCTGACCATAGAACTTGACGGACTGGCCGGGGAGCTGAACAGGCTTGCAGACGCCGGTGCCCAGACCGCGGTGCTGGTTCCGGACGATGCCACGGACTTTCAGCAAGTTGTCCGTATTCTCGATGAAGCGAAAACCTCCCGGATCAAAAGCGTCAGCCTGAAGCTGCAATAAACGCGTGGCAAAACAAAACGGCCCGGCGTGTTGCCGGGCCGTCTATGTTTTTCAGGTGGTTGCCTCAGCGGCCGATTGCGCCACCGATGATGCCACCGACAACACCGCCGATGAAGGCTGCGCCTGCAGGGTTCACGCCACCGCCGCGATTGTTGTTCTGCGTGTTCGTGGCGCGCTGCGGCTGTCTGTTGTTGTTGGTCGTGGTCGTCTGCCGCGTTGTTGTGCTCCGCGACGCCGAAGCCGCCCGCTGCTTGCGCTTGATTTCAGCGATGTAGGCAGTGTACTGCGCGGCCGTCTGGTTGGTCAGCAGCAACTGCTGTGCCGCGGTGAAGTATCCGGACGGAACCTGACCGTTAGCCGTCTGCCAGGCAACGATGCCGGCACGTGTCTTAGGACCGAAGGCACCATCCGGACGACCGACATTGTGTCCCGTAAGGTTCAGGCGTGTCTGGATTTCCCGCCGTGCAGAGCGGTTCCATCCAAGCGCTGCTTCTGTTTCTGCCGTACCGGGAATTGCGGTCTGCGGGTTCGGCAGGGTCGCACTCGCACCGGCGGCATTCGCTGCCGGAGCGGCTCCAGGCGTGGTCGCCGGGTTGACTGCGGCCACCTGAGAGCTGGTGCTCAGGCGCTTGATCGAGTTGCGCGCAAAGTCAGCGAACGTACCGTTCGGATAGGCCGACAGGTAGGATTCGTAGTCGGCAATCGTGTCGCTTGATTTGGCAGCTTCCCAGATCAGCTTTTCACGTTCCCAGTCAAGATTGCGCTGTGCGGTTGCCGGAGCAAGTGCTGCAACAGCCGGCTGCTGCGGAACTTCGGTGGCCGTGTTGCCCAGAGAGGCGACTTCGGTGCCCTCAGCGGACGCGACGCTCTTGTTCAGGAAGACTTCGCCGATAAGGGAAGCATTCACCCAGGGGCGCTGGCGCTTTTCCGTGGCATCATAGACATCACCGGTAACGCGGGTCATCACGGTCTGGATTGAGGCGTTGGGCGTATCGATGTGGCGGATGAGAGCCGACGTGAACGGGGAATTGCTGCCTTCGCCGTCGAGCGCAACATCGCCCGGGCTGGTCGCAAACGCGATCACGGAACCTTCACCGCCGGTTTCCTCGACCTTGATCTCGGCAAGACCCGCGCCGACGTTACCAGACCGGCTGGGGCCCATGCGGCGAGCGAGCGTGCGCGCCAGCGGGTTGTCGCGGCAGGCATCCAGGAACACCATCTGAACCTTCACGTCCTTGGACATCTGGCGCATGATGAAGTCGACCGAGATCGTTTCGAAGTCGAGAGACGTTTCGTCTTCGATCTTGGCGTCGATCGGAACCAGCAGGTTCTGTCCGGCAACCTGCATGCCGTGGCCGGCATAAAACAGGAGCGCGATTTCCGCACCGTAGGCTTTCTTGGCGAACTCCATTACGGAACGGCGCATGTCGTTATAGGTTTGGTCCTGACCCGCGACGACTTCGAAGCCCAGACTCTTAAGCTTTGTAGCCATCTGTTCCGCGTCGTTTGACGGGTTGGGAAGGGGTACTGTGTGTTCGTAAGCACCGTTGCCGATAACCAGGGCAACGCGCTTTGCAAGTGCCGGGGCTGTTCCCGCAATGAGTATTGCCAGCACGGCGATCATTCGTGTGAACATGTCCTGTCCTCTCGTCGATCAATGTTGCCTGTCGGATTTTCCGATCTTCGTTGGAGGTTTGTTTCCTCTTGTTTCCAGAGTTACCCCTGCGGCATGAATTCTTCTGTAATACGTGTCACAACTATTTGTTTTGGTGAAATCATACTTAAAACCAATGGATCGCTGTTCCACCCAACAGCTTCCGTATTATTTCGAATTCCGCATCGCATTATATCCAATCTCAATTCGCAATACCACGATTCCTCGCAGTTTTCCGGGCTTTTTTCTATCACATCTGTGTAGGTTCCGAGGCACCTTTGACAAATTTAGAAAAGTTGACTGGTTCCGGCGAGTCAGATCCCGAAAGATTTCTCGTTTTTTCCCGAAACACCAATTGAGTGACGAAGATCACGCTTCCTTGCGAGCTGGGTCCAAGTTCGTGCCGAGCTGTCATTTGCGGACAATCGCTTTGAATATCCGGGTTCGACTGGAAGCGTTACAGCAATCTTTGACTGTCGGGATGTGCGGACGGAGTATCTAGATCAGTTGATACGGCACGGCAGCACACGGGCGGGCAGGTCATGCCAACCGACAACGGATATCGAAACAGAATTTATTGAGGGAAAATGGCACGCCCAACGGGACTCGAACCCGTGTTTCCGCCGTGAAAGGGCGGCGTCCTAGACCGCTAGACGATGGGCGCGCGGTCGACGCGGCTGCGTCGTGGGGAGGCTTATAGGCGGGAATGAACCCGCCCGCAAGAGCCTTCGTGACAATTTTTTGCAGGCCCGGCATTCCGGGCCCGCGTGTGTTGCAAAAGTCCCGGAATCACCACTCGCCGGTGTTCGGCATGGAAGCCCAGGGCTCTTTGATTTCAAGAGCTTCGCCCTTCTGGAGCAATTCGAAGGAAATATTGTCCGGCGAACGAACAAAGGCCATGTGACCGTCACGCGGCGGGCGGTTGATCGTTACGCCCTTGCTCTGAAGGTTTTCGCAGAAGGCATAGATGTCATCGACCTCAAAAGCCAGGTGACCGAAGTTGCGGCCGCCGGAGTATTCTTCCGGATCCCAATTGTAAGTCAGTTCAAGCAACGGAGCCTTGCTGGCCTTGGCTGCGTCCAGATCGTCTGAGCCAGCAAGAAAGATCAGCGTGAAGCGTCCCTTTTCGCTTTCGTGACGGCGAATTTCCGTCATGCCCATCTTGTTGCAATAAAAGTCGAGGGATTCTTCAATGTCGGTTACACGAACCATCGTGTGCAGATAACGCATAGCTTGTCCTTTTCCTCAGACGAGGGATCTAGCGAGAGGTGGCCGGCCGGCTCATGACACTCATCACCAGCCTTTCAGATGCCAGGGACTTTGTCGCCCATTTATTCAAGGATGACGGCCTCAGCATCGTAGCCTTGACCGGTGCGGGAATTTCAACGGAATCGGGAATTCCGGATTTCCGGTCCCCGGGAGGGATATGGTCCCAGCGACAACCGGTTCAATACCAGGATTTCATTGTTTCTGAAAAGAGCCGGCTCAAGGATTGGGATCAGCGCTTTGAAATGATGCATTTTTTCGACCAGGCCGAGCCGAATGCGGCACATCTTGCGCTCACCGCGCTCGCTCAGAAGGGAGCTCTGAAGTGCCTCATCACCCAGAATGTTGACGGACTGCATCGAAAAGCAGGCTTCCCGGCGGACAAGCTGATCGAGATTCATGGCAACTCGACCTATGCCACGTGTCTTGACTGCGGCAGGCGGGCCGAACTGGAGGCTCAACGCACATGTGTGGACGCCGGCCAAAGCCCGCGCTGTGACGAATGCGGCGGCTTGCTCAAGGCCGCTGTTGTCAATTTCGGCCAACAGATGCCCGAGGCTGAACTGGAGCGCGCATTTCAGGCTGCCCAGACATGCGACCTGTTCCTGGTGCTCGGATCGTTCCTGGTCGTCCATCCCGTCGCCCAGTTGCCGGTGACCGCCGTGCGCTACCGTGCCGAACTCGTGATTCTCAACGGGCAAGAAACACCGCTCGATTCGCTCGCTTCTACTGTCATTCGGACACCATTGGCGCAAACTTTTGCAAATTTCGGCGAATAAAAAGCGCAAAACCTGTAAATGGTCTGTGGTTAGTTCCACAATTTCGCTTCTCGCAATTAGTCGCAATGTTATCCTTTTATTAGGAATCGGCTGTGAGGTGAGTCGCAACTTGCCCTCAGCTTAATGATGCGGACGAGAGACGGGATAAAATCGCTATGGGGGTCAAAACCGCACGCGAACCCCGCGCGCTAGACACGGCAACAGAAGACGTAGCCGTTGATGTATTCGAGGTTGCCGGAACCATAAAATGGTTCGATGTCGGAAAGGGCTACGGCTTCATCGTACCGGACAACGGCGAAGGCGACATACTGCTTCACGTGACCTGCCTCAGGCGGGACGGTTACCAGACAGCATATGAAGGGGCACGCGTCGTTTGCGAGGTTCTGGATCGCCCGCGCGGACTTCAGGCCTTTCGCATTCTGTCGATGGACGAAACAACTGCGACCCATCCTTCGCAGCTGCCACCGTCCAGAACCCATGTTCAGGTCGTTCCCGAAGGCGGCTTCGAAAAGGCGACCGTCAAGTGGTTCAATCGGGTCAAGGGCTTCGGCTTCCTGACCCAGGGCGAAGGCACCGAAGACATTTTCATTCATATGGAAACACTGCGCCGGTTCGGGATTACGGAATTGCGTCCCGGCCAGGATGTGATGGTGCGCTTCGGAGAGGGCCCGAAAGGCCGGATGGCCGCCGAAATCCGGCCAATGGGAGCAGGGACCCACATCCCGGCGTCGCACTAGCGGCCCCCGCTCATTCATCGTTACTTTGCGGCCGGACCTGATCCGGCCTTTTGTTTGCCGCTCTTCTGCGCTGAATTGAAACAAAGACACAGCTTCGATAAAGACCAGGGACGCCGGTCTGCATGGCACCGGATGTCTGTCTGGCACGAATAAGGTTCAGCATGGTTTTTCGTATTTTCCGAGTGATAAAGCCTTTTTTCCTCGCACTCCTCGTTGGCGTCGCGGCAATGACAACCGCCTCCCGGTCGCAAAACGCACAAGAAACGCTGCGCCAGGAAAACCTCGTGGTTCAGTCCGGCGACCAAACGCACCGGTTTGTCGTGGAGGTGGCCGAGACTGACCGGCAACGCTCGCGCGGGCTGATGTACCGCGAAGAAATGGCGGCCGACCACGGCATGCTCTTTGTTTTTGACGGCGAGGGTGAGCGGTTTTTCTGGATGAAGAACACACCGCTGCCGCTGGACATTATCTATATTGGCGCGACCGGTGATATCGTCAGCATCGCCGCAGACACGACACCCTTTTCCGAAAAGGTCATCCCGTCCGGCGAGGCGGCGAAATTCGTGCTGGAACTCAACGCCGGCACGTCAGCGAGCCTGGGCATCGATGTCGGTGACAAGGTTTCGAGCCCGTCGATGGCAGGTGAGTAAATATTCCTCAAAGGTCAATTTGCCAGCGCACATTGGAATAAGGCGTTCCGAGCGCGGTCGTCAGAAAAGCGGTCGCTATGCTTTAGCGCACCTACTGCTGCTCAAAAAAAGTTCTACTAGTATTTGATAGCATCCCGCTTAGTACCGATTCATATTGGGTGACCGATTTTCACCATGCGAAGTCGCTGTTATCGCAAAGTCAGACTGCAATACAGTACGGACACATGCTAGATTTTGGGGCCAAAATGATAAAATTTCTAAAGGGCATGTTGTTGTGCGCCGCAGTAGTAATTTTAACTGTCGTTGTATTAAATTACGTTTTTTTGTTTTATATTCCTATTTTTACAGAAATATCCACAGTAGTAATATTGTTGTCGAGCGGGCATGTCTGTAGTCGCCTGATGTCAAAGTATAAATGATAATCGAGTTGCGGTAGTAAGTAATCTCGAATCCGTTCGATTTGAATTATTTAGAGAAAAATCCTATGTGATGTCAGAAATCGATTAAATACCCTGAGCAACTAGATAAACAATAACGTGCGAATAAGTCTGCAGTATTGGAAATTACAGCTAGAGGCATAAGGATTAAAGGATTAGATGTGTCTCTCAAGTATTTGAAGTGGGTGGCTTGTTATTGATTTAGCTTGGGAGAGATGGATCAAGAACGTTTATTAAATTGGTGCAGCAGATTGGAAATCGGAGGGAATTACATTTGCACCCTGCAAAACGAGTGTCGCGAAAAATACTGCTAGCTCTTGTGATGATTTTTTTAGTTCACATAACTGTCTCTTTAAGTGCGTTTTTCTTCTGTCGTGACAAGATTTCCTATCAATTGGATGCTAGTGATAGTTGTAGTATTGGTCATTATTTCTTTGGAAGGGCTTATTTTTATCGTGGCAACGAGTGATGCATCAGGGTTGCCTCAAGTCTAAGGGGTTGCGGTTTGTAAATTATCTTGGGTTTGCTGCGCTCGAAATTACGGTACCTGGTTATTAAGATGTTGTTTTGGCTCGCGGGTCGGCCAAAAAAAGAAACAAGACAGATCTTGGACGTTAATAAATCCGAACTAAGTCGAGGATCTAACAGTGCATCTGATGTTGGTTCGTCGAGAGAGCGAAAACGCCAATAATAGGCAATGCCTCGATAAACCAGGATTCTTTTCGGCTGCGTGGGACAATCAAAGCGTAATTTGAGAGGAATCTAACATTGGTTCGGTGTCAGGTTGTTGGAAAAACGACGATAGACCTGCAAGTGTGAATGTTGTCACTTACGATAAACACAGAACCCGCAGGTATTGTGCAGCCTTTGCTTCTTCGCTCTTGACGCCTGCACCGAACGCGGATACACCGCACGCATTCAACGGATCGGGGTATAGCGCAGCCTGGTAGCGCATCTGGTTTGGGACCAGAGGGTCGCAAGTTCGAATCTTGCTGCCCCGACCATTTTCTCCTGACAGTTTCATTACTTGACCGCGCGGGTTGCCGCGCTTTTCTGTCGCTTGTTGACGCTTTGGTCAGGGTTAAAAAACACTTAATAAACGGTGTCGAAACGAGAAGCCGATGGCTCGGTTTGTTCGAATTTGGGACGAAAATCGCTCGATAGACGAACCAAAATAAAACGTCCTCGACTCTCTCTATCGCATGCGCGCTAAGCTTCTGAAAAATATAAGAAAAAAAAGTAAGCCAAAAATGGTGTGATTTGGCCGGGCACTTGCTTTGGATCCCTCAAAACAAGGGACTGAAGGAGAAGCGCCGTGTTCCCGAAAACCTCTAAGCAACCTGCCGGCGGCTTTTTCGGCAAATCGAAGACACCGAAGAAACCGAAAACACCACTCTTGGAAGATATGTACCTGTTCGACTTGAATGCCGTTGCACCGGGTGCCTTCGGGCAGATCGACAACGACTTTGCCGACTACGTTCAAAGCTTTGCCCGCTTCAGGTCCTGCTATCTGATTTCGAGCCTGAGCTACAACGAGGTGATGCTCAGACTACCGGAACGGTTGAGGCAGGCCTTCAAGGGCATTTATGTCTCTTCGGGGGCCGAATACTGGAGCGGCGACGAGGTGGTCGAACGGCAGGACCACGAGTTTTCAGACGACCTTTATGAGTTTCTCGCAAAAGCTGTTCAAAGCAGCAACTACCCGGACAAAAAGCCCCCGTTGATTGAGCAGGGGCCCTCCACATTGCGGGTCTGTCTTGCCGGCACGCAGTCAACGATCGGCGAGCTGAAGGCCTACCTGCAGTGGGAGACCGAACACCGGGAGATCCCGGTGCTCATCCGGGAACTCAAGGCACGGTTTCCGGATCACAACGTCTACCAGGACACGGGCGAGAGTTTTGTGATCATGCCCGATTCATTTTCGAGCGCGCAGGTTCATGAAAGCATTACAAGCCGGCACAAGAACGTCCGGCTGATCGGATGTTTTTCACCTGGCTCTGTCGAAAGCTTCGCAGATCCTCTGTGCAAGATGTTGAGCAGCGCCGGTCTGCTGACGGTCGTCGGCGGGCCGAGCGATCTTAGTCATCTCCTGAGCTATGAATTCCGGCGCAATTCGGAGCACGCCCGGCTATCTCTTCCGGCCCGGCGTCACGCGTCCGGAGTGCACTAGCTGCTCATTGTCCGATGCGTTATCGGCGATGAGGCAATAGAGGCGAGGCCGGTGCCTGGACTTCTCGTTATTCCGTACCGGCTTGAGTTTCCGTTTGAGTTGCACTCAGATGGACCATCTTTGCTCAAACGGAAACAGGGATACCATGGACACTTGGGTGGCGCAGGCCGTTGGCAGGATCAACGCGGATTCGCACAGGTCCGCGGACACACACCTGTTCAAACTTCAGGTGCCGCGCCTTGAAGGCGTGGACATTTATCTGAAAGACGAAAGCACGCACCCGACCGGCAGCCTGAAACACAGGCTGGCGCGCTCGCTATTTCTCTATGCCTTGTGCAACGGCAAGATCAGAGAAGGGACGACCGTGGTGGAGGCGTCCTCCGGCAGCACCGCCGTGTCTGAAGCCTATTTTGCAAGAATGATCGGCGCACCGTTCATTGCCGTCGTGCCGGAAAGCACGGCGCACAGCAAAATCCGCCTGATCGAGCTTTATGGAGGAAAGATACACTTTGTCGGGTCTGCACCCGAAATGCATGACGCCGCTGTCGAGCTGGCGCGCTCGATTGACGGCTATTTCATGGATCAGTTCACTTATGCGGAACGGGCGACGGACTGGCGCGGCAACAACAACATCGCCGAAAGTATTTTCCGGCAGATGGAATTCGAACCGCATCCCGTTCCCAAAAGGATCGTGATGAGCGCCGGGACAGGAGGCACGTCCGCAACGCTTGGCCGGTACGTGCGCTACAAGGGTTTCGACACGGCACTGACGGTGGTCGACCCGGAATACTCAGTGTTCTACGACAGCTACCTCACCGGCGACAGCACGCTGACTTCGGACAAGTCAAGCCGCATTGAAGGCATTGGCAGACCGGAAGTGGAGCACTCGTTTCAGCCGGATGTCATCGACGACATGATGAAAGTGCCCGATGCCGCCAGTGTTGCGACAATCCTGTGGCTGGAAAAACTGATCGGGCGCAAGGCTGGTGGCTCGACCGGAACAAACCTCTGGGGCGTCCTGTCATTTGCAAGGAACATGATGGAAGCCGGCGAGCAAGGCTCGCTTGTGACCCTCATGTGCGACAGCGGTCAACGCTACCTGGACACCTATTACGATCCGGACTGGGTGCGCGACCATATCGGTGATTTGAGTGCGTATGAAAACGAATTGGAGAGCTGGAACTAGACCGTTTCCTTTGCGCAAGGCGCAGTGCCCGGGGAATCGCGCTTTCGAAACCAGCTTTTTGGAAATCAGGCGGACCTCAGTCCGGCCGGTCAAACTTCAGCGGTCAAACGCCTGCAGCAACAGCGACATGACATTCAGAAACTCGTCCTGACGATCCTGCGGCAGTTCGTTCACGCTGGAAACGCCGTAGTCCAGGGTCAGGATCATGTCCCACATTTCGCCTAGATTTGCCTCGTCAACCGCGGCCTTCAGCTTGATCGGAGACGGCGATGATGGAATGGCGTGTTCGGGAACATACGCTCCGATATTTTTGTATAGTTTATGATGCATATGTCCCGCTCTTTGTTTCTTGAGTGCTTTGACTTCTCGTCTGGCCGTGGAACCGGCTCTTGAAAATCGTTGAAGTCAGCAGGCTGCAAAGCTCAACGGTCGGTATCGAACTTCACGCTAAAGTAGCTACTAGCACACAATGCAGGTCACTGTCATCTCAGGCAGGGACGATAATCCTCCGGGTGTAAACAGCTTTTTTGCCCACGCATGGTTGAGGTCCAGAGCGGGTCTTTGCGGCGGGCAAGTCCAACAACGGTGTTGACTTCCGGCCAAAAGGCGGGAAAAAGCTCCTAAGAGAATGTGAGACCTTGAAGATCTGTTTTAGGGACACCGTCATATGGTTGCGCGCATCTATCGTCCGGCGAAAACAGCAATGCAGTCCGGCAAGGCCAAGACCCACCGCTGGGTCCTGGACTATGAGCCGGAAGTCGCAAAGTCTGTAGAACCGCTGATGGGTTACACGTCGTCTTCCGACATGAAGCAGCAGGTTCGCTTGTATTTCGATACGCAGGAAGAAGCCGTCGCTTATGCCAAGCGCCATGGTATCGCCCACCGTGTCGAGAAAGCTCATGAGCGCAAGGTCAAGGGCGCGGCCTACGCGGACAATTTCAAATTTAACCGGGTCGCCCCCTGGACACACTGAGGCGCGGTTTCCGTATTGCGCGGTTCTGACGCTTTTGGTCCGAAATGGATTGCCTGTTGAAAGCGTCAAACACGGATCGACATGATCCGCATAACCGTTGTTTAAGAACATGCGCAGCCGGTTTTCGGCTGTCACACAATCAGGCCCCGTAGCTCAGCTGGATAGAGCACTCGCCTTCTAAGCGAATGGTCGCAGGTTCGAATCCTGCCGGGGTCGCCATTCTCCCG
>Ga0207422_1002997_pt1 | contig 18890 bp, 16 predicted proteins | sample MarCyaLeptolynsp_FD_187757 | JGI IMG/M metagenome (GOLD analysis project Ga0207422, IMG submission 187757) | Marine cyanobacterial communities from Panama - species 1 Leptolyngbya sp. (SPAdes) | ecosystem: Environmental > Aquatic > Marine > Unclassified | place: Panama: Panama City | collected...
CCCGGTTTATCTCCTTTATAGTGGCAGGGTGTGTCCCCGCTGAAAAGCTTGTGGTAAAAGAGATGTAGCCGGGTCATATCTGCAAAAATGAAGTCGATGGGATCGAACAAATTTTTGAACGAGTTTGTGTAACATAAAACAGTCTTGTATTACATTCAGACCTAAAATTCAGTTCCAAAAGAGCGAGCGCCCTGACCACTCCCTCTCCATTCCCCGGCATGGTTGTCAGGCAACAATACCCTCCAACGCAAGCGCTTTGATCGAGAGTTTCTCGAGTTGATTGGACGCGATCGCGCTTTTCCGGGACTCGACTCAACTTTTCGAGCTAGCGATCGCCCCCTCAACCGAGCAACACCATCTGAGCAATCCTTGTATTCATTGAGGAGAAATATATAAGAATGAGTCTTTCTCAACGCGATCGCTCCCTCAACAGAGCAACACCATCCGGGCGATCCTTGCATTTATTGAAGGGAAATGTATAAGGATTAGTCTTTCCCAACCCGAGCGAGCGCCTTTCGACTCGCAGCCACAGAACTTCCAATTCTTTGCACAATCTCTATCGCCACCCGAATTCTTGTCTAGGTTTGGGTGAGATCGGAATAACTGCGTCATTTTGCTCTCTTTTGCCCCCCTTTCCCCTCCAATTGCATCGCCCATTTTTATCGGAGCTGGTCACTTTTCCACTACAGCGAGCGCACATTCCATAACCGCCATTGCCGTTGGATTTGTGACAATGCGATCGCGCTCCACAATCTCTCTGTTCTCTCTTGAATTGGAAGGGCAGCGGTGACAGAAGAGTTAAATGCGATCGCTTTTCCGGGACTCGACTTCACTTTTCGAGCCTGCGAACGCACATTCGATGACCGCGCTGAAAACTAAGGCAATGCGATCGCTCTGACCCATCTCTCCTAAGTTGGTTGAGCGGTGGCAGTGAGTCTCTGTGGAAGCGCGAGCGCGACGCTTCAAAAGCATCAAGCTTCCAGAAACTGCCAAAGCAAAACTCCCAGACTGTCTAGCTGGGAGTTAAAGGGAAATCCTGAGTTGTTGTCTAATTTGAGAGAGGCCAATCTTTAAGCAATACCGGTAACAGCAATCGAGGTTAACAGCAAAACGCCAACGAACAGAGCGGCGATTCCAGCTTGAAGTTTGTACTGTTGCTGTTGGTCTTGGGAAGGATAGTCAGCAAAGTACATCTGAGGCTCGGTAGCGTAGTTGTTGAGAGCGCCGTTGTCGAGTTGTGTGGTTTGCATGATGTCTAACCTGTGTTGCTTGTCTATGTTAACTATTGTAACAAAAAGTAAATAAATGTAAATATTGCTTGACAAAGATTTGCTTTCTCTTCCTGATGCAACGCATCACCTCCACTTATCTACCCGAAGATCTGACTAAGGGCGATCGCAAAATCTCTCTTTCAATTCCCCGGTGCAATCCGCGATCGCTGGCTCTATCACCCACAAACACATAGCTCTCGGCAGCATATTTTGAATCTCCTCCCACTCTCAGACCCCAAAGACCTTCTGCGAGCGCGCTCACAAATCTCCCCCTTCTGTGTTGAATGGGAAGGGTGAGGGCGGGGCGAGTGGAAAAGATTAGTTGAACTGATGGTTGACTCTCAGCAGAAGGGGGGCTGTTCTCAACAAGCCCCCTTTTCTGTGAAACTTTGAGCTTTGGATGGATGGGTTAAAGCTCAGAGCTTAGTATAGGGAGGTTTGAGGGTCTAGTTCCGATAAGAATCACTTCCGGTATTGGAGGAGAGAGAGAGTTTGAATAAGTTTGACTAATGTCTTTGTTTTGTCAGAAAACATAGCTCTAATTGGGCTTAATGCTAGAGAAGCTGTCATATAGTGCCACTGCCTCTAGAACACTTGACATATCTACAGTTCAGCCACTTCTTCACTTGACGTTACGTCGTACCGACTTCTAACCATGTCGGAACTTTTATGCGGAAAATGCCCGATTTTAATGCTGAAAAGTCATCAAAAGTTTTAAAAAACGGATAAGTTCTAAATCCAGAATGGAAATCGGAACTTTATAGCTTCAGTTGGCACTTCGTGACAGCTTCCCTAGCATTTAGCCTATTACAAGATCGTCTCACAGTTTGGTACTGAGAAATAGAGAATAATAATGATGAGCACAGTATCGAAAAATGGCTCGCGATTGCATTGATCGCGAGCTTAAGATAGTCACTAGATTGGCGTGATGTAGTTTTGAAAAAAGATTCAAGTCTGCACCACGTTCAAGTCCAAAGGTATCAGCAATCGCCACAGTTCATTGCGAGCAGGTCCACCTGCAAAATACACGTAATCATCATAGACATATAGTGCATTTCCACAGTTAGGGTCTAACCTTGTACTGTTTTTGTTACGAAGATTGTACCGCCACAGTTCATCACGATAAAGTCCACCTGCAAAATATACGTAATCATCATAGACATATAGTGCATTTCCACAGTTAGGATCTAACTGTTCACTGTTTTTACCATCAAGATCGCACCGCCACAGTTCATTACGAGCAGGTCCACCTGCAAAATACACGTAATAATCATAGACATATAGTACATTTCCACAGTTAGGGTCTAACCTTGTACTGTTTTTGTTATGAAGATTGTACCGCCACAGTTCATTACGAGCAGGTCCACCTGCAAAATACACGTATTTCTTATAGACAAATAATGCATTTCCACAGTTAGGATCTAACGGTTCACTGTCTTGGTTATTAAGCTCGTACCGCCACAGTTCATTACGAGCAGGTCCACCGGCAAAATACACGTAATCATCATCGATATATAGTGCATTTCCACAGTTAGGGTCTAACCTTGTACTGTTTTTACCATCAAGCTCGCAGCGCCACAATTCATTACGAGCAGGTCCACCGGCAAAATACACGTAATCATCATAGACAGATAGTGCATTTCCACAGTTAGGGTCTAGTGTCTCAGAAGTTGTTACGTTGTCGCATAGACACTTCCATAGTTTATTGCGAGTATGTCCACCTGCAAAATACACGTAATCATCATAGACAGATAGTGCATTTCCACAGTTAGGAGCTAACTTTTCATGGTGTTTGCCATCAAGCTCACACCGCCACAGTTCATTACGAGCAGGTCCACCTGCAAAATACACGTGTTTCTTATAGACAAATAATGCATTTCCACAGTTAGGGTCTAACTGTTCACTGTTTTTGTTACGAAGATTGTACCGCCACAGTTCATTACGAGCAGATCCACCAGCAAAATACACGTAATCATCATCGATATATAGTGCATTTCCACAGTTAGGGTCTAACCTTGTACTGTTTTTATCATCAAGCTCGCAGCGCCACAATTCATTACGAGCAGGTCCACCAGCAAAATACACGTAATCATCATAGACAGATAGTGCATTTCCACAGTTAGGATCTAACTGTTCACTGTTTTTACCATCAAGCTCGCAGCGCCACAATTCATTGCGAGCAGGTCCACCAGCAAAATACACGTAATCATCATAGACAGATAGTGCATTTCCACAGTTAGGATCTAACTGTTCACTGTTTTTACCATCAAGCTCGCAGCGCCACAATTCATTATGAGCATGTCCACCTGCAAAATACACGTGTTTCTTATAGACAAATAATGCATTTCCACAGTTAGGATCTAACTGTTCACTGTTTTTACCATTAAGATCGCACCGCCACAATTCATTGCGAGCAGGTCCACCTGCAAAATACACATGAGGCGCATGTATATGTAATGCATTACCACATTGAGAGGCTACTTGGCTGGGATCTTGAACCTTGCCATAACACTTCAACAGCAATTCGTCAGGATAAGCGCCCGCAAAATACACTTTGCTGTGGGTATCTACAAACAGCGCGTGTCCACAGGAAGGTTGTAGTAATTGAGAATTCATGTGTTTACCCTAATTTTTGGTAACTTTAATCGAAAAGTGACAGATGACAGAATAGAGGACTTTGATTCGTCAAATAATACAAGCCACACTGAGTCTTTAGTGACTTTTACAAGTGATACTTCGTCAGTAAACTGTAGCTATAGTTACAATGCTTTGTATCAGAAGAGACCAAGCAAAAAAAGTTCACAAACTTCCTCTAGCAATCAGCTAAAGACAAACGAAGTCTAACCAAGGTCAAAAACCTAAAACAAAAAAGACAGGTTTAGTTTGCGATCCGAATCACGAATTTTTTGAATTTATCTTTGTAAATTCGTGAAAACAAATCAATATTTTCGGCAACTAAACTACTTATTTTTCAGAATTTTCGTGAACTTTACAAAAAAGGAAACTCAAGTATTTTTCTTCTAATACAGAGCTATTCCAGCGTCCTTTCAATGAAAGATTTTTCATGCTACATCTCTTCCTCTATGAGTAGAAGACACAAGCAGCTTTCTCTAATAAAACAAATTATTTGTCTGGTGCTTCTCACTATCGCACTCTTATTGCTTTACCTTGAATGATACACAAGAATCTTAACTTTTCTTAAAAATAAACAAACCTAGAAGTTACGCATTGACAAATAATCCTCTTTTGTCACTCTCCGAAAACCTCGGCTTTTTCTGAATCTCAGAACGTAAGCACAGCAGGTGATAGCGCCATTTTTTTTGAGGAATCATTCCTGACGGCATCAAATTCGCTAAAATGCGATCGCTCCCTCCCAGATAGTTGACTATACCTTGGCTTCAGAAATTACTGATAATCGGAAAAACCGGAGAGTTACAGAAGAGGGATAAGTCCTAAAACCAACTTTTTTTTCGACAATTGGCTAAATGCTAGGGAAGCTGTCACGAAGTGCCAACTGAAGCTATAAAGTTCCGATTTCCATTCTGGATTTAGAACTTATCCGTTTTTTAAAACTTTTGATGACTTTTCAGCATTAAAATCGGGCATTTTCCGCATAAAAGTTCCGACATGGTTAGAAGTCGGTACGACGTAACGTCAAGTGAAGAAGTGGCTGAACTGTAGATATGTCACGTGTTCTAGAGGCAGTGGCACTATATGAAAGCTTCTCTAGCATTAAGCCATCTAAATCCGATAAACCGTCTTATAGGCTAACCCTCCACATCCATAATCAAAAAGCGCGCGTAATGCTCAAACGCGCGCCTTTTGATTGCGTGCGGTGTGAGGCACAAAGATCCAAAACGCAGACCCAGCTTGCAGAACCGCCAACAAGAATACGTCCAGCCATCCTAACACCGGATATTTTCCTCCCAACCCCAACAAATCCGATTCATCCCGCCGTCCCCTGCTTCAACTCAATCTCCCTCCCTTAGCGCTTCTGGCAAAGAGGGCGCAGAATCACTGCGTCATTTTGCACGGTTTTGCTCTCTTTTGCTCCTTCCTATCTGTAGTTTTCACCGTCGATTGGACGGGCACATATCATCAGCTCAGTACCGCCATCACCTTTCTCTGTCTTCATCGAGAGAGTGGCAACTCACCACATCTACCCACCCTTATTTGGAACTCTCGGAAAAACTGCGTCATTTTGCTCTGTTTTGCTTCGCTTTCCCGCTCACTTTTCCGCGGCGGCGATCGCCCCAATCAATCTCTTTTAATTCCCCGGCGCGATCCGCGACCGCAAAATCTAACTGACCCGGATTTTTCTGTCATTGGTCGCACTCTCGTACCAAAACCCTCGAGTTACATGGGTTACACGGAGATACACTTCAATAAAAATCCTCAAACCCTTATGACACAGGGGTTACACGATGATTTCAGCAACTTTGTAATTTGGTCTGTTAATTCAACTCATTTTTGAGTTCAAAAATTTTTGAGATCTTTAGTTTTAAAAATTCATCGTGTAACCCCTGTAACGCAAAGCTTTCAACCCTGTAACTTACCCTGTACCCATCGTGTAACCCTGTAACTTTCTCTTACAATGAGGATTTTCTGGGCAACCCAGATGAACAAAACTCCCCTTCTTTCTTGAATGGGAACAGTGGCGATCGCGACCTGGACTCAGCACCAAACCATCAATGGCTCTCCTGCCCTGAGATCCTTTTACAACCCTCGCTATCCCTACCTAATATAGAAAGCCAGCCAGAACCCTCCCTAGCCCCCTCACGGCTCATTCATTGAGAGGGCTTAGGAACAACCTATCCTTGATATTTTCTGTAAACTGGCTCCCCACGGTCGAAAACTATCGACCGTGCAGGTCGAGCGAAAACATTGACAAACCCTTGTGTTGCAAACGATGGAAGAGATAACTGCGTTATTTTGCCGTATTTTGCAGTGTCCTACAAGTTACGCATGAGCCTCTAGAAATTTAACGCCGCCTCATCAAAACTTCTCTCCATCGCCCCTCCCGAATTTTGGGTTAGGTGAGCAAGGCTTCAGGAAGCTTGGATTCTCAACCCGGCGATTGTGTAAATGTCCACCACGTTGGTAAAAGACAGTAATTTCTTTCCCCGGCTTGAGTCCATCTACAGTGCCCTGATACCAGTTGCCATCGCTAGAGTCTTGAACCTGTACTTGATCTCCTAACTCGTAATCAGATAGCTGGGGTCTGAAAGAATTTTGAGTCTTCCCTTTTTCCGGTTCGCTCTGCGGTGTGTCATTGGATTGGACACTGACCAACATTTCTTCAATCGTTTTTCTCTCCTCTGGTTTCAATCGACTCCAGGCATTAATGAATTCTGACTTGTCAAAGTCCTCTCGAATCTGAAGATACTCCTCGCGAGTCAAACACACCGTTAACCGAGTGAAACAATCGCGTTTGTCGTCTGTTACCGGTAAAGGCGGAAGAAGGTTCTCTCCCCAATCTAGAAAGGCTTGTAGTCCTCCTTCTCCTAGTCCGTCAAGAGCGCAATGGATTTTGGCACTTCCTTTGAGTTCAGCAATGCCTCCCGCTCGGTAAGTAACAGGTAATTCTCCTTCCTCTAGATAAAAGACTCCATCGATAAAATCTATGTCTTGCCAGTGGCGGGAGCGAACTTGAGTGGTCTTACCTCCAATTTTCTTGAGCAAGCGCTCGTTAAACTGCCCTGGAAGAACGTTTTTAAGATGGCTGGCAAATTTGCCCAGTCCAGCACATTGGTAGCCAGCAGCTCGGCAATAGGAACGGTAAAGTTGATAAAGCTCGCCTGATGTGACGGGCTTAGCTTCTGGATTGGGATGCAAGCAGCCATCAATAAAGGATTTGATGCTATCGCCATAGAGTTCGGCTTCGCGGGAGATTTGAGCGATTTGAGGGAACAGATTGCGAGCATTAATCAAGATGTTGTCTCGTTCGGAGCGCGACATCCCCAATGCCCAGGAAATGACAGCCGAGCGACAATCTCGAAGTCTTTGTCCAAGGTTGGGGTCTGGATTGCCTACTCTGGGCTTAGTGGGTAACGGGATACAGCGACGGCTCCAGCCATCGCCAGCGTTCTCAATTTGGAGATGTTCGACTGAAGCCACAGCAAAGCGAACTCGCCATTTTTTGTTATAACCGTCGGGATTAAACAACCCGCGTCCATTGAGCGAGCCATTGTCCACCAGTTCGTAGAAACTCCTTAATCCTCGGACGTAACCGCCGATATCGGGAATGTTGGCGAACTTCTTGCCCGTCAAATTCTGGTGTCGTTTCTCTGGCGTGGCGATATCGCTGAAGTCGGAGAAGGCGCTGATGGAGCTTTCAGCAAACAGACTCTCCCAGAAACTAATCAACGTTCCCTTGCCGCTCCCAGACGGGCCGAGCAAGTGAGGGAAGTAACCGAAAGGAGCTAAAGGGTCGAGCAGCATGGAGGTAAGTGCTCGGATAAGCGGGATTAACTCAGCTCCAAATGCCCTGTTGATAAAAGCTTCAAAAGCTTCTGGGATATCGGCATTGGATGAATATTCTGTTGCCATGCCCCAAGTTAGAAAGTTGTTGCGGTTGTGAGGCTGTAGTTCCCCAGTCCGAATGTCAAGGGTTCCGTTGAGGAAAGCGATGAGATGTTCGTTAGCTGGGAGATTGGAGACGGTTAGGGCAGCACGGCAACACTTGAAACTTGAATCAATCTTTGAGGCGGTCATGAAGCAATGCAAACGTTGTGGAGGGGCATTGGGACTCGAAAAGATCAGCTTGTAGGCTTTCCCCGCTTTATCTGCCAGTATTTTCTTGACCGCCGCGTCTTCTTGACGCTCCCAATAGCCCGAACTAGCTAAATAGCGATAGAATGCGCCATCTAGTACGGCCCAATCTTCAGCAAAGAGGGTTTGCAGGCAATTTTTCTCAAAGGTTTCAGTATCTAGAACGTGGTTTAAGTCGTAGCGTACCGTTAGGTCGGCGAAGCCATCGCCCCCATCATCTCCACCATCACCGCCGTCATCATCATCACCGCCCCCTCCAAAATGAATCTCATCAAGGGAGATCTGAATCGCGCATTCGAGTTCATTGGCAATCTCGTCTGCACTTTTCGATTTCAGGCGCAGTTCAACCAGATCGGCAATGTCAAAGCCCTTGATTCCTTCAATCTCCTCATCTGTGGCGACTAGGCTTAGGTCAAGGGGGAGTATTGGAAACTGGTGCTTGGCAGCACAACGCTGAACGATCTGAGCTTTCTTGTGTCCCTCTGGGTCGCAGTCTGGAATCATCACAATTCCCGCCACTCCCGAAGATTGAAGAGTAAGTATATGGCGTTCAATTTCTTTTTCAGTCCAATCTGCACCAGGGGGGGTTACCGATGCCAATCCTAGCAACCGAGAAGCTTCTACAACTTTCTCGCCCTCTTCCCACAAGATGAAGCGATTGGCTAATGGAATTTCTTGCAGCTCATCCAATCTGTAGAGTGGCCAAGCGCAATTGCCTTTCCCTTTCTTGACTTCGCCTGTATCGGTCACATGATAGGGAATGCAAATCTTCTTGGCCCGTTCTCCATTCTGATAGAACTCAACGCGCTCAACGTACCGCCCTTTACCATATTGATACTGAATGGTGCGGGTTTGGCATTGTCCAAGTTCGCGATCGCGGCGAGTTCCTTGTTGCTTTTGTGGGTATTGGCAGTTTTCGGACAATCGAGCCAACTGAATCTTTTCGGGCAAAGGAGCGGGTTTGTGGGTCTTGCGCTTGGAACGAATAATCTTGCGTGGCTTCCAGGTAGATAAATCCTTGTTGTCGAGAGGAGCTACAGTGTTACGAATCTCAGCGTTATCGCAGTCGTTGTTGAAGCAATGATATTTTCCGGATTTGGGTTCCACGACAAAATCGTTGCCCTCGCAGATCGGACAGATGTAGCGGTTTTTTTTCTGGGTCGGCGTGAGTTGTTCAAGATGGTCGCGGATATCGAAAGTTTTGCGTTCGGTTTGAAGAGCTGTAGCAGGCATGGTTGAAATCTCCAGAATTAATTGTGTTAGCGGATTTAAGGAGGTAAGGAGCTGTCTATCCGCTATCTGGAGGGGGGTTTTCTCGTTCGAGCCAGAGCTTGGAGAATGGGTAAGAGTCTTTTGTGGGGGAGTTGGGCGAGTCTTGCCACTGGCCTTCGACCGAGGCGACGTTGAGAGCTGCCCGTTTAAGGGGGATTGCTCCGTTGGCCAAACGGCGTGCGCTTTTTTCTAATTCCTTGAGCTGATGGGGGATTAAACTCCATTTGTTGCAGAACCGCGCCACAAGTAGCCAGTTGGGTTCCTCCAGTTCTGCGGGGCGATCGCCGCCAGCTTTGCATTCAGTGTGACCGTGCTTGATGAGGGGGTACGGCCAGCCGCAGCGAGGGCAAATGAGCTGTAGATTAGAGCTTAATCTCCGGTTTTCCGATTGGGATTTTGAGGTATAATCTAAAGAGCCGGAGGGTTTAAAACCACGCGCAAATTTAGTTAACATAAGAACATGACACACCCCCTCTTCTTAGGAGGTTGGATGTGTGTATTTAGATGAAAACTGAAAAACCGAGCCGTCTGTCGCCAAACGTTAGGCTCGGTTTTTCGTTGTGGATTTTTGGTCGTACAAGTCCAGGACGATCTCGATGCCCATTCGGATGAGGGCGGAGCAAGATCGTCCCAGCTTGACAGCAACTTGATTAAACTCATTGCAGTCCTTGGGGTTTATTCTTAAGCGGGTAGGTGGTGGCAGTGTCATCGCTTGGGTTTATGACTTGTCCTGTTGTGGTACTCGTACGACTTCAGTATCAGTATAATTATACTATCGCGTTAGCCAGACGAGTTTTCGTATATATGCGAAATGATTGATTTTTTATTAACTCTCAATTGATAGTTGATCTCCATTCGCTTGGTCAGAGCTTAATTTTTGAGGTTTGGTATTTCTGGTTATTCTCAAGTTTTGTCCTTTTAGTCCCTCATAGTAACGGTTTTAGATTTTTCTGGGAGAAGCGAAACTGACGAGTGGCGAATTCAATCAACTGATAGCACCTATGTGTAAGCAGTTGTCCAACAGTTGTACTTTGGGCTGTACTTTTTCGCCTGTCCGAACAGTGCGAGCGGGTTTTTAAACTTTATTTGAATAATTCTTTAATGTATTGGAATTTTTTTGGTTTAAAAGCCCAAAATTATAGCTTTTTTGCATTTTAATCAAGTTTGAGAGATTTTCCATCGATTCACAGTTGAGAGGCTAGTCTTAAATGTTCTGCTGCCTTTTTTCTTTGGGCCATTGCTGAAAGTGATGGCTGTGCTGTCGAGATGGTAAGCACTCTAGCTCTGCTTTGAACTTTTGCCAGTGTTCCGGCTGTGACATATCTGCAATCCAGCGCTGAAACAGTTGCTTGTGGGATACGATTTAACTCCTTAATCTTGTTTGGGGGGGTCAACGGGTTCAATTCCCAAAGCTCGCAACTGTTCGATCAAAGCCTGCGATCGCCGCTGCTCTTTTTCGATTTGCCGATCCTTTTCCTCGACCCATCTGTCGTACTCAGCAATATCCCTAAAGCGATTGCCGTTGGGGTGGAAGATCTGAAGTTCCCCATCGACGATTTCAAACCGAATGCCCAATCGGGGACTGACCCAACCCAACATCGACTCAATCGCTCTCAACGTCTCTCCCGAACGTAACCAACCCTTGAGAATAATTCGGTCGGCATCGTAGAGATAATATTCGTCCACGCCATGACGCTGGTAGAAGTCCAGCTTCGTCCCTTCCAGTTCTTTGACCGTATTGCTTTTGGAGGCAATCTCAAAGACGACTTGAGGGGGAGTGTCATCTTCCTCCCACTGCTTGTAGGAGCGGCGATCGCCCTTGGATCTGCCTATAACCACCATGACATCTGGAGCCTGAACGATTTTAGGCTGTCCTTGTACGGGATACCAAAGCAGGTCGCCAGCAACAAAGACATTGGGGTCATTCTTGAAGAGAGCATCAATCCCTCCTTTGATGATTGTTATCCAGTGAAATTGGAGGGTGTTATCAGCCAAGGGTTTGCCGTCGCTTTCGGGGTAGATGATGTCTGAAGCCTGAGGATGGAGTTGTTGAACCATTGGTAAAAGTCCTCATTGTCGATGGGATTGTTGAAAATTTTAGCTATTGATCCCCTTAGTCCTCCTCTCCATCTTCAGCCTCTTTAGACTCTAGAGGTTCAACGCTTCCATCAATGATCTGTTTGATGAGATCCTCACGAGAAATTCCTCGCAACTGAGCAAGAAAGTCCAGTCTCTCCATAATTCTGGGTTCTCGCTCTTGAAGTTTGCTGCAAAGAAGGCTATTAGCTTGAATGGCCGGACTTCGGGCATTGATCCAAGAGTCAAGCTCCAAGATTACTCGATAATATTCTCCCGGTGCTGGGATAGAAAACCGATCGCGCCGCCCCATATTTTTCACTTTTGTAAACCTCTCTTTAATCATAAGTGCTACGAGTGCGACAGCATTTCATCCCCGTTCTGAGTCTATTCCTGCTTCTTGCTCATGTACTCACATTGTTAAGTAATAGTGATAACTTGTTGTAACTATGTTAGCATCATTGCATCACGAATAAGTGAATAGAGACAAACAAAGTGTTAACTATGGACAAAACCCTTGATACACAAGACTTTGATGCAGTGGGGGCGTGTTTTAGTGAACCGTCAACTGATGTTCAACGTGAATTAACATCTGAACCCTTTGCCAACACGCCGCTAACTTTTCCCACATCTCGCCGTCAGGCTGCTGACCAACTTGGCATTTCTAATGTGATGGTAGGTCGCCTAGTCAAACAACTCGAAGAGGCAGGGGTAACCCTCACAGACCATCGCAATCGCCTCACAGAGGAAGGCTTCAACCTGCTCGCTCAATACCAACAAAGCGAAGATCGCGCCACCTTTCTCGACAACCTACAATCTCAAACTCCCATTCGGGTTGAATCCCCAGAGCAATGCTCATCTGTGACGGTCTTAGAGCAGGTAAGAGGAGAGGCGCTCGCGCTGCAAGGCGAACTCGTGGAAGGGCAGAGTGAATACGAATCCAACGTCGCATCCGTAACCGAGGGACTGTCGGGACTGTACAACCTCGCCGACACCCTTGGAGAGGCAATAGGGGACGAACTCTCAGACCGCGCCCTACGACGCGCCAGCCAGCGGTTTAACGCTCGATTTCAGAGTGGGATTGCGGGTCTGGCTAAAGCAATGGGAACGCGGGGAAAGTAGGAGGTAGAGCCATGCCACGAACAAAGAAATCCGAACCGGAAACCAACGGAACCCCACCCGCTCCTGAGACAACCATTGCCGCCGCTATTCAGCAGCGCTACGGGCTGGCTATCGGCGAACTGGCCCCCGCGATCGCTCAAGCATTTTGGTCTGAACTCGACGAGCAAGTGCGGATAGAGATGGTCAAACTGGCCGCAGGACAAAGCTTTCACGAGCCAGTGATGAAGCAGTTGAAAGGATCGGGCGATCGCGTTCGGTTGCTAGCGCCGTCAACGACCGAAGCCGAAGCCCTACTTGCGACTCGATAAATCCCAAAAGGAGGAAAGTCATGATTGAGAAAAGTTTCGCCGCTTTGATTGCCGGAGCGATCGCTCTACTAGGGATTCAAAGCACCTTCAACAGCTACCAAGACTATCAAGCGCTAGAGGAAAAGTATCAAGCGCTTCAAACCGAGAACCGCGAACTGAAGATTCAACGGGATGCCTACGAAAAAGCGATCGCGGACTCGCATTAAAACGACAGGGGAGAAAGCCGGTCAAACTTCTCTCCCCAGTCATCAGTCTAAGTACAGTCCCTAGCCCATCGGTTGGGGACTTGCTTCAAGAAATGTGTGCCATTTCTACAGTTAGGAGTTTAACAAAATGGTCAGTGCAGCGGCATTCGCAGTTTCAGCCGAACAGAAACAAGGTCAAATTAGAAGCCTGAAATTACAGCAACTCGACTACAAAATCTCCCAAGAAGAAGGAAAAGTCGAGCAAGAGCGGGTCAAGTCAGAGATCGAATGGCGCAAGGTAGACACGCTCAACATCAAGCTAGAGATTGAAGAGGCTCGCTACAGCCAAACCGAATATCAGCTACAAGGCGAACTGAGCAAAGTTGAAATTGAAGCCGTTAAAGCCTCGATTGAAGAAACGAACTTAACCGGATGGCGGGGCAAAGCCGAATTAGTCGGACAGCAATGGGACGTGCAGCTAGAAGCGATGCGAGGGGAGATAGAAATGGCTCGTCAGGTTCTAGCCGACAAGAGAGCATTGGCAGCAATAACAGGAGGGCTTTAGAGATGAGAGACGATACTAAGTTGTTCAAGACCATGCAGTGCCTAATGATGGGGCTATCCAGCGCTCTAGCGGCTCAATTGACCGGATATCTCTATCTATCAAAACTGATTCCTCTGACGTGGCTTAACTGGGTTGTTGGGCTGGTGACTTTCATCGCCGCGATCGCGTGGATTGTCAGTTATTGGGACTTACTGAGAAGTCGAAAAACTCACCTACATCCTTGGATGATTCTCGTCTGCTCCCTAGCCGGGTTGGTTTTGGGGGTGATGCGCTGTGTTTAAGATCTCGCCGCCACTCCCGAAGTTACCCACCGTCAAAATCTCCCGGCGAAGAGAGAACCAAGCTCTACTGACTTTAGCGATCGCCTCCCTCATCGGTTTTGCCGATCTCAACAGCGAGCATCCCTCAGCCAGAGTTTTGGGACTGACTTCTACTCTCGTTGGTGCGATCGCCGCCGCTGCTTGGGTATCGAGATGCGATCGCATCCCCTCAAAAGTTGAAGAGCGTTTGGGCAAGCAAAAGCAGAGGCTTGATGAGGCCCGCAAAGCCCTCAATCAGTCCCAGAGGTCACACCACGAGAAAGTCCAATCCGACCAAGAGCGAATCTCCCAAGAGCGTCTGGCTCTAGAGCAGAGAAAGCAAGACCTAACAGAGCGTTTAGAAGCAGAATGGGCGAGGAAAGAAGCCTCAATGTTGCAATCCCTAGAGCGAGCCAGACAGAGTCTTGAGAGCGAATATAGCCGAAAATCCGAGCAACTTCAGCAACAGGCACAAAAACTCGTTGGGGAAGCGAACAAAGAGGCTGAGTATTGGAAAAAGCAAGCCATTCGATTCAAAACCGATCTTTCCGACCTGACAGCAATTAAAGTCGCTCCTACCGACTCTCCAGAAGGGTGGATCGCCTACCAGTGTCAGAGAATCTTTCAACAGTTTGGCTTGCCCTGTAGTTGCGAGAAACAGCCATTGGAAGCCGGCGATCGCTATCTGGTCTGGCTGCAACCGCGAGGCGGCGATCCCGTCGTTAGCAAGCTCAAAGAATTGGAGCAGGAGTTACCGCTGAGAGTACCGGAAATTAAGGGCAATCCCAATGTGTACATCGATGCCAAAACCTCTCAAATCAAGTTAGAGATTCCCAAGCAAGCCCCACAGAAGAAAGAGAAACAATTGCCGCCGCTGTACAACTGGAATGACCTGGAAGACGAGGCGAGTGGCATCATCATCGCTGGCAATACCGGAGCCGTCAAGAGTGGCGTGGCGCTGTGGTGTGCGGGGAAGTTGACCGAACGGAGTCCCAAGCAAGTCATCGCTCTCGATGTCCATGCCAAAAAGAACTATTGGCATACGCAGAAAATTCCGACGATACACAAGCAGAGTAAGGTTATTCGAGCGCTGGAGATACTGCTCGACGAACTGAACCGGCGAAAAGAAACGGGAGAGGAGCAGCCGGAACTGGTTGTCATCATTGATGAGATTTCCGCGCTGCGGGCGAACTGTACCGACAAGGATGAGGAAAAGTGGGTCTTAAAAGCGCTCCTGTTGTTAGGTGCGGAGGGGCGAAAGTTTGGGTTATTTGCCATCATCATCAACCAATCCAAGAATGTCGAAGCGCTGGGAATTGACGGGCAGAATCGCAATAATTATGCACTGCTTTTACTTTGTGCGGCGGCCAGAGATTATCGCCGGCAGGCGGGATGGGGCGATGAGGATTTAAGGACTCAGTATTTAGAAGAAAAAGCCTACAGTTGTTTGATGAGTGGAAGCATTCAGAATCAGGTAGCCAAGCATCCCACGCATGGGGAGTATAGGAAGTTTGTGAAAAAGGGATTGCCGCCCAAGCAGATGTTAAGTGTGAATCAACTTCCATTGACAATTAAGGGGTTAGTTGGACTGATGGAGCAGCGGGGGAACAGGGGAGGACTCAGCGGGGGAGCGGGTGAAAATCCCCCCATTTCCCCCCAGTCCATCGATCTTAAAAAAGAGGCAGGGAAACGGCTAGAGTCGTTGTATAATGGCGAGTCCACCCGCCATCCTCTAGAAGAGCGATCGCCAGAGAGTTCCCCCAGAGATCGAGATTTCTTCCCTTGTCCCCCGTCGCTGACACCGGAAGTTATTGAGAGAGTTTTAGATTGCAAGAGACGTGGATTGAATCAACAGAAAACGATTAAAGAGTTGTGGGGCTTGAGTAAAAATACGAAGCTTAGAAAAGATGGTACGCCGAGTTATTGGATGTTGGCTAGAGAGATTTATAATCAGGTTGTTAGTGAGGATTAGAACCAGAAAAATTTACTTTCTCTTCCTTTGTCTTTGCTGTAAATTTCTCAAAACTTTGTCCTTGTCTTGATGGGCTTGAGCTAAAAGTTGTGAAATAGCTTCTTCGACAATAGTTTCTTTATAGGGGGTATTGTTTCTCCCCAATTCCAGTTTGAGCTCTAAGTGGAATTTTTCGAGTTGAGTTAAAACGGACTCGCGAAGCTGAAAGGTGGCTTTGCGTAAGAGTGGCTTATTATCTTTCGGTATAGTCTCTTGGCGAACTTCTTGTCTGGTTAACTTGTCAGCTTTCTGGCTTGTTTGCTTGTCAACTTGTTGACTTGTTGAGTGGCTGAGTTGTTCTAAGCTAGCGAGAACCTGGTCTGTAGAATTTAAGGGATCGTTGTCTTCAGTTAAACGGGCGCGTTTTTTGGGCATGGGGGCTATTCTCCTAAAATCAGTTGAGCAATTGCTTGATAAGGTGCGGCGAGCTTAGAATCGTCAGCGTAGGAGTGGATCGGTTCCCCGGCCAAATTGGCTTCAGCAAACTTGATAGATTTAGGAATAGGTGAGAAGACGGGGATATCCTTGAATCTTTTTTTGAGTGAAGCAATAACATCTCGGGTCATGACCGTTCTTTCGGCCATTGTTGGTAAAACTCCCAGTATTCTCAAATCGGGGTTAAGCCGACGCTGGATGCTGTGAATGGTTTCTAGAAGAGCAGCTAATCCTTTGAGAGCAAAAAATTGACATTGTACGGGAATTAAAACCGCATCGGCGGCTGAAAGAGCATTGACTGTGAGTAAACCTAAACTGGGAGGGCAGTCAATCAGGATGTGGTCAAATCGATTGTTGACTTCCTCGAGTTTTTCCTTCAAGAGCAAGAAATTACCCACTTTAGTCAGAATTTCTGTTTCTCCTTTAGCCAGAGAAATGTCCGATGGAATTAACTGCAACCCGGATTGAGTCGAAACTAAGACCTCACTCGCTGTAGCCTGTTCGGTAATCACTTCGTAGCTACTGAGTTGGTCGTCAGCCACTTCAACTCCTAGACCCACAGTGAGATTGCCTTGAGGGTCTAAATCCACGGCCAAGCAAGAATGGCTTTGGGCGAGCAATCCTCCAAGACAGATGGTTGAAGTGGTTTTGGCCACTCCCCCTTTTTGGTTTGCGATCGCAAGTATCATCGTGAGTTTTGTTAGCAAGCTGTCTTGCTAGCTGGCTGACAAGTTAACAAGCTGAGTGAGTTTAATCTTGTCGTCAAGGGGGAATTTTGGCAAATGATGGAGCAACAGAGGGAGATTTAAAGTGATTTAATGGGTTTAAATCAACATAAGAATGCCCTATGTTGCCTCCAACGCCGAAAGTTAGCAATAGCGAGCTAGTGGAGTTGTGGGTACACGGGCGATCGCCTTACACGCAAGACTCCTATCGGCGTTACGCCCGTCGCTTCTTCGACCATGCGGGCAATAAACCCCTCGCCGAAGTAACGCTGATGGACTTGCAAGCTTGGCAGATGAGTCTGGCAACTTGTTCGGTCAATTCTCAACGGCTGGCGATTGGAGCGATTAAGTCGCTGTTGAGCTTTGCCCATAAGTTAGGGGCGATTTCAGTGAATGTTGGGATTTTAGTGCGATCGCCCATAGTCAAGAATCAACTGGCCGAAAAAATCCTCACGCAAGAGCAAGTAAAGCGTTTAATCGAGGGAGAAGCCAACCCGCGCAATCGAGTCATCTTGAGGATGTTGTACGGAGCAGGATTGAGGGTGTCAGAACTGTGCGGGTTGAAATGGCGGGACTTGAAAGCGAGGGGAGAGAGGGGTCAAGTTACCGTCTTTGGCAAAGGAGGGAAAACTCGCGCTGTGTTGTTGAGTCCGAAATTGTGGGAGTCGGTCAGTCAGCTTCGGGAGGGGAGGGGCAATAATGAGGCGGTATTTTGTTCGCGGCGTGGCGGTCATTTGTGTCGCTCTCAAGTGTTCAAGATTGTGAAAGCCGCAGCGAAGCGAGCGGGGATAGAAGGGAACGTCAGCCCTCATTGGTTGAGACATTCCCACGCCTCCCACAGTTTAGAGAGGGGAGCGCCGATTCATTTAGTGCAGAAGACCTTGGGACACAGCAGCCTTCAGATTACCGAGAAATATCTCCACGCCCAACCAACAGAGAGTAGTAGTTTGTATCTGCCTGAGTGAGAGCCGGTCAGGGTAAAAAGAGGTGATGAAAAGGCGGCTGGAGTTGCCAAAAAAGTCTCGCTGAAAGTTCGGCAAGAAGAGACTATCTTGTCGAATCAAGTATTCCGCTCAAGAGTGTTGATTATTCTCTTGATCAAGAAACTATAGACTTAACCTTGCGGTACGCGCGATATCTCGAAGACCAAGCTTGGCAAGTCCAAGCCATTGAAGAAGCCCTCAACGATCTCAACTCCGGTCAAGCCGAACGGGTTGCCCACGAGCAGGTCATGCAGGGATTAGAAGCTCAACTCAAAGCTAAACTGGGGCCATGAAATTGGTTTGGCAGCGGCAAGCCGAGTCGGATCCTAATGAAATAACGCCCAATCAAGAATACTTGCGGACCTTAAACAAATTCAGCAACTCCCGCCGCACCTGTTCGTAAAGGGGAATTTTCCGAGGCGACTCAATGCGAGCATACATCTTTGCTCCCGGCTGCAAATCCTTCCCAGCCGTCTCAACAATCGCCGTCACCAGCACCGTAGACTTATCCAACTGCTCGTCCTTCTCCAGCACCGTCACAATCTCCTGAATCGCCGTCGTAAAACTCGGCAAACCCGGCTCCGGCGGATTGAACTTAACAATCGCCCCTGCCTTCACCAAATCCCGATCCTCCTGACGCACCTCGATCGCTGCCACCAACTGAGAAGGATCGGCAATCTCCAACACCGCCTCCCCCGGTTGCATCGTCTTCCCCGCCAGCGCGTACAAATCTCGGCTCACCACCACTCCCGACACCGGAGCGCGCAGCCAGGAATTCTGCTCCTGTCGCGCCGAACGCCTTTCTAACTCCTGCTTAACCCGATTCTGAATCGGCTGGCGGCGAGTCAATAAAACCTTCGCCGACTG
>Ga0207422_1002998_pt1 | contig 18890 bp, 19 predicted proteins | sample MarCyaLeptolynsp_FD_187757 | JGI IMG/M metagenome (GOLD analysis project Ga0207422, IMG submission 187757) | Marine cyanobacterial communities from Panama - species 1 Leptolyngbya sp. (SPAdes) | ecosystem: Environmental > Aquatic > Marine > Unclassified | place: Panama: Panama City | collected...
AAAAAGAATCGCAAAAAGCCTTATGGCTACGACAAGCATCTTTACAAAGCTCGTCATTTGATTGAAAACTTTTTTGCCAAGCTCAAGCAGTACCGAGCGATCGCGACTCGCTATGACAAAACGGCTCGCAATTTTCTCGGGGCTATTCATCTAGCTGCTATTGTCATTTGGCTTAACTGATGACACGCTCTAGTGGTCTGTCAGATTTGATATTGTGAATGAGTAGTGGTACTTTAGCGAAAAAAGACTCTCCGGTGGAGTTAAAGTAGACAGAGCAATCGTTTTAGGTCGGTTCTTGTTCGATGAGAGAAACAAAATCCACAGCCATGCCCCCCTGCTTCGAGAGATCGCTACTCTGCTGGCTTCTGCTCTGCAAGCTGTTTGGGTTTGAGGTACAAATTCTCCAATAAGACAGAAATCCCGGCCACCCAGGGGGGAACAATTAACGCACCAATAATCCCTAAGACCTGCGCTCCGCCTAAGACCGCTAAGAGTTGGTAGAGCGGCGGGATGCGGACGGAGTTCCCCACCAGAAGCGGATCGAGGAAGTACGTTTCCAGGTTTTGAATCGCCAGAAAGAGCAGAAACACCCACAAAAACGTCCATCCTCCTTGGGCGATCGCGACGATTAAAGCCGGAATCGCCCCTAAAACCGGCCCGAAAAAGGGAATTAAATTCGTAATTCCCGCGATCGCGCCCAAACCCAGAGCAAACTCCGACAGTCCTACAACCGTCAATCCCACCGCAGTCGTCACTCCCAAAATGGCCGAAACCAAAACACGCCCTTGAATATAGCCCCCCATGCGCTCGCTCATCGGCCGCACCTGAGCGGCAAAACGCTCGTCCCAAGGTTGCGGGAGGAGGCGGGCCAGGCCGCCAATCAATTTCTCCGATCCGGCCAGCATATAAGCCGATAGCACCAGGGACAAAATCAGATTAAATGCTCCGCCTAAAAAGCCCCGCGTCAGGTCGTAAGAGCGCACGAGCAATTGTTGGGACGAGCGAAATGTCCAGGCCGCGATCGCTTGGAAATCAAAAAATTGACGCAATTGTTCGAGGGTATCCTGTTCGGTCATCCCAGTTCGCATCACCAAATCGGTGGCGACCACTTCCAACACCTCTAAATAACTGGGGAGTTTTCGCACGAGAGTCTGAATTTGGTCGACAACAGTCGGGCCGATGAGCAACCCCATCCCCGCTAGCACCGACAGCAAGCCCAAATACGCCAGCAAAACGGACAGCCAGCGAGGAAGGCGAAGCCGTTCTGTCCGCTCCACCAAAGGCGATAGCGTTGCTGCCAGAACGGTCGCGATCGCCAGAACCAGTAACAAACTTTGCAACTGCCAAAACAACAGTCCTAAGCCAACCGCTGCGATCGAGAGCAAGAGGGTCGAAATTGAAATGGTAATGCGTCGCTCGGACATGGCCCCTAGCCCTTAATCCAGACTTTGATAACGTCGATAATGCTCGACCCGCCCCAAATAAAGGCAATGATGACAGAAACCATCGTAATCGCAATCAGAAGACATAAGAACAAACCCGCGAGACTAATGGCACCATCGTCTTCTGAGAGGCCAAAACCCATAATAAAAATTCCTATCGCTGGGAGGGTATTGGTTCCGGGGATGGGAATCATCATTGAAGTAGACATGAGCGCGATCGCGATGCCAATCGCCACTCGACCGGGCATACTCGTACAGATGTAACTCATGCGAGGCTTTGCCAGCGCCTCTAATCGCCGCAGCCAGGGCATTCCTGCCTTCGTAAACTTTTGCGCCCTTTCTCGCTTGAGCGAGCCGTTTATAAGCTTCCGAGGCAGCCAAGGGCGCTTTCTCCCGCCAATCAGTTGCATCGCCAGAAGGAACATGACCACTCCGAAGGGAATGGAGTAGCCAGGAGCGGGAATGGGGAGTGCTGAGGGAAGGGAGAGAACAACAAAAAGAAACCCGAAGACGCGCTCTCCAGCTAGCGCTAAAATATCTCCGAGCTTGATTTGCGGTTGTCGCTCTTCTTCAAAAAAATAACGGTTTAATTCCAGTGAGAGTTTCGCCATGTTGTTGACTCAAGTCGCCAGTTTAATATAAAGCCTTTTTTGCCTTTCTTTTATCTTTCCCGTTTTTCCGGCAAAGCGATCGCATTTTTGCGAGGCGACTTCCATCTGCATCAACCTGGGTTAAATATAGTGAGTTACGTCTGATGCAAACAACCTGAAAGTGCAGAAATAACAAGAAACTCGCTCAATTACATGCATAGGTTCGCCGCTTCTAGATATACATTCGAGTAAAGCGGGAGTTAAGGGGGCAAAAATTGAGATGAAAATCGCGCGATCGCTCGTCATTCTCTTCGGTGGAGCGCTCTTCGTTGGCGTTCTGAACGGCACTTTACCGAGTTTTGCTTGTCCTGGAGCCAGTTCGGCCATTGAACTCTCCGCACCCCAAAACCCCGAAGAAAGAATCGGCCTGGGCTATTGTAACCGTGCTGAATGTCAAGCTGTCCTCGAGCAACTGGAAGCCGGTAAGAGTGCCATTGTCGCCAACGGCAATCGCTGGGTTCGCATCGAACCGCTAGAAAACGGTCAATTTAAAGCCATTGTTCGGATTTCCCAAGCCGGTTATCCCATACAGACTCAAGTTTTTCATGGCACTCTTGCCCTCGGTGGAGGAATGCGAGGGGGGTGCGGTAGCGAAATTCAGATCGTCAGTTGACATTCGACTGCCAATACACGAGTCAATCTCATCTGAAATCTTTTTGAATACTTGACGCACAGATAGCTTTATCCCTTGTACTTAGGGCATTGCAAGATTGGCCGATCGAGTGAATTCCATATCAGTTTGGGCTAGACCGCCTTCATACTCAGATCCAGCCAAACAGACTGAGTGATGGGGGCGCTGGTTGAAATAAAGTCAACTCCCGTTTCGGCAACAGAGCGCAAGGTTTTGAGGGTTATATTGCCCGATGCTTCGATTTTGGTTTGTGGGTTTTCGCAGCGAATGAGAGATACAGCTTCGCGCATCTGTCGAACGGACATATTGTCGAGCATAATAATATCCGCACCGCAAGTTAAAGCGGTTTGTACCTCAGTTAAAGACGACGTTTCCACTTCAATTGCGAGGGGGTAGGGGATGGCTTGACGCACCCGAGCGATCGCGTTCTCAATTCCTCCCGCTGCGTGGATGTGATTGTCTTTAATCATGGCCGCATCATCGAGTCCCATGCGATGATTGACCGCTCCTCCCACTTGGGTTGCATATTTCTCCAGAACCCTCAAACCGGGGGTCGTTTTGCGAGTGTCGGTCAGTTTAGCGGGTAGATCGGCAATTTCCCGGACGTACTGACGGGTGGCTGTGGCAATTCCGCTCAAGCGCATCGCCAGGTTGAGGGCAACTCTTTCTCCTATCAAGAGCGTGTCTGCGGGTGCTTGGAGGTGGGCGATCGCAACGCCAGGCTGACATTCCATCCCCTCCCCCACCAGAAGGGTAAACTGGCTCTGGGGCGCTAAGAGCTGGAACGCTCGCGCTGCGATCGGCGCTCCTGCCACAACTCCCGCTGCTTTCGCGACCCACTGCGCTTCGGCGAGGGGAGGAGTCGGGCCGAATAACGCTTGAGTGGCGCGATCGCCCCGGCCGATATCTTCCAATAACCACGCTTGTAATAGAGGGTCAAGAACAATCCAAGGGGGTAATATTGCATTCATTGAGACGACTCGTTAGCGAAGATCGTTTCGCGAGAAGATTCAACCGGCCAGTCTTCGTTTTGGCCGCCAATTATGAGTTGCGCGATCGCAACATACTCGCGACTGAGTTGCACGAGAGCATTGAGCAAAACATCAAGGGCAATGGGATCGCTCGTTCCGAGATCGAGCCAACAGCGTCCCCAGACCCCTAAGTACTGAAAATCTCCCATATTGTGCATGGGAGCCATCATGCAATTTTCCGCAGCACCCAGATCGTAGTCCATATAGCTAATTTCAACGCCAGTTTCCATCACTTGAAGATTCTCGGCGTTGAACCCCCCCAACTTACCGAGATAAAACCAGGAATTAAAAACTTCTTCTAGATATTGCTGTTCCATTGGCGAAGGAACGGTTTCAAATTTCACCCAAATCCAGAGATCGAAAGGATTAAATTCTCGAAACTGTATTTCCATTACTGTTGTCCGAGCGAACAAAGTTTATTGTATCGGTGCAGGACCCCCTAAGATCGCAAAGGCGAGTCCGATCGAAGTACAGGACGAGTCCGTTGCCCGCTCATCGCAGAAACAACAAACTCTCGTTCAACTGCGCTAGTCCCGAGTCTTTGAGAGGCGAGCGCTCGAGTGAATCTTGTCATCTGGCGGATGGGATAACCCTAGCGCTAATGAGCGTCTTCAAATTTATAGCCAATTCCCACGACTGTTTGAATAAAAGTGGGGTGGGAAGGATCGGGTTCAATTTTTTTCCGCAGTCGCCGAATGTGAGTATCGACCACCCGTTCGTCGCCAAAAAAGTCATTCCCCCACAAGCGATCGATCAGTTGAGTGCGACTCCACACCCGACCCGGAGAGCTTATCAGTGCAGACAACAGTTTAAATTCGAGGGCTGTTAGCTCTAACAGTTCCGACGAGTCGGCGGCTAGGTGGCGCGAGGCAGTGTGGCGATCGAGATCGAGGCTAAAATGCTCGGTTCGACAAATTTGGGACTGTCCTGCTTGTCGCAAGCTGCGCCGCAGGAGAGCGCGGACTCTCGCCACTAACTCTCTGGGAGAGAAGGGTTTAACCAGATAGTCGTCTGCTCCCGTAGACAGGCCGATCACGCGATCGATTTCCTCCCCCTTCGCCGTCAGCATCAGGATATAAGGATCTTTTGCATAAGATTTTTGGCGAATGCGAGCGCACACTTCCAACCCATCCAAACCGGGGAGCATGAGGTCGAGAACGATCGCGTCGGGTTGTCGGTTCTCAACTTGTGTGAGTGCTTGCCAGCCATCCCCCGCGAGAGAGCAAACAAAACCCTCTCGCTCCAAGGTTTGCTCGATCAGTTGGGCAATTTCTGGCTCATCTTCAACGATTAAAATGTCCACTTCTCAACCTCGTCTACTTTGAAAACTGGCTCGTCAAACTACCTAAAACTCCCCGAAAAAAGGGGAAAAAGTCACAGCGCAATGCTATGACTTTTGAAGCTTGAAAGCTTTATGATACGAGATTCAGCGTAATGCCGGGAGGCGGAATCGAACCGCCGACACGAGGATTTTCTAGACTCCGAGGGGCGCGCTACAATTTCCCTAGAGTCAACCTCTCTCCTGTAGGGACTTACCATGACCTCTCAAATTACCCCTCCCTCCACAACTGAAACCCAGGACTCAGAGGTCTGGATTCCGGCCCCACCTCCCACCGATCTCATCTTTGACGACGGAGTTCCTTTGGAAAGCAATCGCCACCGCATCGCCATGAATGTCCTCATTGCTTCTGTTCATGAAGCATTAGCCCCACGCGAGGACTATTTCACTGGGGGCAATATGTTCGTCTACTACAGCACCGAGCAAATTCGCAATCGGGACTTTCGCGGCCCGGACTTTTTTGCCGTGTTGAATGTGGATGGCAATAAGGAACGTCAAGGTTGGGTGTTGTGGGAAGAAGGGGGCAGATATCCCGATGTCATTGTTGAGTTGATGTCGCCTTCAACCACAGGGGTGGATGTGGGAAGTAAGAAAATCATTTACGAACAAATTTTCAAAACGAGAGATTATTTTGTCTACGACCCCTTTGATGGGAGTTCGTTGAAAGGGTGGAGTTTGCATCAACGAGGTTATGAGGAATTGGAAGCCAATCCAAGAGGATGGTTGTGGTGCGAAACGTTGGGATTGTGGCTGGGAACTTGGGAGGGAACGATTCTGCGAGAGACAGCCCAATGGTTGCGTTTTTACGATCGTAAGGGGAAGTTAGTTCCTTTACCAGAAGAACGGGAGCGTCAACGGGCCGAGCAAGCTGTTGCCTCTCTAGAAAACGAGCGACAAGAAAAGGAGCAGGAACGACAGCGGGCCGAGCAAGCGACTCAACGAGCTGAGCGAGAACGACAACGAGCTGAGCAAGCCGAAGCCGTGCTAGCAGAAGAGCGTCGGAAGCAGCAAGCTTTACTTGAAAAGCTCAAAGCAATGGGGATTGAGCCAGATAATCTGTAGCTCATTCTTTCGAGCATAGTCATCTTGCCAATGGCTGCTAACCACTTCTGCAACCAGCTTAATGGTAATGCCGTTACAAATGACAGACTCTTGTTGACCCATACCCGAAACGGATTTCAGAGTATCGGAACGCGACCGTGACGCGATCGCAAAATCAGGACACATATTGGCAAATGTTCCTTTGAGTTCCGATTGACCGATCGCTCCATCTCCAGGTCATCCTCGACTTGCAAACTCTGCTCGATCTGAATTCTGACCTGCACGCTCTTGCCAATTTAGGTAAAGTTAAGTTTCAATAGATGTAATTTTGTCTTTTTTTTATAAAAACAATATTTTTCTGTTGCAAATGCAACAGCAATTGCTTCCAGATTTTCGATCGCGTTCCCAGTTTCCAGGCCGCCGAAGCGCGATCGCTGCGCCAACCTAGCGGTACGCGAAGTTGCCATCCTTTAGAACACTCGAAGACCGATCCTTTTCTAACGCCCTTTGGCGATCGCCCCCTTTAATATGCTCAAATCCCCCCCTTTAATCAAAACGCCTTTAGTTCCCGTTCGGACGCTGCTCAAACCCTTAACTGAGATCAAAGTTCTACCCGCGATCGCGCCGACGGAGAAACCCCCCAAACCCGCCATCCGTTCGAGCTTGCGAGCGTCCACCATTGACCACCTCTTCTGTGCGATTTTCTCCTGCATCACGGCTGAAGTGTTGGTCAGTAACTTCATGCTCGAATTGGGCGCTAGCAGCGTCGAAATCGGCATTTTGGCCGCCTTTCCCACGCTCACCAACTTTATCCAACCCCTCGGTGCTTACTTCGGAGAGAAAACCACCAGCCGTCGGCGATATGGCTTGCAAACTTTTGCCCCCTCCCGCTTGCTATGGTTGTTCCTCGTTTTAGGGATTGTCGTCTGCGAAGGTCAGATGGGCAACCCCCACCAACTGGTGCAATGGACGCTGGCGATCGCGCTCCTCGCTCACATTTGTGCGGCCCTCGGCGGCGCATCGTGGACGAGTTGGATGGCGGTTTTGGTTCCCTCACGTTTGCGGGGCCGGTACTTTGGCTTTCGCAACAGCGTCGCTAGCTTGACGAATTTGATCTGCATTCCGCTCCTCGGTTTTTTCGTCTCGACATGGCACGGCGGCCCCATACAAGGTTATGGGGTTATCCTCTTTGTTGCGGTGATCGCCGGAACGATCAGTTTGGCGTGTCAGTCCTTGATGCTCGATGTTAACCCTCAGTCGGGAACGGAAGCGACTGAGGCTGAAGCGAACCCTGAGGTGCGATCTCCCTCCGACCTCAACCTCCTTGCCTGTCTCAAAGATGCCAACTTCCTCAAATTTTTGGGTTACTTTGGTGGGATTATGTTTTCCTTCAACCTCAGCAACCCCTTCTTTAATATCTACCTCCTCGATGATTTGGGGTTTGATATCAGCCAAGTGACCCTCTACGGCAGTCTTATGGCTGGGGCGAACTTACTTACTCTTGTGCATTGGGGCAAACTCGCCGATCGCTGGGGCAACCGTCCGGTCTTATTGGGGGTGGGAGTTTTGTTTGCGGCAACCCCTTTGCTGTGGTTTAGCATTGGCAGCAACCCCCTTTCCTTGTGGCTGGGAATTCCCCTCATCTATCTCCTGTTAGGGGCGACCTGGCCGGCGATCGAGCTGTGTAATATCAACTTGCAAATGGCGATCGCCTCCGCCAAAAACCCCTCTAACTACTTTGCGATCGCGGCGGCTGTTGGGGGTTTAGGCAGCGCATTGGGAGCAATGACCGGCGGTGTTTTGGCTCAGTGCGAGCTTCTCGGCGGTTTCCTGGGACTGTTTGCTTTGTCTGCGGGGTTGCGCTTGCTGGCCCTTTTACCGCTCGCCTTTGTCCGAGAGGAGCGATCGCTGAACGCATTGAGCATTGAACATTGAGCATTTATCAACTCTGAATTCTGTAGCTTGCCTCTCCGAAGGAGTACTGCTCAACTCTAAACTCACGCCTGATGTGTATCAGAGAGCTATAACCCTGACTCTGCCGTTGTTTTCTCCCCCCTGTTCCCTATTGCCTATTGCCTGTTCCCTTTCCCCTGCAAAGGTTTCAGATAATTCACATCAGACGTAACTCTTATGATTGCCCAATCCCCCCAAACATCTCCACCCCTTTGGCTGACAATTATTCGCCTGCTGCGTTGGGACAAACCCGCAGGACGTTTAATCCTAATGATTCCAGCGCTGTGGGCTGTTTTCCTGGCGGCGGGGGGCAAACCGCCACTCCCCTTAGTAGGAATTATTATTATCGGCAGTCTGGCGACCAGTGCAGCAGGTTGCGTTGCTAATGACTTCTGGGATCGAGACATTGACTCCCAAGTCGAAAGAACGCGCGATCGCCCCCTCGCCTCTCGCACTCTGTCAGTTACGACTGGCATTATCGTCGGCATTGTTGCCCTCACCTGTGCCGCCGGCCTGGCCTTGTACCTCAATCCTCTTAGCTTCTGGCTGTGCGTTGCGGCCGTACCCTTCATCCTCTGCTATCCCCTGGCCAAGCGCTTTTTCCCCATTCCCCAACTCGTTCTTTCCATCACTTGGGGTTTTGCCGTTCTGATTAGCTGGACGGCCGTGACAGGAAGTTTGAGCGTTCCGGCGTGGTTATTGTGGGGGGCCGTCGTCCTCTGGACTCTAGGCTTCGACACGATTTATGCGCTATCCGATCGCGAAGACGATCGCAAAATCGGCATTCAATCGAGTGCCATTCTCTTTGGCGACTTTACTCCCGAAGCCGTCGGAATATTTCTCGCCGGAACCGCAACATTACTCGCCTATCTGGGTTTAGAGATGGATCTCCAATTTGGCTTTTGGGTGGCCTGGGGAATTGCCGCGATCGGGTGGAGCAAACACTACAACCAGCTCAAAGAGCCAGAGATTCCCCGGCCGCTATACGGCAAGATGTTTGCTCAGAATGTGTGGTTGGGATTTATCCTGCTCGCGGGTATGATTGTCGGCTCCTTTTTCTAGCGATCGCGATTGGAACTTTCCCGCTTTACGTCTCGTCTAATGTGTATTTAGAGTCTCAAACCACTACTCTGCCGTTTTTTTTCTTTCTATTACCTATTGTCTTCCTCCGGCAACGGTTTCAGGTAATTCACATTAAGCATCGTTTGGGGATTCAGGATAGGAAAGAGTTGCTTGTCCTCACCCCATTTCCCCCTTGGCTTGTCTGTCTGAAGCAATTCGCCCAACCGATCGTTGGTGTTTAAGCGCTGAAGTATTGTTGGTAGCCACATCAATTTCAAGCAATTTTTGATTAAATTTGCGTAAATTCACGGCAAATCTTGTTGAAAAAGACAGATGTGTATCCGTGAATTCTCAGAAAACTTAATATCACCTAAATAGTCAAAATGATAGGATTTCTAATAGTTCAAGCGGAATCTTATGAACAAAAACGGAAAAATATTTATTGCAGAGTTAATTGGGACTGGAGTGCTGGTCATTGGCGGCTGTGGCAGTGCCGTTTTAGCAGGGGATAAAATTGGATTTCTGGGCGTATCCATTGCCTTCGGTTTATCTCTATTAGTCATGGCCTACGCGATCGGTGGAATTTCGGGCTGTCATATTAACCCCGCCGTCACGGTCGGCTTAGCAACAGCTAAGCAGGTGAGGTGGGGAACGGTTCCCTACTATGTTTTTGGCCAAGTTATTGGGGGAATCATTGGCGGTGGAGTTATCTATCTCATTGCTTCGGGCAATCCTGACTTCAATATTGCGAATGGTTTTGCTCTCAATGGTTATGGCGCTCATTCTCCTGGGGGTTACAGTCTCCTCGCTTGCGCGATCGCGGAAGTTGTACTCACCTTCTTCCTGCTCTTCACCATCATGGGAACTACTCACCCTAAATTTCCAGCAGGGTTTGCCGGCATCCCCATTGGTTTGATGCTGACGTTGATTCACCTCGTCGGGATTCCCGTAACCAATACCTCAGTCAATCCGGCCAGAAGCATTGGCGTTGCCGTTTATCACGGAGGTTGGGCTGTCTCGCAACTGTGGCTGTTTATTATTGCTCCGGTTGTGGGCGGTATTGTGGCGGTTTATGCCTATCAACTCATTCAAGCCGATCGCCTACCCCAAACAGAAGCACCTCCATCGCTCGAAACGAACTAATGGGTAAGGAAGCTAACCAATCAGGGCGCAAGCATTGCGCCCCTTCTTTTGGGCTGTATCGCGATGCAGCCATTCTTTTAAGTTGAAATTTTCCACACCCCACACCCTTTTTCTCCATCTTGAGATTGCAGCTCAGATGCCGAACCGCTTATCAGGGTTGCACTAAATACGCTTTTGACTTCTGATAGGTCGCCATCTTTTGGGCTTGTTTCGAGATTTTCATCGCGAGCAATAGCCCCATTGGGATTCCCGTTCCCAACAAGACACCAACATTAAAGATACCGCCATTGAGGAGCAGTCCTAAACTCAGGCTAAAAGTTGCAATCAATGCCATCAGGAGCGAGTTCGGAGAGAGCAACCCCGACAGTCCTTGAGGTAATTCTTTGCCAAACTGAAACCGCGCCACATATCCGGCCACACTGAAGACAACCAACCCAAGTAAGAAGCCCAGATAAAGAAGCCATCGTAGAGATCGACCGAGTAAAAGTCGAGGTAAGAGGAGCGAAGCAGGGAAGGAACCGCCCAAAACAGACCACAAGCCAAAAATGCCGCCCATACCGCCTACGGCTCCGATCGCAACACCCACCATCAATACAAAGTAGAGGAAGGCGGCGACTCCCTCCTCGACATTCCCCAAGAGAAAGCTGCAAAATAAACCGGCTAAGAGCGCAATTCCTGCCGTTCCTAACAGGGGGATGAGCGGTAGTTTTTCGTTGAGAAGGGGGGGAGTGTTGACCCGAAGCGCGATCGCGTGGCTGTCTTGGGCATCATTCGCGCGCAATATCAACTCTCGCTCGTACAATTGTTCGGGGAGCAGCTTGCGCGTGTCAATTTTAATCTGGCACTCAATCTCGTTGCTTTCAAATTGTGGGGGATCGAAGGCAATCCACTTGATGGGATGGGAGCGTTTGGCATCGCTCGCGTGGGGAGCGACTTCCCACCGACCTTGCAGTACGGTATCGGGAACGGTGTTGCGAATGGTGACTGCGGTGCTGAGAATTTCGCCGTACTCTGCTGCCTGTAGCTCCAACGTATCGGGCTTCACAATCGCTTCAGGCGATCGCGTCATTTCTGTTTGTTGAAACGCTTCTAGGGCTGCCGTAGCGCTTTTGTAGCGCCGAAAAGGAGAAACTTGGGTCATTTTCTCCAGCCAATCCACCAACTCAAAGCTCGCCTCGGAGGGCAATACGCTCGTCAGTTCTAAGTCGCTGGCCGCACCCACAAACTTGCTAATTTCCGCCGAAGGGGTTTGGGTCAGCAAGCAAATTAGACTTGCCCCCAACCCGTAGAGATCGCTAGCATCGGTGAGTTCTTTGTTTTGCAACTGCTCGCGCGGCATAAACCCCGGCATTCCTGCGGTTGAGGGTTTTGTTTTACCCCGACTGTCGATGTAGGGAAAGCCAAAATCGACTAAGTATGCGTTGAATTGGTCGTCAATGAGAATATTTTCTGGCTTGATATTACGGTGAACAATACTCGGAGTCCGATCCTGGAGATAAAAGAGCGTCTCTAACAGCGATTGAGTCAAGGTTTGCCACTGCTCTAATGCGATCTTTTCGCACTCCGCCAGAGACTTCGCTTTTTTGTACTCTCGCACGGTGCAGAAACCGCCTTTCGCGGGCAGAAAGTTGAGATATCGGGGAATATTGGGGTGGTTGAGGCTTCTGAGGGCGCGACATTCGTCCGCATAGGCATCAATCCCCGCCCACTCATCGTTTCCCTGACTGAAGGTTAACTGCTTGATAACGACGGGGCGTTGAGTTGCGTTGTCCTTGGCGAGATAGGTGATGCGATCGCCTTGAGGAGAGTGCCTTAACTCCCGAACTTTTTGGTAGCGGGGTTGTTGAGAACGCTGAGTGCGATCGCCCGATCTCGACCCATCCGCAGGCTTGTTCATGTGCTGAATTCTCCCTAGTTGATTGGCACTTGTCACTTTAGTCAACAGTCAACCGCCATCAGTCATTTGCGACTCCCGCATAGCGTTGGTCGCTGGGAATCGGTTCGCTTTTTCTCTTTATACCTTTGAAAGGGGAGGCTTGAATCCTCTTTTTTAAGGTCAGAGAATCTTAACCGAACGATAATGCGCTCCCCAGAAGATCGAGATAGGATGAATGGATGCGAGATGGCTGTCCTAGCCTTGCTCGAAGGTGCAACTGCTGGGTAGTCTTTAACGATTTTAATGCTGCGGGCGATCGAGATGGCTCGCCATCTAGAACTTTGAAATTTTTATTTTTAATAAAACCGTGTCAAAAGCTAAAACGACAACCCCAAAAATTGATTTGAGCGATGCTCGGTACTATTTCAATCGAGAACTCAGTTGGCTGGAGTTTAACTATCGGGTTTTAAAAGAGGGAATTGACCCGCGCACGCCGTTGTTAGAACGCCTGAAGTTTATGGCGATTTTTAGCTCCAACTTAGATGAGTTTTTTATGGTGCGGGTGGCTGGACTCAAGCAGCAAGTCGAGGCCGAAGTCACCACGCTGACCCCGGACGGACGTACGCCAGCAGAGCAATTGGACGCAATTCGCGATCGCCTCTATCCCATGGTCAAGGAACAGAATCAGTTTTTTGAACATACCCTCAGATCTCAGTTAAATGAGTGCGGCATATATCTCATTGACTACGTAGACCTCAACCAAGAACAACGTCAATATCTCCAGAACTTCTTTGAGGAGCAAATTTTCCCCGTTCTTACCCCCCTCGCGGTCGATCCCAGCCATCCTTTTCCCTACATCTCCAATCTCAGTCTCAATCTGGCTGTTGTGGTGAAAGATCCCGATACCGACGAGGAATTGTTCGCCCGCATCAAAGTTCCCAAGGTGCTGCCGCGTTTTGTGGCCCTCCCCAAAGAGTTGCGCCAGCACCACAATGGCGGCCCTGAGGCGGTGTGGATGGGCATTCCCCTCGAACAAGCGATCGCGCACAATCTTGATGCTCTCTTTCCGGGGATGAACGTGCAGGAATGTCACCCCTTCCGCATTACTCGCAACGCCGACATAGCGGTCGAGGAAGATGAAGCAGACGACTTATTGCTGGCGATCGAACAAGAACTTCGCAAGCGCAAGTTTGGCGGTTCTGCCGTCCGCATGGAAATTCAGGACTCAACCCCCACTTCGGTGCGGGCCACCCTAATGCGGGGGTTGGATGTGGAGGAAAGCGATGTTTATGAGGTGGAAGGACTATTGAGTTTGGGCGATTTAATGTCCTTTCTCAAACTCCCCCTTCCCGATCACAAAGACCCGCCGTGGACTCCAGCCATTCCCCCTCGGTTGCAGCGTATCGAAAATCCGAGCGATCGCGACCCCAAAGAGTGGGAAGACATTTTCGATATTATCTCCCAAGGGGATTTACTCGTTCACCACCCCTACGACTCTTTCTCCGGTAGCGTCCTGCAATTCATCGCCCACGCCGCCTACGATCCGCAGGTTCTGGCGATTAAAATGACCCTGTATCGAACCTCTGGCGACTCTCCCATCATCAACGCCTTGATCGCTGCAGCCGAAAACGGCAAGCAGGTGGTGACTCTGGTCGAACTCAAAGCCCGATTTGACGAAGAAAATAACATTAACTGGGCCCGAAAGCTCGAACAGGCGGGCGTTCACGTTGTGTACGGGTTAGTGGGGTTAAAAACCCACACCAAAATTACCTTAGTCGTGCGCCAAGAAGACCGCAAAATTCGCCGCTACGTTCACATTGGTACGGGCAACTACAATCCCAAAACTGCCAGATTATATACCGACCTGGGGTTGTTGAGCTGTCGGGACGAGTTGGGGGCAGATTTAACCGACTTATTTAACTTCCTAACTGGGTACTCGCGTCAGCGTTCCTACCGCAAACTGCTCGTCTCTCCCGTTAATTTGCGCGATCGCATGACCGCTATGATTGGTCGAGAAATCGAACATTGTCGCAACGGCGAAACCGGTCGCATTGTCGCCAAGATGAACTCACTAGTAGACCCCAAAATTATTGCCGCGCTTTACGAAGCGTCCCTAGCGGGAGTCAGCATTGACTTAATCGTGCGGGGAATTTGCTGTCTGCGGCCGGGGGTCGAAGGGGTCAGCGACAACATCCGCGTCATCAGCATTGTTGGCAGCTTGCTCGAACACTCCCGTATTTTCTACTTTCACAACAACGGCAAGGAAGAGGTTTATCTCGGCAGTGCGGACTGGATGCGCCGCAACCTCGACCGGCGAGTGGAGGCGGTCACCCCGGTGGAAGATCCCAACTTGTGCAAGGACTTACAAGAAATTTTGGGAGTCATGCTGGCAGATAACCGCCAAGCATGGGAACTTCAAACCGATGGCAGCTATCGCCAGCGACAACCAGAGGAGGGAGAGAAGGGGCAAAGTTCTCAGTCCATTTTCAAGGAAATGGCAGCGATCGCCTCTGGACTCTAGGGACCGGGGTTGTCCCACCGCCAACGCAATTGAAAAATCACAGAGGTGGCAGAACGTTGCAACAGATGACAGATTTTTCCGCCTCAAAATCCTGCGGCTGTTCGACGGTTTCGCTGCTACGCGCGTTCTCCAATAATTCTATGCGCTGGTTTAACGCCTCAAGTTGATTTGCGACTTGCCTCTTTTTTCGCCGATCTTCTCGCGCAGACTGCCAAATTGTAACCGTACTGCCACTTGCGCCTAAAATGACAGCTAGGGGGAGGATCGCGCCGCTTTCCGTGACAGCAGCTAAAGGAATACAAATGGCTAGCATTCCGGTGGTAAACCCCCAAATAAGAGCAGTGGCAACCACTTTAGGCGTTTGACTGTTTGAGTTGCGTTCCATGAGTTTTCCCTCCGAATTTCAATTGAGTGGCGATCGCTCAGCACAGGACGCTTCGGCAATCATTTGACTCAACGCTGATATTTGTTAAGCTATTCGACATTTAAACCAGGATATCCAAATCCTCGTAAGGGTTATGGGGTGTGGGGTGTGAGAAAATCCAATTTAAAAGTGTGACAGCTTAACTAAAATGACTCGCCTTCTGTTTGCTTTGTTATTAACCCTATTGATGGCCGCAGAAACCTCTGCGATTGCGCCGAAAAATGAGGACAGCGAACTCGCTAATTTGAAGAATGTCCTAGCCCAAAACGCCGATTCAGCTTCGGCTCAAAAATTAGTGGAAGAAGGGGAAAGATTGAGCCAGCAACAGACGATAGCAGCTCGATTGCAAGCGATCGCTAAGTGGGAAGAGGCTCGGTCTTTATGGCAGCGTGAAGGTAATTTAGAACAGGAAGCCGCGACGTTAATTAAGCTGGGTGAGATGTACCGAGATTTAGACGCAACTACCCCAGCACGGGAACGTTATAGTGAAGCTTTAGCCTTAGTTCGACAGCTTGGCAATCGCCTCCAAGAAGCCTTGATTTTGGGTCAACTAGGAAGAATTAACCAAAGGGATGCCGATCGATGGAAGGAAGAACACCGCATTTATTCCGATCTGTCTTCTATTCATCCTCGTCGGTCGGACGTTTTCCGGAAAAAAAGCTACAGCGATCGGGACAAAGCAACTAAATTTTATCAACAAGTCTTAGAAATTTATCAGGATTTGAACCAGTCTCCTGAACCGGCAACATTGGCATCGCGACAGAGCGAAGCTAGATTGCTAAACCAGTTAGGAGAAGTCGAAAATGATAGCTGGAAAAAGTACAAATTATTCGAGCAAGCTTTAGAGATTTATAAAGAGATTGGAGATAAGAAAGGAGAGGCTCTTGTTCTGAGTAAGTTGAGTGAATTATATTTTTATGAACAGCTAAATTATCAAGCTGGGTTGGAGTCTTTTAATCAAGCTCGGACAATTTATCAAAATATTAGTGCGTCTTCTGAGGAGGATGCAAACTGGGCAAAGAAACAGGAAGCGCGGCTTTTAAACAAGCTTGTTCGTTACTGGTGGAGTGAGAATCGAGCTACAGCGTTAGAGTTTCATAAGCAAGCTTTACGCCTCTCTGAAGAAATTGGCGATCGTTATGGGAAAGCGTTCATTTTAGAAAATTTGGGCGCTCTCTATGTTGAATCAAGTAATTTCCAAAAGGGATTAACAGTTTTCCAACAAGCTTTAGCGATTTATGAGGATGTGGGAGATGTCGTTAAGCAAAGAAAAATATTGGGTAATTTAGGCGATATTTATTATTTGTTGGGAAAGTAGTCTAAAGCTTTAGAAATGTATTCCCAAGAACTAATTTTTGCGGAGAAAGCCAGCGATTTTTATACCCAATTATGGGACTCAGAAAAAGCTCTAGATTATCGATATAGTCAGGCAATTATTTTAGCCCGATTAGGCATCATTCAAGGTCAGTTAGATGAGACAGAAAAAGAGCTTGAATATTATCAACGAGTAAGAGAATTTTATCAAACTGTGGATGACTTGCAAGGGGAAGCAACTTTTCTGATTGCCATTGCCGAACGCTATGGATATTTAGAGCGTCAGGAAGAAATGCTGACATTTTTAGATTGGGCAGTTCAAGTTTATCAGGAGGCTGGCGATCGGGAAGGAGAGGCGGAAATTTTATCTACAATTGCGCTCGTACATTTATATCAGTTTGGCGATTTTGACCGAGGATTAAATCTTCTCAACCAAGCATTGAGCATCTATCGGGAAGTAGGTAATCGTACTGAAGAAGCGAGAATTCTTTCCAGAATTGCTTCGGTCTATGAAGAAAAGTTGGGCGAGAGGGAAAAAGCTATAGAGTTTTATCGTCGCAGGGTTTTGATTGACCAAGAATTGGAAGATAGTAGGAGAGAAGTCGATCATCTGAGAAAGATGGGAAGACTTTATTATGAATTGGGCGATCGCGAAACAGCTTTAGAGATTTTCAATCAAGCTGCGGGGGTTTATAAGAAAGCAGGAGATTTAGAAAAAGAAGCAGGAAGTTTAAGTGATATTGGTCAAGACTATATTAAATTAGGAGAACCGGAAATTGCGCTAAAGTTTTACGAACGGGCAACTCCTCTTTATCAACAGTTGGGAGATCGTCACAAGGAAACGCTTTACCTGATACGAATGGCTGAAATATATTACGAGTTAGACAATGTAGAACAAGCGATCGCTCTATTTGCTCAAGTGCGACAAGTTTACCAAAACAATAACGATCCTTCTGGGGAAGCACGGACGCTTTACCGAACTGGAATGACTTATACAACCCTGGGAGATTTGACAAAAGCTTTAGAGTCCTACGAACAAGCTTTAGAACTTTACGACCGAGAACCGAACGAACCATTTCGAGAAAGACGAACTTTAGATATTTTAGATATTTTCCTCCGCTCCAGTCGAATTTATGCCTATTCAGGGGAAGCAGAGAAAGCGAAAGAATTTTGCGATCGCTCTGTTAGTTTTGGTCAATAGTTTCTCCAGTCTAAACAGTTTTTCGGAGGACCTGAAGTTTTCTGGGAAATTGGCAAAGTTTGCTACCAAGTGAGAGACACTGAAAATGCTTTGGTGGCGTTCAATACCTACCGGCAACATTATCAAAGCATTGGGAAACAAGAAGAAATTACCGGCTTGATACGCATCGGAGAAGACTATGCAGAATTGGGAGATGGAGAGCAAGCATTAGAGTTTTTCAATCGAGCGAGGATGGTGTATGGAGAAAATATTTTTCCGGAAGAAAAGTTCAACAACCTAATTCGGATTGCTTACGTCTATTCTCGTTTGGGAGACTATCCTCAAGCCTTTGATTTTTATACTCAAGCTTTAACTCTCGCCAACCAGATTAATAGTCCTCAAAAAAAAAATCGAAGTTTTGTCGAGATTAGGAAAACTTTATGAAGATTTAGGAGATGAAGAGAAAGCATTGGCTTCCTATCAACAAACGTTGCAAATTCATCAAGATATTGAAGATGCTACTGGAGAAGGATATACTTTAGAAAAAATTGTTTTTTTTATGAAGAATCAAAAAAACAAAAAGAGGCTTTAGAAGCTTATGACAAGGCTCTGGAAATATTTCGAGAAAATGGTATTGCTTGGAAGCTAAACTTGAACCTCACAAGAATGAGTCAGCTTCATTACAAACTGGGAAATTCAAAGCAAGCTCTAACCTTTTTTAGCCAAATTTCAGAAAAAAGAGGAACTATTAATAGCTTTGTTCATGTTCAATTGGGCAAAGTTTACTCAGATTTGGGCGATTTAGATAAAGCGTTGGAGGCTTTCAATAAATTTCTCACATTACCCAATAACTACGGTCAAGAAGGCAAAGCCGATGGGCTATTTGGTATCGCCGTAGTGGAACGCAAACGCGGCAATCTAGATATTGCTTTAACCCGCATCGAAGAGGCGATCGCCCTCATCGAAGAAGTACGGGCGAAAAAAGACTCCCCAGAAGAACGACAAACCTTTTTTGCTGCTAAACAGGAATATTACGAGTTCTACATTGACCTGTTGATGGAATTTCACCAACAAGACCCCACTAAAGGCTACGACGCGCAAGCCCTGAATATCAACGAACGCTCCCGCGCCAGAAGCCTCCTAGAACTCCTCGCCGGGCGTTGCTGAATCAAGGGATGAATCTAGGGGGAACAGGTACATCCCAAAACTTGAGATAATGAATTAACAACCGAACAGAATGTTTAAGCATCTCTACCGACTTGGAATAACAAAGAGTTTTGCGG
>Ga0207422_1002999_pt1 | contig 18885 bp, 20 predicted proteins | sample MarCyaLeptolynsp_FD_187757 | JGI IMG/M metagenome (GOLD analysis project Ga0207422, IMG submission 187757) | Marine cyanobacterial communities from Panama - species 1 Leptolyngbya sp. (SPAdes) | ecosystem: Environmental > Aquatic > Marine > Unclassified | place: Panama: Panama City | collected...
AGATGTATCGGGCCGGTTTGCCGCCCGAGCAAAGGACCTCATCTGAAGCCCCGGATGACGCATCAGATAGGGGCTTAAGTGAATCTGCATACACAAAAAAGCAGCTGTCCGAACACGGCGAGAGGCGTGAAACCGAAGAACGGGTCGATCAAGGCGAGCTCGTGATGAGTGACGTGGCGCCGCTTTTGAAACAGGCGCCCTGGCTCAAGACTGGCGAGCCCAAAGTCGACCCCGGGGTGCTCGATGGTGAGCATGCCGTCTTTTACCGCTTTGCGGCGATCATTGGTATCGCCCTCGGCATGATCGCGGCGCTCGTTCTCTTGATAAGCGTGGCTGTGTCGATGAGCGAAGCGCTGGACGGACGCGCAGCCGTACCCGTGGATGAACAAGGCAATTCCGGCTGAGCGGAGGAATCGTCTGGAGACCATCAATGAGCGAATGAACTCGGGATGATGCTCAAAATTTGAAGAAGCTCATTCGCGAGGCTGAGGCTTTGGCCACGGCGATCCGACCGGGCTGTCGATGAGATTGCGAGACATCCTAGGATCTGCGCTCGAATACAACACGAATAGCCTGATCATCGCGCACGATCACCCTTCGGGCCAATGCCGCCCAAGCCAATGCGATATTGAGGCCAAACACTTGCGACCATCGGGAGGGCACTCGACGTGGAGCTGATCGATCATCTGATCGTGGCCCGCGATGCAGTTTACTCGATGCGAGCAGGCGGAGATTTGTGACCAGGACAACAGCACACCCGAGATTTCCGGATTCGAGTGCCACACTTCCGCGGTTTCAGCGTGCCGGACACCTTACGCTGGATCTGTTTCATCGTGACGGTCGGGTGGACGACCGCTGGTTGGGCCTCAATCCGCTCGAATTTGCCGTGCTTTGGCGGTTGGCAGAGCAGCCAGGGTCTCCTGTTTCGCGTCGGCAATTGTTGTGGGACGTGTGGGGATTGTCCGCGGATCCCGGATCCAACAGCCTGGCTGTTCATGTCGCTAGAGCGCGCTCCAAGCTCGATCGCTGCGGGATACGTCCTTTGCTGCAAACGGGGCCCGACGGCAGCTACTTTCTCGATCCTGACCATTCTGATTAATTTCGATGGCTGGACTCGTGCTGCCGGATGCTGCAATTCTTGCCGCCAAGCCTATTCAAGCGTTCACAAGGGAAATCGAACGATGTCGCATGCCACCATGCCCGCCAATGATCGGGTCGCCATTGATCTTTCAGACAACGGGGTCGCGCATGTCCGCTTGACCCGCGGCGACAAGATGAATGCGCTTGATCCGGAGATGTTCAGCCGCATCATCGAAGCGGGCAGTGTGTTGCAGAAAATGAAGGGCGTCCGCGTGGTGGTGCTGTCGGGCGAGGGGCGCGCCTTTTGCGCTGGATTGGACCTGTCAAACTTCGCCCGCACGCCCAGCCCGGATGAGCCTGAGCTGACCGAGCGGACCTACGGCAATTCGAACAAGTTTCAGCAAGTCGCCATGACCTGGCGCAAGCTGCCGGTCCCGGTCATCGCCGCTGTGCATGGCGTGTGCTTCGGCGGCGGGCTCCAGATTGCGAGCGGCGCGGACATCCGCATCGTACATCCTGAAACGCGGATGGCGATCATGGAGATGAAGTGGGGCCTGGTGCCGGACATGGCTGGCTTTGTGCTGTGGCGCGGCCTTGTGCGCGATGACGTGCTGCGGGAGCTGGTCTACACCAATCGTGAGTTCACCGGCGAAGAGGCGCAGGGCTATGGCCTGGCCACGCATGTCGATGCTGATCCGCTAACCCGGGCCATGAAGATCGCGCATGAGATCGCCGATCGCAATCCGCACGCCATTCGCGGTGCAAAACGCCTGCATGCCGGGATGGTCGAGCGCGATACCGATGCCATTCTGCTTGAGGAAAGCATTGAGCAGCACGCCATCATGCGGACCAAGAATCAGGTCGAAGCTGTGATGGCCGGAATGGAAAAGCGGACCGCGAATTACGAAGACGTTTGATCCGCGTCAGGCTTAGCCAAAGACAGCGACGCATTGCAGGCCGTCAAGCATTTGGCGGCCATCGCTGCTCCACATTCGCAGCCGCTCCGAAGAATAGCCGGCATCGGCATGCTGACTGGCATTCTCGGCCAGGTACCAGCCGTCGGGCGAACCCATTTCGGGCTCGAGCACGTTGAACGACCAATTGATCGAACTGATCGGCCCCATGCGCTGCATGATCCGCATCGCACCGGGCGGCATGACATCACCCATCAGCACCAGCTGCGAAACCGTGTCGAGATCGTGATCTTCAGTCAGTCGCGCCCACCGGCGAATGGTCGCGCCGTGATCCTCGCCCTTGGCCTGACCAAAGCGGACTTCGAAGTTCTTTTGGATGAAACTGGGGCCCTGGCCTTCCATCGCTCTGGCGCTGTCTGCGGCAGGCGCTGGCTGCGGTTCGGGTGCGTCCGATGGACGGACGGCGTTGGCATCTCGGCCCGCTCCAAACAGCCAAAAGCATGTCAGCGCGCATTTGCCGCCAGAATGGATCTCGCTGCGCACCTGAGTCACATTGCGGCCCTGACGGACGATCTCTGCATTGAGCTCTATTTCGTCGCCTATCGGCGCCACAAACCCGATCTGAGCCGCTCTGAGAGGGGGGAGGTCGGGAAACGCCCGGACGGCCATAGTGTAGCCAATCAGCGCCGAAGCACCGCCATAAAGCGTGCGTCCCTGCATCCAGTCATGCGCTTGGTCGAGCCGTGCGGGCCCAGGGGTTCCGGTGATGGGTTCGAGAAGGCTGGCAATGGTCATGCATCGGTCCCTGCCGCCTTCAGAGCGCGACGTCCAGATTGCCGTTACGTCAGCTATCGCTTCGGATAGGGGCGGCTTTTTTGCTCCAGAACAGGGTGTGGAACGCCAGAAACCCCGCGAATCTGGGGTTCGCCGACCCGTCTATGAACCGACAGTGGCGCAACGCAATGACACGGCATTGGAGCGCTTGATCAAGGATACCCAACTAAATTCCAATCTCGCCCAACCTGACGGTTGCATTGCGTCCGCGCTTGCCTACTTTGCCGCGCTAAACAGGAGGAAGACATGGCAAGCCTGACGGCCAAGCGCATGCAGCTCGAGGAACGAATTATTCAAATCGACGTTGATGCTCTTAGCCATGTTTTTGGCTGTGGGAATGGCAGTGCTTGTGCTGCGAGCAATCGCGCGACTGCGAATGTTGTTCCGGGGGGCACGCTATTCGTCGCTGATTGCCAGCAGGACGCCTCCATAGACAGAACGGAGTCCTGACCAGCTGCCGTGCCGACCGATCAAAGCCCCATTTCCGCCCAAGACGCCAAGGCTGAGCTTGAAACGCTCACCCCAAAGCAACACGAATTTATGAAGCTCGCATGCCGGCCCGGAGGCATGACAACCAAAGAAATCGCTTTGGCGCTGGCGATTTCACCCAGCGCGGTCGACCAGCGCGCCAAGGAGGCGCGGCGCAAGCTGGGTGTGGAAGATGGCAACACAGCCAAGGCTGTGCAGCGCTATATTCTCCTTAACAGAGCCTGTGGTGATTCCACAGGTGGGATTTCACAGGTAGAAATACCGGTCTCGATTATCGATCTTCCCAGGCGTGACGCGGAAAGAGAGCCCCAAAACTTCTCACTTCCAAGTCGCAGGGTTAGGATTGACCAACTTTCATTTCGCCGTCGTTTGATTGCGATCCCGTTGATAGCATTCTCTGTAATGGCCGCCCTCATTGTGATGGTGTCCATGGCGGTGGCGCTCGCTCCGAGAGTGAGTGAATTGGTGGAAATGTTCGGTGGTTGATTTGCAAGCCCTCCATTCCAAACGCTTGGAGACAATCATGTACGCAAAGTCACCCCAACAGCGCATTGGCGACCTCTGCCACGAGGCGCAGGACAGCACTGAAGCGCTTCTTGCTATTCTTGGCAAATTGCTCAACGAAGCCGCCACTTTCAGCGCGGAAAATGGCATTAATGCCAAGGAATCGCATCGTTCGATGATGAAGGTCAGCAAGGCGATCAGCGCCGCGATCGAAACAAACGAGCACGTTCTGCTGGCTCATATGTCGATGGAAAAGATCGCTGAGAAGGGCGAGTTTCCTTACAACTGCCCGAACAATGCTGAAGCCAAACCTGACCTAAGGGTTGCCGCCTGATATGCTGCCCGACTTCACCGAACCAACGATCGTAGCTTTCTGGTCGATCTATCTCGGTGTGGTCGTGCTCGCTCTGTGGAAGGGCGGTGCACCGGAGCGTCTTGGGATTGGTGTTTTGCTCGTAGTGAACATCGTTCAATCGGCGGCGCATAGTATCGCACCTCCGGAGTTCGTGTCGATCAATATTGTGGCGCTATTTGTTGATCTGATCAGCCTCGCTGGTTTCACCGCGATCGCGCTAACGGCTGATCGCCAATGGCCAATCGTCGCAGCTGGGATAGCGCTGTTGGGCGCATTCGCGCATTCCGCGCGTCTGCTGCTTGGCGTCGAATTTCATCCCTACGCCTATGTGCTCATGACAGTGCTGCCATCGCTCGCTGTCATCCTCTTGATAGGCATCGGAACGATCCGACATATGCTGAGGGTTCGACGCGATGGGGATGATCCCGATTTCACCGACTTCCGCTTCCTAAAAGACAATCCTGAGGCCACGCCTCGGAGAATGAAGGAAGACCAATGAACAAGCCTCATAAATTCGTAACTGAGCAATTTTTCGAGAATGATTTTAGCGAGCTCAAAGCCGCTCACGATCAAGGGTTTCTCGCCGGCTGGCATGCCAACACGCAATATCGCAAAGAGCATGCCGCGGCTCACACTCGACTATGGCTCGAATGGCCGATGATCGTCATCGGTTCGCTGATAATCGGCTTTGTCGGATTGGCGCTGTTGGTTGCTCCGCTGTCGAGCATCAATTGGCCGGTTTCGATCTTTTCGCTGGTGATCGGTGCTGCGCTGGTTGCCGGCGGTGTCTGGTGGGGTTTCCACTCATCCAAATCCTATGCCGAACGCGTCGCCAAATTCGCCAAGCGCTGGGAAGCGGCGTTTGACGACGCTGAGCGAGCCTAGCCACACCTCGACTTGCTCTGCCAGGGCAACCAAAGCGGCAATCGCTGCGCGTATAGTGTCCGGAAACCGAGCGGGGGCGCATTGCTAAGGTGGCTCCAAGCGGGGAATTAGGGCTTGCTTGAATCGCCAACCTCCCATAGTGGCGCTTCTCCGCCAAATCATGGCGGTCTCGGCCCGATGGCGGAGTGGTGACGCAGAGGACTGCAAATCCTTGTACGCCGGTTCGATTCCGGCTCGGGCCTCCACTTTCTGATCGCGTGACACGCGATCGCCAGTGCCGCTTTAGCTCAGTTGGTAGAGCACATCATTCGTAATGATGGGGTCACGTGTTCGAGTCACGTAAGCGGCACCATCAACCATCTAGATTATGATATTTTGGCCGACAGCAATTGAGCCTGTCAGCCCACCGCTTTCGTTCCGGATCAGATCGCTGAACTGAACTGCCGAGTTGTGGCTGCGCGATAGGCGTCAAAGATCGCCGCGATCCCGCGCGTATATGGCAGTCCTGCGGGCAGCACCGTCAATTCCAGCCCCGAAATCATCGCCAATTCGCGATCGAGGAAGGGCTTAAGCCGCGCGCTGGCCTGATGAAGCAGGCAGGGCATCAATTCAGCTGAGCCTGAGCAAAGCAGGTTCTCGATCACGCGCGCTCTCAGCTGATCATCAGCCGTTCGGTGCTTGCCATGAGCGGCTGTCAGTTCGCCTTGGGAGGCAAGTGAACGGTATTTGCCACTGTTCTTCTCGTTCTGAGCCAGCAATTCGGGGAACACGCTGATCGCCGACGCGCCAAGCCCGATCACCACATCGGCTGGATCGTCGGTGAAACCCTGAAAATTCCTTCGCAGCGAGCCTGTCTTGGCGGCAATGGCGAGCGGATCATCGGGCAAAGCGAAATGGTCAAACCCGACAGGCACATAACCCTCATGCGTCAAATAATCGAAGCCGAGCTCTGCCATTTCAAATCGCTGCAACCCGTCGGGCATGTCGCTGGTGTCGATCACGCGCTGACGCTTGATGATGTGCGGGACATGCGCATAGCCAAACAGGGCAATGCGATCGGCACCCAAGAGCTTGGTGTATTGCAGACTGTCGGTGAGGTCTTCCGCTGTCTGGCCGGGCAGTCCGTACATCAGATCGAAATTGAGCGACGTCACGCCTGCGCTGCGCAGCCAATCGATGCTGCGACAGATCAGCGCGTCGCTTTGCTCGCGGCCGATCCTCTGCTGGCAGTGATGCGCGAAGGTCTGCACGCCCATGCTTGCGCGCGTGATTCCCGCAGCTTCGATCGCGTGGCTCCAATCGCTGCTCATTGATCGCGGATCGAGCTCGATCGACCATTCTGCATTGTTGAGCCGGAATCTGGTGTGGATGGCGTCAACTAGATCGAGGAATTCCTGCGTGGTGATGGCGTTGGGACTGCCTCCGCCAAACGCGATCCGCCTGATCTTTGCATCGTCGGGCAGCAACGATGCCACTGTCCCGATTTCTGCATGAAGCGCAGCAAGATAGGCAGTGCGGCGATTTTTCTTGCCCGCTGCGCCCGTATTGCAGCCGCAATAGAAGCAGATCTTCTCGCAAAAGGGGATGTGCAGATAGAGCGAAACGTCACCGCTGGCTCGTGCAATCGCTGTCTCGAGATCGACCGGCTGGATTGCCTCAAAGTCAGCCGCGGTGGGGTAGCTGGTGTAGCGCGGTACGGGCTGCGCGAGCAGGTCTGGATGATAGGGCCACATGGGCAGTCTTCTCGCTCTCATTCGGATTTGAGTCTTTGCGCGTGATCAAAACCCTTGCGGCAAATGCCAGCGTGGCAGCCTTGCCCCTGCGGACAATGCGGGTCTTCCTCTTCTTGCGAAGATTTCAGCGGGATGCGGATCTCACCGCCATCGCACAGCTTCGCCACCAGCTCCTTGCTCGGCGGCTTGGCGAGCTGAGCGGTCACCGGGGCGGTCGCGAGGCCCAATACCGCAATACCGGCCAAGAGCGTGATTGTGCGCATCAGGCTTTGCCCTCCAGATCTTCGTCATCGATCAGAATTCGATTGGCGGCGCCATCCATGTCTTCATATTGCCCGTCGCGCATGGCCCAGAAGAACATGGCAAGGCCCATCGCGCCCATGCCGAGCGCAATCGGGATGAGGAAAGCGAGCCCATTCATTTGGCAGCTCCAGCCAATCGCAGCGAGTTGGCAACGACGACGATCGAGCTGATCGACATCGCAATCGCGGCGACCAACGGCGTGACAAAGCCGAACAGAGCGAGCGGGATTGCGAGCACATTGTAGCCGATCGCGAAGGCAAAGTTCTGGCGCACTATCCTCATGGTCGCGCTGGCGACCCGGACCGCCATTGCGACGGGCATCAGCCTGTCCCCGATAAACACGGCATCGGCGGCTTGCTGGCTGACGTCGCTGGCCGTGCCGGGCGCGATCGAGGCATGCGCCGCGGCCAATGCTGGCCCGTCATTGAGCCCGTCGCCCACCATCAGGGGCATGTGTCCTTGCGACTTCAGCTCCTCGAGATGGACCAGCTTATCCTGCGGCGTGACCTCGGCGAGCGCAGGCACTCTGAGCTCATGTGCCACGGCCTGGACGGCTGTATCGCGATCTCCCGAGATGATCCGGCTTTCTATACCGTTTCGAGAGAGAGCCGCGACGGTCTGACGGGCGTCCCCTCGCACAGGATCAGTGAAGCGGATGATCGTGGTATCCCCGCCGATGACGAGCCGGGTTGCCAGGAAAGAGCCCTCGGTCTCGGCCCGTTCGAGTGCCACCGGCCGTCCGGTCCAGTCACCGATCAGTCCGGTTCCGGAAATTTCGCGAATATCGGTGACCGGCGCCGGGATCACGCCGTCATCTTGCAAGGCTGCAGCAAGGCCGATGCTGAGCGGGTGCCTGCTTGATTGGGCCAATGCCAGCGCGACTGAACGCTGCTTGGGATCAAGTTCAGCGATCTCGGCCCGAGGCTGGCCCAAAGTCAGCGTGCCGGTCTTGTCGAACAGGGCGATATCAGTCTCGGCCAAGCGCTCCAGCGCGCTGCCATCCTTGACCAGCAGGCCGCGCTTGAGCAGCGCACCGGACGCAACCACTTGCGCGGTCGGGACGGCTAGACCCATCGCGCAGGGGCAGGTGATGATCAGCACTGCAATGGCGATCACCAGCGAGTGATACCAGCCGGCGCCCGCGATCATCCAACCCACAAAAGCCAATGCGGCCAGCGAATGGACCACTGGCGCGTAGGCGCGCGATGCCCGGTCGGCGATGCGAACATAGCGGCTGCGTGATTGCCCCGCTTCGTCCATCAATCGGGCGATTTCCGCGACCGCGGTATCTTCCGCGACCGCCGTCAATCGCACTTCGATCGGAGCCGAGAGGTTGATCGCACCGGCATGCACCAGGCTGCCGGGCGCGATCGGCTCAGCCGCGCTTTCACCGGTCAGCATTGAATTGTCGATCGCGCTCTGGCCATTGGTGACTTCGCCATCGGCAGCCAAAGCTTCGCCTGCGGCGACCAGGATCACCATGCCCGGCTCCAGCTGGTCGGTGGCAAGCCGCGTGGTCGAGCCATCCTCCGCGATCACGCTGGCGGACTTGCCGATCCGGCTCAGCAAGGCTCCAATGCCTGCGCGCGTTCTGGTCCGCATTGCCACGTCAAGCGCGCGTCCGCATAACAGGAAGAACAGCAGCATCACCGCGCTCTCAAAATAGGCGTGCTGGCCGCCCGTGACCGTCTCATAGATGCTCAGGCCGGTGGCAAGGATCACGCCGATCGAGATTGGCACGTCCATATTGGTGCGGCGATGCCGTAAGGCCATCAGCGCCGAGGCGAAGAAAGGTTGCCCCGCATAGGCAATGACGGGGAGCGCGATCAGTAGCGAAAGCCAATGAAACAGGTCCTTGGTCGGCCCTTCAGCACCAGCCCAAACGCTGACAGAAAGGAGCATGACATTCATCATGCCAAAGCCCGCCACGCCCAGCGCACGGTTGAGCCGCTTGGATTCCTGGTCGTCCAGCGCCAGTGGATTGTCGGCAACCGCCTGCGCTTCGAAACCCAGATTGCGCATGGCTGCGCAAAGATCGTCCTCGTTGATCGCTGGATCATGCCGAATGGCGACCCGCTTGGCCGAGAAGTTGACGCGCGCGGCCTCAATCCCAGCAATGGCCGGCAGTTCACGCTCGATCTTGGCGATGCACCCGGCGCAGCGAATGCCGGGCACGGTGAAGCGCGTGTCGACCAAGCGGTTTGCCTGCCCGGGGTCGATGGCGATCTCGGCGTTCACCGAAGCTCGCTTTCCTGATCCCAGCGATGGCCTGCCGCATCAATCGCGAGACGCACGGTCCAACGGCCGGGATTGACCGGACTATCCGAGCGGTAAGTGCCGTCAGCCATTTGCGCAAAGGTGAGGCTGGCGAATTCCTTGGTCCCGATCGGGCGGCGCAGATCGGCTGTGATTTGCGCATTCTCCGGCACGGCCTCGGTTGCAACGATCACATGCCCGGCCTCGTCGCGCGAAAGGGCAGCGCTCCAGCCCAGCGCGTCATCCTTGCGCGCTTCGTCCAGCCAGGTGTTGAATTTCTGGCTCGCGACGTAGGAATTGTCGACCACGATGCCGTGAAACCCGCCGGTGGCGAGGCTGGCCATGTAGAAATTGACCGCCATCACGATGCCAAATCCGCCGACCATGACCATCGCCATGTGCTTGCCTGTAAATTCGCGTTGCTTGGCTTGCTTGGCCATCAATTTCCTCCCGGGGCTGAGAAACTGGTTGTTTCGATGTCTTGCTCGCGCTGCTCATCGAGCGATGTGAGCTGGAACTGGAATTCCTGGGCGGGCGTCCCGCTGGGCGCGATCACATAAGCTCGGACTGTGCGGGTCTCGTCCGCATCGACCGACACGATCTGCGATGCAGCCGCATCCGCCAGACCGATCTGGTCGGTCCACATCTGACCGCCTGGCAGACCGATCACAGCAACCTCCATGTCGCGCGGGCGCGCCTCCATATTGCGCAGGCGCAAAGTGTAGGCATTGCGGATCGACCCATCCTTCATCAGCATGTGGGGCGGGTTGCGGTCAGGAGACACCGTGAGATCGGTGTGAACACGTGTTCCGAGCGCGAAAAGGAGCGCCAGACCTATCGCCCCCCAAACCGCGAAATAGACGAACGTACGGGGCCTCAGGAGCGCCCTCCAGGCTGGCTGTGGTGGCTCGCCGGCCTCTTCCTTGTCGCATTGCTCCAGCGTGGCGTAGTCGATCAGTCCGCGTGGGCGGCCAATGTCCTTCATCACCCGATCGCAGGCATCGATGCAGAGCGCGCAGGTGATGCAGCCAATCTGCTGGCCCTCGCGAATATCGATCCCGGTCGGGCACACCGCGACGCATTGCAGACAGTCGATGCAATCGCCGAAGGCGTCAGGGTTTTTCTTGGCTTTCTTGAGGCTTCCGCGCTGTTCGCCGCGCCAATGTTTGTACGTGACAATAAGCGATTTCTCGTCGGTCATCGCGGCCTGGATCCGCGGCCAGGGGCACATGTAGACGCACACCTGCTCGCGCATGAATCCGCCCAGCCAGAAGGTCGTGAAGGTGAGGATGCCGACCGTCATGTATGCGATCGGCGAAGCGTCACCGGTGAAGAAGTCCACCAGCAATGTGGGCGCATCAGCGAAATAGAGAATCCAGGCACCGCCGGTGACAAAGCTGATCAGCAGGTAGACCGTCCATTTCGAGCCGCGCCGCGCGATCTTCGCAGGTCCCCACGGGGCCTTGTCGAGCCGCCAGCGCGCGTTGCGATCGCCGTCAAACAAGCGATCGACATGCTGAAACAGGTCGGTCCAAACGGTTTGCGGGCAGGCATAGCCACACCAGGCCCTCCCAACCGCGCTGGTGACCAGAAACAGGCCGATCCCGGCCATGATCAGCATCCCGGCCACGAAATAAAATTCATGCGGCCAGATCTCGATATCGAACATGTAGAAACGCCGGCCGGCGAGATCGATCAGCACAGCCTGGTCAGGCGCATAGGGACCGCGATCCCAGCGCAGCCATGGCGTGACGTAATAGATCGCTAGGGTTACCAGCATCACCAACCATTTGAAGCGGCGAAACGGTCCATCGATGCGCTGGTTGTGGACCGCTTTGCGCTTCTCATAGAGCTCGTGATGCGGTGGCGAGCCAGAGCCTCCGCCACTGGGCTTCGCCGTCCCGGTCGACGAAGTTCCAGTTCTCGCGGTTACGGCACCGGCCCAATCACGTTCCGGAGCGGGGGAGGAAGGAGGGCTATTCATCGCCTCCGTCCGCCATGGCAACCTGTTCGATGTCGGCTGCATCTGCCTCGCTCGCACCGTCGGCCTCGATCGTCTCGCCGCCGCCGCGCGAATGGACATAGGCGGCAAGCATCTTGATCGTCGCAGGGTCGAGGCGATCTCCCCAACCTGGCATCACGCCGTGGCTCGGCGCCAGGATCTGGCGACGCACAGCCAAGGCATCGCCGCCATAGAGCCAGATCGCGTCGTTGAGCGCGGGCGCGCCTTGGGTCGGATCACCCTCGCCATTGGCTTGGTGGCAGGCGAGGCAATTCTGCGCGTACAGCTCTGCACCCAATTCATCGGCAGGTGCTTTGCTGCTGAGCGAGAGCGTGTGCTGGACCAGCGCGTCGATCTGATCACCATCGAGGGCTCCATCGAAGCCCGGCATCAGGCTGAAGCGCGATTGGCTGGATCCCTCCCAGCGGATGCCGTGGATGAGCGTGTATTCAATCTCGTTGAGATCGCCGCCCCACAGCCAGTCATTGTCGTTGAGATTGGGATAGCCGTATTCCTCATAGCCCGCCGCACCAGCGCCATGGCACTGCACGCAATTGACCTTGAAAGCGGCTGCGCCGCCAGCAATCGCTTGCTGCATCAGATCGGGATTGTTGGGCAGCTCAGCCACCGGGGTCGCTTCGATCTGCGCAATCATCTCGGCCTTGTCCGCTTCGCTGCGGGCAATGTCTTGCGCTAATTGGCCGCGGCTTGACCAGCCCAGCGTGCCTTCGGTCGCCTGCGTTATCAGCGGCCAGGCCGGATAGAGCACGACATAGACCACGCTCCACGCGACCGTGGCGTAGAAGGTCCACAGCCACCAACGCGGCAGCGGCGTGTTGAGCTCTTCAATGCCGTCCCATTCATGGCCGACAAATTCGGTGCCGGTCGGTTCATCGATCCGCTTGTCATCAGGATTGGCCATTGTCGTCTTCCTTGAAAATCGAATGCTTGGCAGCGTCGACATGCTTTCCAGCGCCGGGGCGGAAGTGCCAGGCGCACAGCAGCAAATAGAGCCCGAAAATCAGCAGCAGCCCGTAACTGTCTGCGAAGTGGCGGAAGATTTCGTAGAAGCTCATCGACCCTTCTCCTCAGCCAGTTCGGCCTGGGCAGCGGCGCTGTTCACATCGATCAGCGTGCCCAGCATTTGCAGATAGGCGATCAGCGCATCCATCTCGGTCACCCGGTCAGGATCGCCATCAAAGTCGCGGACTTGAGCCTTGGGATAGCGTTCGGTGAGATCGCCCGCGCTGATATCGGGATCGGCCTGCGCATAAAGGTCGGCCTCGGCCATCTCGATATCGGTTTCCGAATAGGGCACGCCGACGCGGCTGAGCGCAGTGAGGTGCGCCGCCGGATCAGCCACATCCAGCCTGGTCTCCGCAAGGAAGCGATAGGTTGGCATGATGCTGCCCGGGACTACGCTTTGCGGATCCTTCAAATGCTGGACATGCCATTCATCTGAATAGCGACCGCCAACGCGAGCAAGGTCGGGCCCGGTCCGCTTTGAGCCCCATTGGAAGGGGTGATCATACATGCTCTCGGCGGCGAGGCTGTAATGGCCGTAACGCTCCACCTCATCGCGGAATGGACGGATCATCTGGCTGTGGCAGGTGTAGCACCCTTCGCGAATGTAGATGTCGCGCCCGGCCTGTTCGAGCGGGGTGTAGGGTCGCATGCCCTCCACCTCCTCGATCGTGTTGTCGATCCAGAACAGGGGAGCGATCTCGACGATCCCGCCGATCGCGACCGTCACCAAAGTGGCCGCGGCCAGCAGCGTGACATTCCTTTCCAGCTTCTTATGACCGGAAAACGGTTCTTTTTTGGTCGTGCTCATTGCTTGAAGATCCTATTCGGCCGGTTCGGGTTGGAGAGGACGATCAGCCTGCTCATCATAGGCGGTCTCACCCATCGGAGCTTCGTCACGCAGTCTGCCTGCGATCGTCATCCAGATGTTGAAGGTCATGATCACGGCGCCCGCGAGGTAGAGCCCGCCGCCGACAGCCCGCATCAGGTACATCGGGTGCAGCGCATCGACGGTGTCGACAAAGCTGTTGACGAGGAAGCCATCGGCATATTCGCGCCACATCAGGCCCTGGGTGATCCCGGCGACCCACATGCTGGCGGCGTAGAAAACGATACCAAGGGTCGCGAGCCAGAAGTGCCAATTGATCATGCGCAGCGAATAGAGACGCTCGCGCTGCCACAGCTTCGGCACCAGATAATAGACGCAGGCGAAGGTGATCATGCCATTCCAGCCCAGCGCGCCGGAGTGAACATGGCCGATCGTCCAGTCGGTATAGTGCGACAGGCTGTTGACCGCCTTGATCGACAGCATCGGGCCTTCAAACGTGCTCATCCCGTAGAAGGCGAGTGCGAGCACCATCATGCGAATGATCGGGTCGGTGCGGATCTTGTCCCAGGCGCCGTTGAGCGTCATCAACCCGTTGATCATGCCGCCCCAGCTGGGCATCCACAGCATCACCGAGAACACCATGCCAAGCGTCTGCGCCCAGTCAGGCAGCGCGGTGTAATGCAGGTGGTGCGGACCGGCCCAGATGTAGAGGAAGATCAGCGACCAGAAGTGGATGATCGAAAGCCGGTAGGAATAGACCGGGCGGTTGGCTTGCTTGGGGACGAAGTAATACATCATCGCCAGGAAGCCCGCCGTCAGGAAGAAGCCGACCGCATTGTGGCCATACCACCATTGCGTCAGCGCGTCCTGGACCCCAGCGAACACGCTGTAGCTGCGCGAGCCAAGCAGGCTGACGGGGAGCGAGAGATTGTTGACCACGTGGAGCATGGCCACGGTGATGATGAAGGCGAGGAAGAACCAGTTGGCGACATAGATATGCGGTTCGCGGCGGCGCAGCAGCGTGCCGACAAACACCGCAAGATAGGCCAGCCAGACGACCGTCAGCCACAGATCGACATACCATTCAGGCTCGGCATATTCCTTCGACTGCGTGACACCGAGAAGGTAGCCGGTTGCCGCCAGCACGATGAACAGCTGGTAGCCCCAGAACACAAACCGAGCCATGCCGGGGAAGGCGAGCGTGGTGCGGCAAGTGCGCTGTACGACGTAAAAACTCGTCGCGAGCAAAGCATTGCCGCCAAACGCGAAGATCACCGCTGATGTGTGCAGAGGGCGGACGCGTCCGAAATTGAGATAGGGCTCAATGTTGAGCACCGGGAAGGTCATTTGCAGTGCGATGAATACGCCAGCAAGAAGGCCTGCGAGGCCCCAGAACATCGTGGCGATCACGCCCCAGCGGATGACATCATCGTCATAGCGCGATGGTCCCGGCGGCATCTTGAAGATGCTTTGCGCCTTGGCGAGCGGATCGTACTGATTTGCGGTCACGATCATCAGCAAGAATGCAACCAAGCCAATGATCGCCATATGCACGGCGAACCCAAAGTCTTGGGCGCCGACAAATGCCGCAATCGATGCGAGCAGGACGAGTGCCCAAATCCCAATTCGACCGAGTACTGCTTCCATGGTGAGTTTCCCCTTTGTTGCCCACCCGACTAGCGGGCGGCGCACATTCGGTATTTGATCCAGATCAATTTTGAGGGTGAATTTCGCTTTTCTGGGTCTGGCCCGCTTCCAGCGCGAGCGCGTCCAGGTCTGCGATCCTGACAATCGAGCGGCCTTGCGTTTCGATCAGACCGCCATCGCGCAGATCGGTGAATTGGCGGCTCACGGTCTCGATCTCGAGGCCAAGGCTGTCGCCGATATCCTTGCGGGTCATCGGTAGTGTGATTTCGCATGGTCCAGTGATCCGGCCGCCCAGCCGTTCCGACATTGAGACCAGGAAGTCGGCGATCCGCTGGCGCGCTGACTTGTGCCCCAGACGCAGCATCTTGGTGCGACTGCGGTGCAGCGCGTGCAGCGAACGTGTCAGGACTGAACGCAGCACGGTCGGCTCTTCCTGAGCCAAATCGAGGAACGGCCCCGCTGGAAAGGCCACGAGCGCGAGCTCTGTCAAAGCGACCAGTTGGAAATCTCCATCACGCCGGCGCAGGACCGACACGAAGTCTCCCGCGAACTGAAACGCAAGAACCTGCGTCTTCGCGGCTTCGGCCTCGGCAATGAATTTGGCTGCCCCGTCCGCGACAAAGACGAGCTGATCACTTTTCTCGCACGGCGGAAAGGCGTCGCCTTTGGCCAGCATATGCGCTGTGCCAAGCGCGCACAATTGCTCCGCGATCCCGGGTGAAGCGCGATTGCGCAGAATAGCCTTGCGGAATTGCGCCATCGAGCCTGGCTCGGGCGACAGTTTGGATTCGGCTGTCATGGGCATGCTGACTGAGCCAAATTCTGTTGGCGGTCTTTGATCTCGATCAATGAACCCACGCGCCGCAGCTGATTAATCCGCGACCAGGACAGCAACCACCCTGGGTCGCAACGGGCGACCACTGCTGTTCTCAGGATGGGAAAATGAAACCGACTTTTGTTCTGGCCTCGGCCGCTATCGCTTTGCTGGCGTCCCCCGCACTCGCTGAGGATCGGGCCGGTGATCTACAGGTCAAAGCCCTCGCAACCGCCGTCTTGCCCGATGGCGCGATTGAGGCTGTCAATGTGGACGCTGTCGGCCTGCCGGCCACCACGCAGACCGAAGCCAATGACAATTTCGTACCGACTGTGGCGATCGAATATTTCGTCGCTGACAAAATCTCGATCGAGACAATCTGCTGCTTCACCCAGCACGATGTCGATGCCGTGTCAGGCTTGCCCGGAGCGGAGCTCGTCTCCAATGCGCGCCTCATTCCCGCGACAGTCACAGCCAAGCTGCATTTCGATATTGGCGGGGTGAAACCCTATGTCGGCGCGGGTCCGACCTATTTCCTGTGGGTCGAGGATGATCCCGGCGCCGCGACAATCCCGCTGGGTGTGACTGAGACCAATCTGTCGGATGAGCTTGGTTTTGCCTTGCAGGCTGGTTTCGATGTCGCGCTCAACGATGACGGCCTGGGCTTCAGCGTCGATGCCAAGCGCTATTTCGTCGACACCACGGCGCAATGGTTCGCCGGCAACACGCTGGTGATCGAAACCGAGCACAAGCTTGATCCCTGGGTGCTGAGCGCAGGATTGAGCTATCGTTTCTAATCACAGCGAGGCCAATTGATGGATCAAACGGAAGCCGCTCAACCAGTCACGTTCGATATTGCCGATGATCTCTCGTGGAGGGATCTCGCCGATGCGCTCAGGGCTGGTTGGGGGGATTTCCTCGCGCATCCGCAATTTGGCCTGTTCTTCGCCGCGGTGTTCGTGGTGTCCGGATTGGGCCTTGGCTATGTCATGCTCGAACAGGGGCAATTGACCTGGCTCATCCCTGCCGCGGCCGGGTTTCCGATCCTCGCGCCGTTCACCGCGGTCGGCCTCTACGAAGTGAGCCGCCGGCGCGAAGCCGGGCAGGCCATGTCATGGGCACAGATCCTTGGCGCGCTGCGCGGGCGCGGCGACCAGCAGATCCTCAGTATGGGCGTGATCGTGTTCGTCGCGTTCGGATTCTGGGTCATCGTGGCCCATGTGGTGTTTTCCATTTTTCTGGTTGAAGCCGGATCCGGCTCGGAAAGCCTCGCCTTTCTGCTGTCGGCGGATGGCCTGGCGATGCTGGCGGTGGGCAGCGCTTTTGGCGCGGTGATGGCCTATGCCTTCTATGCGATCACCGTGATCAGCCTTCCGATGCTGGTGGATCGCGAAGTCGATTTTCTGACGGCGATCATCACCAGCCTACGAGTGATGAAGGCCAATCGTCTCACGATGCTGGTATGGGCCGCATTGATCGCGACTTTGCTTCTTCTCGCAGCACTCACCGCGCTGCTGGGACTGTTTCTGGTCCTGCCCGTCCTCGGCCATGCAACCTGGCACCTGCACCGCCGCGCGGTGGGCTGAGATTGCAATAGCGTTGAGGCACATGCCCCGCATACCTTGGCGAGCCTTAAGGGCGCCGTGAAGACGTGTCCTGTGGCCGAAATCGCGCCGCGTGGGCCCTACCAGCCAAAGTGTTGATTTTGCCTCTGAGGGACTTTTGTCGCGCCGCAATCCGCGACCTGCCCAAAGTGGCCCCAAGAGCAAATGGGAAGGCGACTGCAATTCCGTGCGCTGTCAGCACACACCCACAGAATTGGACATTCATTGAAGCCTTGCTCGAACACTTTCAGCACATCGCTGCTGACGCTCATTCGGACGCAAACTTGCTTCTTGGCGCAGGAATGAGTTGCTGGGGTTGTGCTTTCGCGTACACTTGCGCTCGCGAATCAGGCCATGGGGTTCGTTCGGTTTGAGCGATCTCAGACGCAATCAAAAGAGCTTGATCATCAGGACGAATACGTTCGAGGGCAGCGCGAGGGAAGACAAAGGAGGCCGATAGAGGCCACCTGCATCCTTACATTGCTCTGATCAGGAGGGGGTGCCGCATGACGGCACAAACAACCCGTCTGTGAGGAGTCGCGCATGAGATTTCGAGAACCCAATCGAATAAGCCGGGCCGTGCCCAAGAAGGCGCGTCGTAAATGGCGCAAATCCAGCAAGCGAGAGCAATTTGCCTTTCTGCCCAAGCGGCTGAGCAATGGCACGTGGGTTTGGCTGGAGACCTATCGGCGGATCAGGCCCGACGATGGCGAGCAATTGTAGTCGGCTGAGCCCGCGGACAATCCACCCTATTCGGTGCGGAGCGCCTCGATCGGAGACAATTTCGACGCCCTGACAGCCGGGTAGCCGCCAAACACCAACCCCAGAAATGCCGAGAATGCCAGCGAGCCAATCGCGACCCCCACGCCGATTGGGACCGGGAAATCGGCAAATGCAGTCAGCGCTTCTCCGCTGGCCCAGGCCAGCGCCAGCCCGACTGCACCGCCCAAGACACAGAGCACCGCCGCTTCGACCAGGAATTGGTTGCGGATGTCGCTTCGCCGTGCGCCCAGTGCCATCCTCAAGCCAATTTCGCGGGTTCGCTCGGTGACACTGACCAGCATGATGTTCATGATGCCGATCCCGCCGACGAGCAAAGATATCGAGGCGATAGCCACCAGCACAGCCTGAAGGATACCGGTTACAAACTGACTCTGTTCGACGAATTCTTCGGTCGTTCGCACGGTGAAGGGATTGATGTCGCCTTCACGCACCCGATAGCGGTCCTTGAGAACCGATTGAATGTCGCGTTTTCCCTTGGCCAGCGAAGCGCCGTCTTCAAAGGCGACAAAAGCCAAATGGACATCGTCGGGTCCGGGCAGATTGTCGCCGACAAATCGCTGCCGCATGGTTGAAATTGGCATAATCATCACATCGTCGCTGTCATCGCCCAAGGTCGAGCCCTTGGATTCGAGCAGTCCGATCACGGTCAGCGGAACACCGTCGACCCGAACGGTCTCACCGACTGGATCGAATTCGCCAAACAGCGCTTCGGACACGGTCTTGCCCAAGACCACCACGCGGGCGGCCGACCGCACGTCAGACTGGTTTATGTAGCGCCCGAGTTCAGGAAGGTGATTGGTGACCCCGCCATAGCCTGCGGTCGTGCCAAC
>Ga0207422_1003000_pt1 | contig 18884 bp, 18 predicted proteins | sample MarCyaLeptolynsp_FD_187757 | JGI IMG/M metagenome (GOLD analysis project Ga0207422, IMG submission 187757) | Marine cyanobacterial communities from Panama - species 1 Leptolyngbya sp. (SPAdes) | ecosystem: Environmental > Aquatic > Marine > Unclassified | place: Panama: Panama City | collected...
GGGTCCGTTGCCAGCGTGGGTTCGAACGCTCGAACGTGTGACTCGCTGGGTGGGCGTCAAGATCGCGATCTACCACCTGCGACTGAACCAAAGGAGAGCCGCCGCGTGAATTTCGTGCATAATGTTGGTCAGGAAGCGGTCACGGTGACCACGCATAGGAAACGCCAGTAATAGACATGTTCGGATGGGATGAAAATTACGGGCCATCTTATTTGGTTCGTAACTTGACACTGCGAATTGCAATCGTACGGCGAACTGTTTCGATTGTATTTCGAATGCCGACTCGCGCTGCTGAGCATCCCGCGACTTCCAGAGTGGACCGCTTCCTGACGGGCGCGGCTCGGATTAATGGTACTGCTTTCCGTTCTCCCAAACTCATGAATCACGCAAGTTTTCAAGCGTAGATTTTTCGTTACCATTGCATCGTGGAGACAGATAAACACTTCACCCGAGGTGCACGCATGGGGTCCTCATCTCCCAAATTCATCGCTGAACTCAATCACGTATGCGAACTCGGCTTATTCGGCACCGCCGATTTGGATTGGTGGCGCAGCGAACTGGCCGACCAACCGGTTGAGCCGGTGGAGGTCGATGGCTTTGCCCAACTGTTGATCACCGGGCTCGCCGCAAGGTGGGGAATTTCCAAGTTTCACGATATCTCGGTGATGATCGCGGCGCGGAGCACGTTTGGTGAGACGCAAGAGGGGCTTTTCATGCTTAGCGCGTTTAACGCATCGCGGTTCATCTGCTTTTTTGAAGACAAATGGTTCGGGCTGCCGTATGGCTTTCGCAATGACATTACTATGAATTTAGATCCTAATTGGACCTATCGAATGGGCAGCGTCAGTACCCCGGCTTTGCACTTAGGTTGGTCCGAACGCGAACCCGAGTCGTGCGAGTCCTTCGACGGCATCTTTCCATTATTCTTACCGCGACGGCGTTCGACCGATGCGATCAAGTGGCTACAGGTGCGCATCTGGGGTGAGACGGTATTCTCACCGTTTGATAACTCCGCAGATCGTTGCGATTTCGACCGAGCCGATGGCGTGCCAATATTGAGAAAGCTAAGCGAATCGCGCTTTCGACCCCTACGCTGGCACATGCGCGCAGACGGCAATCACGCGCGGACGAAAACGTATCGAATTCGCGTTTGAGTTTCTTTATCTTGACGAGCGACGTGTGGCGATGAATCAGAGCCGCGCAAGAAGGGTGCCCCTGCCCTTCCAGGGCTGGGGGACTACCCGATCGCGAGTAAACTCTGAGCATGCCCAGCCGTCTCGTCCGCCACGACGCACCGAACACGATTCACTTTCTGACGATCTCGTGTTTCAAACGCCTCCCGTTCTTCCAACACGATTCCGTCAAGCTGAGCTTTATCAACGCCATGCTCGCCACGCGTGAAAAGTATCTAATTCGCTGGATCGGTTACGTCATCATGCCCGAACATATTCACGCAGTCGTAGTGCCGCAGGAAAAGGGGAGTGGCGCTTTGACGCCAATCTCTGATGTATTGAATTACTTGAAGGAGCGTTGCGGTCACGACGCCAAAGAGGCATTGCGTGACGTATGGCGCCAACGAAGAAGTCTTGGTGAGAAGCGATTAAATGATTGGGCCACAGGTGATGGTGATAAGCCCATCTGCAAACCCCGCGGTTACGACTTCACGGTTGTGAATGATAAGAAGCTGCTGGAGAAGTTGCGTTACATTCACAACAATCCGGTGCGGCGATGGCTTGTCGATTCTCCGGAGTTGTGGCAATGGAGTAGTTATCGATTCTATGAGTTTGATGATCGGAGTTTGATCGAGATGGATTGGGATGGCGGGATGCCGTTTGAGTTTTGAGGGTGCTGGCGAGAATGGGTAGTCCCCCAGCCCCAAAGGGGCAGGGGCACCCGGGTCTTTTCTAACAACACCCTTCCGGTCCGCAACACGATTCCGCTTCCGTCGTGGCGTTGTATTCCAAGCCTTTTGTTTCGCGCGGATTGCGGACGGCCGTGCGGCGGCAATCGAACTCCTTGGCATTAGCAGCGTCCACTGATTCGCGCGGCTCGATGAATGCGAACTGCTCTGCATACGGCCCGCTGCGAAGTAAATCGAACGTTTTCTTGCAAACGGCAATACGAACGCCGCGCGGGTAACGATGGTTGTCGTCATCCGTCACAGCCGAGAACGGGCCCTTGTACATGACGGCCTGATTGTGTTCGAAGCAGGGGCCTTGCTTGCCCTTGTACGCGCGCACGGTCATCGAGCGGAACTCGATTCCTTCGACCGTCTGCCACGGTTGCGCTTCGAAATTCAAGACTTCGACGCCGTGGAAGCCAGCCACTTCAAAGGCTTTCAAGAACAGGTCTTCGCGATAGGCACCGCTGATACAACCGCTCCAGAGATTTTCATCGCGTTGCATGTGGTCGGGCACGTCTTCGTCGCTCACGACGTCGCTGATAACGGCGCGACCGCCGCGCTTGAGTACGCGGAACATTTCGCGAAATAGCTGTGCCTTGTCGGCAGGCTTCACCAGGTTCAGAACGCAGTTGGAAACAATCAGATCGACGCTGTCGGATGCGACCACCGGGTCGGCGTCCATTTGCTTTTCGCACCAGGCTTCGTAGGCCGCCATGTCATCGACGGTTTTGACCGGGTGCTCGGCCAGCCATGCGGCGGCCTTATCGAGGTCGAGCTTGAGATCCTGAATACGCGCCTTGCGGAACGACACGTTGTCGTAGCCGATCTTGCCGGCGATCTCGGACTGATACTTTCTTGCCAGCCCGAGCATGTCGTCGTTCATGTCGATGCCGATAACCTGCCCCTTGGCCCCGACGCGCTGTGAAATGATGTAGCAGGCCTTGCCGCCGCCCGAGCCGAGATCGAGTACGACATCGCCGGTCGCCGCCCATTGGGTCGGGTCGCCGCAGCCGTAGTCTTTTTCGATGATTTCCTGCGGGATGACGTCGAGAAATCGCGGGTCATAGGTGGACGACGGGCAGCAAAGGCCTTCTTCGACCTGCTTGGCACCGCCCGAATAGCGGCTCTTAACGGCCTGTTCCACGTCCATCTGCGTCTGAATCGCCATATGCTGGGCACTCCTCGGCGTTGTTAGCGGGGCAAATTGCGTAATCGTTGCAATATAGCCGACTGATAGGTCGTCAACTACGGTTTGATGCGGTAGGGATGCTGATTTTCGACCGAAGCGCGGCTTGTCGAGATGTATTCTGGATGATGCCGAAATCCATGCGTGCTGGTCGGCCAAATTTGCGGCCGAGTTTGTGAATATAGGCCTTGCCGACCCTCAGAAATGGGGTATAGTTAAGGGTTTACGCCTGTTCTGCGCTCGCGTGGTTCCGGCGTGGATTTCAGGTAAAGGCAGCGCCGCAGCGAGGCGGCGTGACGATACGCGAGATTGAATTCGGTAGGAAATTCGCTATGGCAGTCAAGATGCGTCTGGTGCGACTCGGTCGTCGCAATCGCTCCTTCTTTCGTTTGCGCGTTGGTGATGAGCGCTTTGCGCCCACGGGTCGCTTCATCGAAGAAGTCGGCTACGTAAACCCGCACGAAAAGGATCGCAGCAAAGGTGAAGTCATCAATCGCGAACGCTGCGAATATTGGCTGAGCAAAGGCGCGCAGACATCCGAGACGGTCGCCAGCATGCTCAAGCGACACGGCATTGGTGTTTCCGGCGCTGACGCACCGGCCGGCGCTTAAGCGGAAGCGACGCGAATTTAGATGCGCGTCGATTTGATCAGCTTATTCCCGGAGGCGTGCGAGCCATTCTTCCGAAGTAGTATTCTGGGTCGCGCACAATCGGCGGGGTTGGCAAACATTCATTGCCATAACCTACGGGATTACGCGACCGACAAGCATAAACGCGTTGACGATCGCCCCTTTGGTGGTGGCCCCGGCATGGTCCTGATGTGCGAGCCGGTGTTTGCGGCGGTCGAAGCGATCGAACAATTAGACGAACGATCGGCGATGCGAATTCTGCTGTCGCCGCAGGGCGAGCGGCTTACGCAGTCGTTGGCCGAGAAGCTTTCGGGGTTGCCGCGGCTGTTGCTGCTGGCGGGCCATTATGAAGGCTTTGACGAACGCATTCGAACGGGCCTGAGCCCGATGGAAGTGTCGCTGGGCGATTTCGTGTTGTCCGGCGGCGAGCCTGCCGCGATGGCTTTGGTCGATGCGGTGGTGCGATTGATCCCCGGCGTATTGGGGGATGACGAGTCGACTGCGGAAGAGTCCTTCACGTTGCGGCTCGATGATGAGAACATTCGCGGATTGGAATATCCGCATTACACGCGACCGCGAGATTTTCGCGGGATGAGCGTGCCAGAGATTTTGATGAGCGGCGACCACGGACGGATCCGCTCATGGCGCAGCGATCAGGCAAGGCAGCGCACCGAAGCGCGGCGGCCGGATTTGCTGAGCCAGTCAGAACATGAACGACCGCCCGGCGAGCAGCGCTCGGCGCGATCTGGAGATGAGACCGATGCAGAATAAGTACATCGCCGCCATTGAAGCGGAAAACATGAAGTCGGAAGTGCCGGAGTTTGAAGTCGGCGATACCGTATCGGTCGGCGTCCGTATTGTTGAAGGTAATAAGGAACGCATTCAGCCGTTCATCGGCGTCGTCATCGCTCGCAGCGGCGGCGGAATGAATGCCAACTTCACCGTGCGGCGCATTGTGAACAACGAAGGTGTCGAACGCGTCTTCCCGCTGCATTCGCCGCGCATTGCGAACGTCGAAGTGCAACGTCACGGTAAGACCCGTCGCGCCAAGCTTTACTACCTGCGCGATCGCGTTGGTAAGTCGCGCCGCCTGCGCGAACGTCGCGTCTTCAAGACGGACAAGCCCAACGCTGCGGCACCGAAGAAGTCGGCGCCGCCGTCACCTGCGGTCGAGCCGGCGGGCGAACCGGCCACGGTATAAGCCGGTTTCGGCAGGATGTCGTTCTGGCGACGCGCCTTGGGAAATCGCGGAGAGCGTGCTGCGGTGCGTTATCTTCGCAAATCCGGGTGGAAGATCGTCGCGCAGAATTTCCGGTGCCCTGCGGGCGAAATCGACATCATTATCGATAATGGTACGACCTTGGCATTCGTCGAAGTGCGCACGCGGAGTGGCGAATTCGATGGCGATGTTGGTTCGGTATTCCCGAGTTCAAAGCGCCGACAGGTCGAACAAGTTGCTCGCGTCTGGCTGTCTGATCATCCAAATCTGGCACGGGCCTTTCGATTCGACGCGGTTTTGATTCACGATAAAGAAGGTCGGACACAAGTCCAGCATATTGAAGAAGCGTTCCGACCTCAGCGATTGAAGTAAGGGCGTCGTCTCGCGAACTTTCACCATGCTTTAGCGCTCGCAGCCGTCGATCAATTCAAAGACCTTTCCATGACCTGGATCGATTCCCACTGTCACCTCACGTCTGATGCACTTTTCGAACAAGTGGATACCGTGATCGAGCGCGGGTTGGCTGCGGGTATCGAGCGCTTCGTCACCATTGCGACCGACCTCGAAGATGCGGCGAAGGCCGAATCTCTTGCCAATGCGCACGATTGCGTTGAGATCGTCACGGGTATCCATCCGCACGAAGCGGAAAAGGTCAGCGATGGATGGGACGATTCCCTATTTGAATGGGCTAAACGCGACCACGTGCGCGCCGTCGGTGAGATGGGGCTGGATTATCATTACGATTTTGCCGACCGTGCGGCACAACAGCGCGTTTTTACGCGTCAACTCGAAATTGCCACCGCTGTGAAGAAGCCGATTGTGATTCACTGCCGCGAGGCGTTTGAAGATTGCCTGACGATTCTGTCGGAATTTCCGGACCTGCCCGGCGTGGTTTTTCACTGCTTTACCGGCACGTACGTCGAGGCAACCTCCCTTTGGGAGCGCGGATACTGGATATCCTTCACCGGTGTTATTACGTTTAAGAGATCGGATGAGCTGCGCGAGATCGTGAAACAGTGTCATCCCGAGCGCATGATGATCGAGACGGATTCGCCATATCTGTCGCCCGAACCAAAACGCAATATTCGCCCTAACGAACCGGCGCATCTTTGTTATATTGGTGAGTGCGTCGCAAACGTGCGGGGCGAGAGCAATCAGGCCTGTGCCGATCGGCTGAACGAGAATACCCGTCGTTTTTTCGATCTGCCTTAGGGCAACTATCATGCGCGACTACCAAGGCGACGAGCCGGCTGCCGCTGTGGCGATCGAGCGAAGGCAAGGACGGAAACTGGATACTTTGAACGCCTCAACCGAACCAAAGCGGCGTCTTGCGATCGGGATCGATCTGGGCGGCACCGACATCAAGGCCGGGCTGGTCGACGAAGATGGCAACGTGCTTGCCGTTCGTCGCACACCAACCGAGAACGGCTCGGGCGTGAATGGCGTTTTGACGCGATTCGCCGATCTTGTAAAAGAACTCGAAACCGACATGCCCGAATCGGGCGAACTCATCGGCATTGGTCTAGGGATTCCCGGCTCGATCGATTTGCATTCGAATCGCGTGCGCGCGTGCGCGAATCTTGAAGGTTGGGAAAACCGCGACATCGCTGGGGAACTCGGTACGCTGCTTGGGCGACCGGTGTTGATTGAGAACGATGCCAACCTTGCGGCATACGCCGAATATCTCCATGGCGCAGGCAAGAATGCCGCGTCGATGATGACGCTCACGCTTGGCACCGGCGTCGGCGGCGGCACGATTTTAAACGGCAAGATTTGGCGCGGCGCAGACGGCACGGCTTCTGAAGTCGGGCACATGATCGTTACGTCCGACGGGCGGCTTTGCGGTTGCGGCCAACGCGGCTGTTTGGAGACGTATGCGTCGGCATCGTCGATCGCGCGTATCGCTGAAGAACGCCTTCAATCGGGGACGGACTCAAGCTTGCGCGCCGTGCAAGAATCGGGTGCGAGCATCAATTCGAAGATCGTTGCAGAGCACGCTGCCGCGGGTGATAACGTCGCATTGGATGTGTGGAATGAAGCCTGTCGCCATTTGGCAGAAGCGATTGTCGGCTTACAACACGTCATCAATCCGGGGCGCATCATATTGGCGGGCGGCATGTCTGCCGCCGGCACGATTCTGCTCGATACGGTTCGGCGCTTCGTCGCCCAGCTCATGCCCGGCAAGGTGGGCACACATCCCGACGTACAACTCGCTCAACTTGGCAACGACGCCGGCTTCTTGGGCGCGGCCTTGCTCGTGTTCAACGAATGCGAGACGAAGGTTGAGGTCAGCTAATTGCCCGCGTCCGCGGCGGCTATCATTTTTGCGAAATATCCTCAGGCAGGTAAGGTCAAAACACGCCTCATCGGCACGGTCACTGCCGAAGTCGCAGCACAAATCCATGCGATTTGTTTGCGGCATGTCTTGGCGGTCTGCGAGGGTATCGACGACTTGGATGTGTTCTTGGCAGCAACGCCTCCGGACGCCGATTTCTCCGAGTTTCTAACATCGGGCATTCAATCCATCGATCAAGGAAGCGGTGATTTGGGGGAGCGCTTGTCTGGCGTATCGGCCCGAATTTTTGAACTCGGCTATCGATCCGTCGTGCTTTTGGGAAGCGATTGTGCGACGTTGACGCAAAGCGATTTGCAAACGGCGCTGGCAACATTATCACAGGCCGATGTGGTGATTGGCCCGGCAGAAGATGGCGGATACTATTTGCTCGGTACCACACGGTACGATGCACGTTTGTTCGAACAGATCGAATGGAGTACCGAACGCGTTTACGAGCAGACAGTCGAACGCGTTCGAGAAGCGGGCATGCAATACGAATTGCTACGCGTGCAGCGCGACTTGGACGATGCCGCGGACTTGCGAGCGTTGTTGCAAGCCGATGCGGCTGCGGACGATACGATAGTGCGCACGACGCGCGAAAAAATCATGGCATGTGTAACGGAAAGCTGGAATGATGAGTGACGCAACTGCTTTGCCGCCCAGCGATATCTTAATCGTTGACGATAACTTGCAGAATTTGGAATTGCTCGAAGCCTATCTCGAGTCGATGGACAATATCTCGACTCGTCGCGCGACCGACGGGGAAGCGTGTCTTGCCGCCGTCGATGAAAAGCTGCCCGATTTAATCTTGCTCGACATCATGATGCCGAAGCTCAGCGGCTATGAAGTGTGTAAGAAGCTTCGAGCAAAAGATAAGACGGCCACCATTCCGGTCATTATGGTGACGGCCCTGCACGAAATGGCCGACATGGAACTGGCAACCGAGGTCGGCGCCAACGATTTTCTAACCAAACCGGTCAATCGCATCGACTTGGCCGAACGCGTCACGGCGTTATTGCGTGCGCGGCATTACGCTGGCGACTCGGCCGATAACGCCTGATCATGCTCAAAGAAGCTTACCGTCTCGCGGACGAATCCCACCGACGCATCTGCGTTTTCAATAATGGATTAACGGCGATCGCATTGCATCACGACGCCGCACCTTTGGTGGCGGCACGGGTATACGTGCGCGCGGGTAGCGTTTTCGAAGGCAAGTATCTCGGTAGCGGCATCAGTCATTTGCTCGAGCATCTCGTTACCTGCGACGGTGCCGGCGATCGCAACGAGGCGGATTTGCTGCGCATCGCCGATGAGATGGGCGGGCTGATGAATGCCTACACGTCCATCGATCACCTTTGTTATTACGGAACGGCCCCGGTCGAACAGATGGATCGTTTGATGGGCGTGTTGGCCGATTACACGATTCGCCCACACTTATCGACAGCCGTTTTCGAACGCGAACTTGGTGTCGTGCAGCGCGAGTTGGAACGCGATCGCGACGATCCGGATGTGCAACTCGAAGAAATCGCCGGCGAGTTGGCATATCGCGGCCATCCATTAGCGCCACCCATCATCGGACACAGAAGCTTGCTGACGGCGCTAACGCATAGCGATTTGGTCGATTGGTATCGCCGTACGCATGGAGGTGAGAACGCCATTGTCGTGATTGCCGGGGCAGTCGATCCGACCGAAGCGATGACGTGCATGGCGAAGCACATGTCGGACTTACCGCGCGGCACGTTGCTCGATACACGGCTGCCGGAGCCGTCGCCATTTTTCTATCCACGATGCGCGACCAAACACATGCAGGTCGAGTCGGTTAGCAGCACATTGCAATGGCGGACGGTGCGCGAAGGTGCGCCGGACGATGTAGCGCTGGATGTGCTGTCAACGATCTTGACAGACGGCGACGACTCACGGCTGACGCGAGCGCTTCGATGGGATACCGGGCTGGTCTTCGATATCGGCGGCACGCACGACAGCAATTGGCACACGCCCGGCGTGTTTAGCATTTCGACGCAGTTTGATGAAGCAAAGGCTGGCGAAGTGACCCCTGCGATCGCGCAACAGATAGCAGCGCTACGGAGCAATCCTGTAACGGCCGAAGAAGTTTCGCGGGCAGTGCAGAAACTCAAACTGTCGGTTCTGTCGTATCGCCAAACGGCCGAAGGATTGGCAAGTCAGGTCGCGGAGGATTTACTGGCGTTGCACGATCCGAATTATTCGGATCGCTATCTTGCTGATTTGGAACGTATCGATGCGGAGATTGTGCAAACCGCGGCGAATACATACCTAACCGGTAAGCCCCATGCCGAAGCGCGCATGGTGCCGATGCCGACGCGCAAGCGTAGCTCAAAAAAGAAGAAACAAGCAAACGAAACGCCAAATACGTCGTCGCCTTGCTCGATCCCATTGAAAAACGGTCGCGACATTTGTGTGCGGTCGATCGCAAACCAGCCGTTTGTTGCCGTGCATATTGCCTTTGAAGGTGGACTTTTGCATGAACTGCCGTCCCGCAACGGTTGGTTCAATTTGATGACCCAACTGTGGACGCGCGGCAGCGCGAACTATTCGGCGGATGAGATTTCCGAATCGTTCGCGCGTTGCGGCGCGTCGTTAGGTGCCAGCGCGGGCATGAATCAATTCGGGCTGGGCTTTCGGGCGTTGACCGAAGACGTCGAGCAGTTGCTGCCAATTTGGGTGGATGTCTTGCTGCGACCGACAATGGCGGCGGATGAGCTCGAGAAGATTCGACCGACTGTGCTCGATGCGATTGCCCGACAGGATGAATACTGGGGTGCCGAGCTGATGCGCTTTGCGCGACAGTGCCTATTCGCGACCAGCCCCTATCGCCGGAACCGGCGCGGCACGACCGAGACGGTCACGGCAGCAACGGCGGAAGACCTGTTGTCGTTGCACGGGCAATTCGTCGGGGGCGACGTCGGCAAGGTCGCCGTTGCAGGATGCGTCGATCAAGAGAAACTGGTGCAGCAACTTGACGGGTTGCTGGGTGGATGGACGTCAACGCCAGGGCCGATGAAACGACCAGCACATGTTGAATCCGTCAAACGCGAAGATCAGTTGTTCGTCAAAGCATCTTCCGAAGATCGAGAAGTAGCCGGCGTCTTCATCGGTTTCGACGGCATCGACTTGCACGATTTCCAGCAGCGTGCGGCAGTTAACTTGTTTGAAACGATGTTGGCAGGCTACGCGCTGGCCGGGGGACGTTTGTACCAGCGGCTGCGCGGTGGGGCTGACGACCTCGCGTACGAAGTTGCGGGCGTCGGTTTCGCGGGGCTCTTGCCGGGCATGATCGGCTTCAGTGCGGGGTGCCAACCCGAGCGCGTTAACGATGTCTACCACGCGATGCGCGACGAAATCGATCACGTGCGTGCAGGTGCATTCGACGATAGCGAATTGGATCGTGCACGGGCCATGATTCGCATGGGAGAGTTGGACCAGCACCAAACGGCCGCCGATCTTGCCACACGTCTCGCCGTCGATGTGGCGCTCGGCTTAGAGGCTGACGATCTTCATCTTTTCCTCAACGAGGTTGCAACCGTCTCGCCCGAAACGGTACGCCAGGTGGCCGCTGAGATGCTGACCGGCGCAACGGTATGCATCACGACGCCATCGCCGGATAGCGTTGAATTGGGCGGCAACCTTCAACGGGCGTCGCTCATCCCATAGCCGCCGACAGCCGATCTTAAAGATATGGCGCGCGCAATCGAATCGGTTCAGACGCTTCGGCAGGCGACTGTTGTTAGCGAGCCAACCAAAGTCGATCGGACCAACCGGCATGACGTGTCGGTCGATACATCCGTGCGCAATGTATTCACGGTCGATCTTGAAGATTGGCCGATTGCCGTCTTAGGGCCACATCACGAGATTTCCGGTCGCGTGGTCGACAATACGAAACAAATTCTGCGGATCCTGCGCTGGCACAGCGTGCGCGCCACGTTTTTCGTTCTTACCAAAGTCGCAGACCGCTATCCCGATTTGATTCGTATGGTGCAGGATGACGGTCACGAGATCGCGTCGCACGGGCACGGGCACGAACTGCTCACGAATATCACGCCCGAACGTTTTGAAGACGACGTGCAACGCAGCATCGATATCCTGACGATGTTGACCGGCACGCGACCGATCGGCTATCGCGCACCGGCGTTTAGTATCGTCGAAGAAACGCGCTGGGCGGGTGAAATCCTCCAGCGGTTGGGTCTGCGTTACGATTCGAGCGTGTTTCCGATTCGACATCCGCGCTACGGTATCGCCGGCGCGCCGCGCGAGTTTCATCGCTGGGCGGGTATGCAATTGGTCGAAGCGCCGCCGGCCACAGTGCGAGTTGTGGGACGAAGCTTGCCCATTGCGGGTGGTGGATACTTTCGGCTGTTGCCGGGGCAGTTGGTTCGCACGGCGATTTCGCTGAGCAATCGCCGCGGTCAACCGGCCGTGTTGTATATGCATCCGTACGAACTGGATATCGATGGCATTCAAGAGCATCGCTGGGACGGTCTTCGCTTTTCGCCCTGGCGCGGCATGACCCAAGGAATGTTCCGAAAGCGGATCGAAGCGAGACTGCATCGGTTGCTCGAGTCGTTTCAGTTTGAAACGCTGGCTGAGGCTGTTAAGCGTTGGGAATCGCGGTAGCGTTTCGATGTGATAACCTAGTCGACTACGGTCGGTGCCATTCCTGGCAATTTTGGCACAGCGGCAAGCTCGAAAACTCGCCGATACGCGTATTGCCGATCGCGTGCGACTGCCACCATTCTTCAATGTCTGCATTTCGCAAGTTGCCCAGCGCCTGCTTGCCCGCGAAATCCTGATCGCACGTCGTTACGGTACCATCCGCAAGTATCATCAATCGCGTACGCGTGCGGCGGCAGCCGGTGCAATTTCCGGGAGCGGTGGAGAATCGGACGGCGCGCTCGGGATGCCAAGTGCCGCCGTAGTCGCTGATGCCGCGCAGCGCGTACATGCCAAACGCGCGTTGCCAGCGATCAACGAACGGCTCCAGATCATTCAGCGTTTCAGAACACTTCACCATCGATGGCACAATCAAGGGACGTACCGATTGCAAATCGCGCCGTCGTTGCATCAGCCGCTCCATCGTGGCTACGACCTTTTCGAAACCATCGCGACCGTGCATGCGTTGGTACGTTTCCGACATTGCCGCATCAAGGGTGATTTCGATAACATCGACGGGGGTTTCAAACAATGCCGTTTCCACAGCATTGGGGATTGCGAGCCCATTGCTGCGGACGCCAATTGCTAGCGCACCGGCGTCGCGTAGTTGTCGGCAGATGTCGGCAAACTGCGGATGCAGCGTTGGCTCGCCGAAACCACCGAGCATGATGCGAACATCGTCGTAGCGTCGGCAGTCTGAAAGCACGCTTTCTAATGCGGATACGGGTAATGGGCCGCGAGAGCGAACGTATTCGCCACGCGGAAAGGCACTGTCGTCCGTCACGAATTGACAGTCGGTCGTGAGTTCGATTTCGATCTCGCGCGGCGCGTCGTCGATACGATTCGATTGATCGTCGATCAGCCAGTTCGCTATTTGGGCAGCATCCCAATTCAACCCACCGGCTTTAACTATGCGCTCGATGCGTTCCCATGACCGCTGGGTATCCGCTAACAAACGGCCCGACGCGTGAACAATTTCCGTGGCCGGGCGGTAACAACCTTCCCGGCCGGTTAGATCGGCGACGGGGCTATCGGGTTGATAGACGAGCAAGGCACCTGGCGGCATGGCGATTTGCCGCAACTGTTGAATCGTGTTGGTCGACATGACCAATGCGTTCAAGCCCGGCGGCGCTTGCACGATCGTCAATTCAGACGCCTGAATAAACTCGCGATGATGGGCGATCAGCGCGCCGCATAGTTCCGGATCGATCAATGGCGCTGCCGCGGGAATCGTGAGTATCGAATCGGCATTCGTTTTCTGTTGGAGCGCGGCCAGCAATTCAACGTGGCAATCTTCATCGAACGTGCACAGCGAGCCAACGCCGCCGCGCCATCCATCGAGCCCCCAACTGCGCGAGCTGCGGACCAATTCGCGATAGGGAGGGGGCGGAGCTTGATGCGTGTCCAGCGTAACGGGTAAGTCTGCAAGCAAATCAGCAACGGCCGAACGTTGCGACGCGTGACACAATATGTGTGTCGACGACACTGCATCAATGGCGAGTGCACGTTCTACTGTGTGTCGCAGAACCGGCTTGCCTGCGAGATCGTGTGAGAGCCGTGACGGAAGGCCGAGCGGATTGGTTTCCAAATCTACGAAGATGGCGGTGATGACTTTGTGCGTCATGGTCGGCCACCTCCGTCATTCTTATTCATCGTATGAAGATCGAATCGTTCAGCCGCATCCTGCAGGATGCGTCGCAACCGCGTGCAGCCGTCTAACATGGATTCGATAAAGCTGCGGTCCCGCCGCAGTTGCCGCTGCGCTCGGATTGCATCATCCGGCGCGTCTTTCGAAAGGCGACGATCCGACGAAATTTTTTGCAATTCAGCCTGTTGCGATACGTCGCGCACCATTCGGAAGATGAGGCCTTGCATTTGAACCAACGTGCGCAGTTCATCAACCCGCGCAATACGGCGATTGAATACGTCGGGGCGTTCGATCAGTTCTTCCAACTCGATCAGGATGTTCTCCGTTTCTCGACATAATGCTTCAAACTGATCGAGCGACGTTAATCGTTCATTCAAAGCGCGAACTGCATCCGGGACTAACGCGAGATTGGCCCACCGATAACGCGACAATGGCGTCGCCCAATCCGCAACTGATGATTGCCACTTTGCACTCGCGTCTGCAAGCGTCGTCGTTTCGGCGCCATGCTTACGGGCACCGCCCTCCGTTGCGTCGATCACCGTCTGCGGTGCGCGGGCAAAGTCGCGCTCGAATTGTTGCAAATAGGTATGCATCTGTTCGTCGGTGTAAATTGTCGTGCCATCGATGCCTTCTACTTGTCGCAGGATCGGGCGATGGCGGGCGATGCGTTCCCACTCCTTCATTTCGAGCGTGCAAAAGCGGCCCAATTCGGGTTGCCACGTTCGGTGCATTTCGACGCCGGGGGCGTAATACGTGTGGTCGCCGAAGGATAAATCTTGACCGATGAACGCGATCGGATCGCAACCCAGCCATTGAGCCAAGTAAAACGCGAGGTGCATGACGGTCGCGCCGGGTTCGATTCGTGCGCGACCGGCAAGGCGATCACCCAAACAATGTCGCGCAAATTTGTTGTCGAGCATCACGACGCGCGGCGTACCATCCACGGCCGCACGAAACGCATCGATCACAGCCCAAGATGCCTTTGGCTCTGCGACCAAAATAACTTCTTCCGGGATGCGCAAACCTTCGAAGAAGTGTTTCGATAAATCGCTGAAGTCGAGCGTCGTGACGAAGTGGGGAACGATGTTGCGTTCGAGCAGGGGCCGCAGTGTCGTTTGGGCGGCGATGATGATGGCTTTGTCACGTAGGTCGGCGAGTTGTGCGATGTTTTTCCGCAATGACGGTCCGGCCGCGACCAACACCGACGGCATGCCTTTGCACGCGTCCTTTAACAGATCCGGCGGCGGCGTCGTGATATATGTCAGAAGGTTGTTTGCGATGTTGCGGCAAGTCACTTCCGCGTTGCGGACCAATGTCGTGAGCGACATCTTTGCGAACGACGCGTAATCGAGAATCGCCTGGCGAGCTTGCTCATGGAAAATTGCGTGATGGTCGCGCGCGACGGTCGGAACGGCGAAGACAGTACCGAGCATCAGCTGGGTCGAATAGGGCGTTAGCGTGTCGTGCAGGTAGTCCTTATCGAGTCGCGTGATGATTCGCACGTGGCCGGTCGCTAATTCGCGAGCCAAGTCGACTTCTTCCAACGCCGTTTTGATTGTGACGAGATCGGGTTCCGTAACGAATACAACGGTGTCGTTACCGAGTTGTTCGTGTATCGCCTTTATCGCGTGGCCGAGGCCAAAGCCATTGAGCACCACGCATGCCGCACGCTCAGCGGCGAGCTGCTTGCATAGCTCCGCGGCTTCGCGTTGCGGATCGTACTTACTATGAAGGAATAACGTGCGGCCGTCGTCGGTCATCACGCTGGCAGTCGGCGGCCCTTTGCGCGATTCGACGACATTCAGGCGCGCATCGAAATTGAGTTGATCGACGGCCCACGCCAACGGCGGGTCGCTGCGCCAAAGCTGGCGCATGTTGGCAAGGAAGGTCTCATTGATGGTCGCCGTCCGTGGCATAGCCGCATGGTAGTAGCTTGACGCGGGGAGTAAAAGCGTAAATCACAAAGCGAGCCGCCGCGACAGCCTATCGTAGCTTCCGGGCGGCGACCCCGTGATTCTGTGTCGTATCTTGCAACTTCGCAATTGCCATTCTTCGACGATCTAAGGGGCCTAGGTGGCCGCCTGAATCACCTTGCCAAACGCGCCTGTCCCCGCACCGGCCTCAAACTTGTAACCCTGCTTGGCCAGCGTCCATTCCAACGCGGCAATCGCGCCGACGGTATCAACCGCATCGACATAGCCCATGTGGTTGAGCCGAATGATCTTGCCCTTGATGTGCCCCTGGCCACCGGCGCAGTGAATACCATACATACCGCGGAGGTCCTTGCGCCATTGGGCTTCGTCCACACCATCGGGAACGCAAACGGCCGTTACCGAATCAACGGGGGCGTCGGAAAAGACCTTGAGGCCCAAGGCTTCGACGGCCGCACGCGTGGCTTTAGCCATGAGCGCCGTGTTTGCCCAAATGTTATCGATGCCCGTCTCTTTGATTTGCGTGAGCGTGTACTTGAGCCCACCGACCATTTGATTGTTGGGCGTGTAAGGCGTGTCCCACTTATCCATGCTCTTACGGTACGCCTTTAGGTCGTTGTAATACGCCGGGGCCTGATGCGAATCGATGGTTTCCCAAGCGCGATCCGAGAGCGCGACGATGCCCAAGCCCGGCGGCAACATCATCGCTTTTTGCGAACCGGTCACGCCGACATCGATACCCCATTCGTCCATCTTGAACGGAATCGCGCCGATCGACGTGATGCCGTCCACCAAACAGAGCACGTTGTTGTCGCGGCAAACCTTGGCGATGCCTTGGGCGTCGCTGACCGTGGCCGTGCTGGTTTCGGAATGCACGAAGATCACGGCGGTGATGCCACTGCTTTCTTTCAACTTGTTGGCAATCTCTTCGGCGGAGAAGCCTTGGCCGTATTCTTTTTCATAGTCGACGTGCGGCAGATTGAAGCGCACCAGAATGTCGCGCCAGCGCTCGCCGAACTTACCCGCGTGGCAAACGAGCGTCTTACCGTCGGGCTTGCAGCAACCGAGCATGGCCGCCTCCATCGCCGCCGTGCCACTGCCGGTCACGACCATGGGTGTGGCCTCGGTGCGATAGACGTAACGCAACAACTCGACGCAATCCTTAAGCGTGTCGCGAAAACCGGAGGTTCGGTGGTGATCGAGCGGCTGGGCCATGGCCAACATGGCTTCGGGGCTGACCATCGTGGGGCCGGGCGTGAAGAGGCGTATTTTCTGCATAGCAAAGGCTCCTAAGGCAGTGGTTCGGCGGGGTGATCCCGTTTTGAGGAGAGTATAACGCGCGGCGGGAAAGGGGGGAGAGGTGGGCGAAGGCCAAAGAGGTGCGTAAGCCAGTAGGGTCCGCATCGCGGACCACCTTCGCATCACATGTGAAGCCTATTCTTTGAGCTTTATACAGTCGCGCAGGGCGTCACCTGAATCATCAGGAACCGCCGGGTGAAAAGTGGTTGACGGTGCGCGCCCTACAGTCTGTAGACCCTTTTACGATTTACCGCTGCCTGCAAGCCTGGAAGTCGCGCGACGCGATTGGGGTGTGCCACTGTTCTATGAACAGTGCGGAGCGGGAGCGGTGGTTAAGAAAGCTGCGTTGGCGTTGGCCGTCAATAAATTGCGTTCGACATATTTAGATTCTGCTGGGTAACCGATTGCCGCTGGTGGGCACTGTTCACAGATCGGTGACACGAAGGTACGATTGATGGTAAACGTAGCAAAACATCTGATTCAACGGAGAGGTAATGGATCATTTCAAGCAACGTCAAGAGTGGCAGAATCGCCTTCGTGCAATGTTAGATGTTGCGCCGACGATGCAACTTATTGCTCTGGTGGGAGCTGCTCCGCCCTCGCTTTTTCGGAATGGCGATAAGCCGAATACACTATCGATCGGAGCAATCGCCTTCCGTGACGACAAGCACACGGTTCATAGACAAGAACTCAGGCTTAGGATGGATGTGGGTAACGATTCACTGCAGCCATGGGGCCAAAAGATTAAGCCATATCAGGTGTTGGGTGTGACGGCGCATGTCCTGTTGGGGCATGACGAATTTCCTGCAACGGCGCAACTTCTATCTATCGATGACTATAACTCGAATGATGAGGATCTCGCGCGGTTCGCTGAGGAATTGCAACGCCCTGTAACTCGTGACGAGCCGCAGTTTGGAACGCTCATCTTGAATCGCGAGTTCATGTGGTTTGAAGGAGAAGTAGATTGGGCGGGGAGTAAGGTACGTCTTATCGTCGAAGCACCAGATGAAGATGCAGGCGACGCGTTAATTGTTGCACGGCAAGTGTGGTCGGAGATGACTCAATGGGATAAACGTAGTCGAGAGTTCGCGGCGGCCGAGTTGATCGAAACACGTAACCAAAACTGGCTTGAGCCAGGTGAATCTCCCGAAACGCACTTGAGCTTCATTGAGAAACTCACCATTGAAAGCCTACTGTTTAAAGCCGATGGCGAATTCGAAGTTGAGTTCGATGACGGTGGAATGTTCTCCGATCACGGCGTCACCGTGGCTTGCTCGTTGGCAGATGGGCCTATCGATGCAAGTCTTTAAGGAGGGCAAGCTGCTTAGTTTAAAAGACTTCACGCGTGAGATCCAAATCAATTTTTTTACACCGGCCAATCTAGTGCTTCGTACTTCTCAAATACCTCTCGGCGACGGCGATACCGAAGCTTGGTCGCGGTTCTTAGATAAAGCCATGCGACGCTCCTACAAACCGCTCGGCTGGCTACACCAAGCGATGGAGACTTTCATGGTCGAAGTGACGGGCGATTCTGACAGCCCCAGTATATTAAACATGGAATCATTCTTTACCGAACCAAGCGACTGGTTTCCTGCCGATTTTCCGCTTCGGACAATCGATGAATTTCGTGCATTGGCTATCGCAAACGGGTGGGTAACGGAATATCGAGTGGTTGGGCGTTTGTGGAAGCGGGCGACGACACATCGAGGGATCTTGGGCTATCTACTTCCCGCGCCAGACTATTCGCTACTAAATCGGGCGATGCAACTCTGTGTCCGCAAGTGGTCGGGGCGGCATATGTACGAGTGCTTGAATCATTTTGATTACAACTACGGTTCCGTACAGGTTGTTTGTGGAATGCTGTATCTATCGTTACTCTGGCCGGAACAGAATGGTGCTGCAGTTTTGTAGGGTCCGCATCGAGCCTGGGAATTTATCCCCAAAACCAGACGCTTATCCAAATTCTCGACGTTAATTTTGCGATGGGGTAGTCGACTTCACTTTCGATCCGGTTGCGGCGGTCGTTGATCGACGTGATCCGGGGTGTT
>Ga0207422_1003002_pt1 | contig 18853 bp, 18 predicted proteins | sample MarCyaLeptolynsp_FD_187757 | JGI IMG/M metagenome (GOLD analysis project Ga0207422, IMG submission 187757) | Marine cyanobacterial communities from Panama - species 1 Leptolyngbya sp. (SPAdes) | ecosystem: Environmental > Aquatic > Marine > Unclassified | place: Panama: Panama City | collected...
TATTCTCTGTTTGCCACCCAATGAACCTTCCCCGACATTTGTTACGCCAACTCCAGCAATCTGTGGTTTACCAACCCAACTGAGTATCGGCGCAATTGGGCAAGTTCCAGTGAATGCCATCCCAAGCAACCTGCGTGACCAACCCGGGCAAAGTGGCAACCTGTTAGCAGAAATCCCGCCCGGCGGTACATTTACGATTCTTGATGGACCTCGATGCAGCTTGCCATCCTTTACATGGTGGCAGGTTGATTATAATGGCACAATTGGTTGGGTCGCGGAATCTGGCAATGGCGAATATTACTTGCAACTACCCGGCGATGAAACTCAACTTCAGCCAATACCCACAGAAACTGAAGCACCTGTTGAAACATTATCCGATTGCGCTGATGCACCACCAACCCGCTTGAGCATTGGTCAACGTGGTCGTGTTGAAATTGGCGGTTTGCCGAATAATGTGCGTAGTCGTGCAGGATCAACCAATACAGATATTGGTGATATTCCACCCGGCGGCGAATTCGTTGTGCTGGATGGACCAAGCTGCGCCGATGGTATGTTCTGGTGGCTAGTTGACCACAATGGGTTAATCGGCTGGACTGTGGAAGGTGCTAACGGCGAATATTGGATCGAACCGATTGGGAGTGCCCCTGTTCCTACACCGGGGATTGCTGCGCAAGCATTGGCTGTGCCAGCAGAAGTCCTGACCTGCCCACCTGCGCCACCGCCGCGCCTCGTTGTAGGTGAGCAAGGGCGCGTCGAACCGGATGGCTTCCCCAACAATGTACGAGCTAATTTTGGACAAAGCAGCGACTATCTCGGCGAAATTTCGCCCAGTGGTGAATTCACGGTATTGGATGGGCCCATTTGTGCATCGGGGTTGTTCTGGTGGCAGGTGGATCACAATGGATTAATCGGCTGGACGGCTGAAGGTTCCGAAGATGATTATTGGTTGGAACCACTTGTCTTACCTACGGAAACGATTACAACAACTTTGGATGTGGACTGCCCCATAGATGCCCCCATACCACAATATAGTGTCGATGATCGTGTGCGTTTGAACGAAGTTGTCACGCTGTATGACAAAACAGATTTATCCGGTGCGAGATTGGGTCGGATGCCGATTGGCGGTGAATTCATCGTTGATGCGGGACCTTTCTGTACAGTTGATGCAAGATTGCATTGGTGGAAGGTTAATTACAATGGCACCATTGGCTATGTCGCAGATAACTGGGATACACCTATGCCAATGTTTATTGCTGATGAAAACACACCATCTGTCTGTGGTGATACAAATCCACCGCGTTTGTTGATGGGAGGGCGTGGACGTTATGCAATTCCGGTGATGTCGCATGCTGCCTATGTAGAAATGAACGAATCCAGTGATTCTCGCCTGATTCCGATTGATGCAACATTCGATGTGTTGGATCAAGAACCGCAATGCGTTGATGATACGCTATGGTGGCAGATTGAATTCGAGAGTGAGCAACTCTGGATGTTTGAAGCTACTGAGTTCGGCTATCGTGTCGAGCCATTACCGGCTATTGCCAATCCATTGTTTATACCTGTGCAACTTGGGGATATTACACCTTTAAACACAAGCTCAAGTGTGCGTAAATTGTGGCTGGGCAACAACCTAAATCGTCTTGATTATATGACGTGGGATAGCACAGGCAGCTATGTTTCCAATGATGAGCACAACCCTGCCAATAACGTCATTTCGTATGGTCCACCACTCCTTTCTACAAGCAACTATATTGATGTTGTTCGTTGGCGAGGACGAACCATCGGCGTTTACCTTGACGAAAGCCGTACACAATTAATCTTCCGGCTTGTTTCGTCTGGTCGATTGTTGGCACTCGAATTACCCCAGCCTCAACCTGAATATTTTACAATCAACCCCGGTGATTTGACTGTTGTGGCGATCAATGAATCGAATCAATTATTGCAATGGGATGTCCAACCCTACTTAGAAGATGCAACAAACATTTCGTCGGATGAAAGCCTGTTTGTAGTGCCGATTAGTCGCCAAGTCAATACACCCCATGCAGAAGAAATCAGTGCTTTGAGCATACAATTTGGCGCGGGTGGTAATCGGATGGTGATGCAAAGCATCGATCTCATCACGGTTTGGGATGTGGCGACTTGGCGACCGATTGCGCTATTTCCCTACAATGCAGGTGCGTTTAATCGGAATGTGGCACGCATTGCCTTGAATCAAGATGGCACGTTGCTAGCAATGGCAGGTGTGATGAACAGTCCTTATCCGCGTCTGGCGCGTAGTTTTGTTGAAGTCTACGATGTGCAAACGGGGCAACTTATCAACCGTATGACTGCCGAAGAACGCGGCGATTTCCTGTTAGAAGATTTACTAATCACACCGGATAGCCGTTATGTGATGACTACTGGTGGCGCATGGGCAGCAGGGCAACAAGGCGGCGCGGTTTGGGTCTGGGAGATTGAAAGCGGGCAAGTTGTCGCCAATTGGTATCCGCATGGTGTGGAAGATGTTTCGTCTATCGCCATTTCACCGGATATGGGCTACATGGCGACAACATCAGGAAGCCTCATACGGCTTTGGCGATTAGATTATTAGGCGAATATTCCTGATTGATCTATTGGCGAGGATGTGTATAATCCCTCGTCCCGCAAAATCAAACAGGAGCATATAGGATGACAACGGCGATTCCAAAACCAACACGCCCATTAATGGGTGCTGATTATGGTTTGTCTGCAAAGCCCGATGGGATGTTAGATTGGTCATGGGTCGAGGAGCAGTTGACCCAATCACGTAGCTACTGGATCAGCACGACACGTTCGAACGGCAAACCACATGCAGCACCTATCTGGGGTATCTGGATGGAGAATGCGTTGTACTTCGGGATTGGTAAAACATCGGTCAAAGGACGCAATCTGGTACAAAATCCGGCTGTGAATATTCATCTGGAAAGTGGTGATGAAGTTGTCATTCTGGAAGGGCAAGCTGTAATCGTAGAAGATCAGACAATACTTGCTCCCTTCTTCAAACAATACGCCATAAAATATAACTTCGATCCGTCACAGGAATCCGATGAAAGTGGTGTTTATTACATGCTCAAGCCAGAAATTGTCCTTGCATGGCTTGAACAGGATTTTGCTAATACTGCCGCTCGTTGGGATTTCCGCAACATCACACAGTCATAAATCCTTCTCATACGAACAAAGTGCAGATACATAGAAATTACTTCCTATCTGCACTTTATCCTGTAAAAACTTTACTAAATTCAGAATTTATACCAAATCTTTATCCAAGAAGTCACGAATTTGCGTTATAATCACCTATAGATATAAATTTCGTAAAGTGAGGGGCAAATAATGAATCTCAAAATAATACTTAGATATTTGTTTGCCATTGGGTTGATCTGTTTTGGAATCTTGCCCCATCATACAAGCCGCGCAGAAGTTACATCCCCATCACTTCACATTCCGTCTATTGATGTCACAGCACCTATTGTTGACTTGCCGATTCGCAACCTACCACATGGCATTACATGGGATACGAGCCGCCTCCATATGACCGTTGGTTTTTTGGAAATGACCCAATGGTTTGGTCAGGGGGGAAATACGGTGTTAGGCGGGCACTCCGAACTTGCGCGTGGGCAAGCAGATATTTTCTGGGAGCTGGATCAAGTTGTTCCCGGCAACGAAATCATCATTAACATAGATGGGCATGATCGCCGTTATATTGTTGATCGGGTGTTCACCGTTGACCAATACAATCTAGATATTCTTCGTCCAACTGTTCATGAACAACTTACACTGTTCACCTGTGATACAGGTTCGTATGACACAAGTAATGGACTTTACAATGAGCGCATCGTAGTTGTTGCATATCCCGGATAGCGAGTCTAGCAATTCGCTCAGTCTAGTTGCGAGGAATCGTTTGGCAACGTCACATAGAATGTTGTGCCTTTGCCTTCATCAGTGTCGAAGCGGATACTACCATTTAACAAGGTCAGACACTGCTTTGCGATATACAACCCCAAGCCGGTACCACTCTGATCCAGAGTATTACTGCCACGATAGAAGACGTTAAAAATACGTTGCTGATCTTCTAAGGGGATACCAAACCCATGATCCGAAATCTGAATCGAACTGTTATGATTGTCGCACTTAAGCTGTACCATAATTGCACTATCTGGTGGTGAATAGGTCGTTGCGTTTTCCAAAAGATTGATGATGATCTCACGAACAAATCGCTTATCAGAGCGGATAATTTCATGGTCTCCGGTTGGCAAAAACAAAATTTGCTGCTTCGGGTTGATCGAATTCTTATAAGTCTCAATAATATCGTGTAGATGTTGCTGCAAGTCAAAAGATTGATACTCTACTTGAATCGAACCCGATTGTACGTTCCCCGCTAACACAACATCATCCAATAAATTCGTAATGTGCTTGATGGACTCTCTGATGTTGCGGAGATGTTTACTTCGCTTATCTTCAGATAAACGGCTGCCATACGTTTCTAATAATTCTGATGATGTGTTGATGATGGTCAATGGGGTGCGGAATTCATGTGATACCAGTGTGATAAATTGAGATTTTAGCTCGCTAACCTCCCGCTCTTTTATCAACTCCAACCGCATCAACTGATATTCTCGTGTTGCAGTTTCGGCTCTTTGTCGCTCTATACCAAAGCGAATAGCACGGATCACCAGATGCGCCTCTAATTCATTCTTGATGAGATAATCCTGTGCCCCAGCTTGTAGCGTTGCCAAGCCTATCGTTTCATCACTTAATCCTGTCAGGACTATTATTGGCGTGTCTGTATTTGCTGCACGGATTCGCTCAACAGTTTCAATACCTTGGCTATCCGGTAGTGATAAATCTAGCAAAATAGCATCAAACGATTGCTCTTGTAACTTTTTGATAGCTGTATCACATCGTTGAGCAATCTCTATTGTAAAGCTGGCATGCAGTGTGTTAACTAACATATCTTCGAGTAGTAACGCATCGCCAGTATTGTCTTCAATGAGCAAGATATGATATGAGATTTCTATCATGGAGCCTCTGTCTTATTTGGGAGGGAGTTTACTGATGATAAACCAAAAATGTTCAATGGATCGGATAACTTCGGTGAATTGATCGACATCTACAGGTTTTACGATATAGCTATTGGCATACAAATCATAGCTTTTCAAAATGTCTCGTTCTTCCTCAGATGTTGTTAACATTATAACAGGAATCTGTTTGAGGGATTTATCCTTCTTGATGATTTCTAGTAATTCATGTCCATTCATTCGCGGCATATTTATATCGAGCAAAATAATATCTGGGCGTACAGCGTCAACATAGTCTCCTTGCTTTTTTAGGAAATTCAATGCCTCAACACCATCGCGTACCGCTATCATCGAATTCTTCACTTTAGCATCGATAATAGCTTCTTGTGCCAATAGCACATCACCCGGATTATCTTCCACCAATAAAATCATAACCTCGCTTTCTTCATAGATTTTAGTCATGATTGAAACTCATCTTTATCTTGGGTAATGTGAAGTAAAAAGTAGTGCCTCTACCAATCTCTGATTCAAACCAGATTTCACCCCCGTGTAGGGCGGCAATTTTTTTGCACAATGCTAACCCGATACCCGAACCTGCATACTCATCCTGCGTATGCAACCGTTGGAAAATCGTGAACACTCTATCATGATATTTGGAGTCTATGCCAATGCCATTATCACGTACACTAATTTCCCATGTTATGTCATTATCTTGGGCTGTTATATGGATTTCGGGAAGATTGCCTTTCTTTTGATATTTGATGGCGTTACCAATCAAATTTTGGAAGACCTGCATAATCCGGTTGGCATCTACCAATAAAGTCGGCATTTCATCAATGACTATCTGTGTATGCGTTTCTTGAATAATTTGTCTTAAATTTTGTGTTGCTTGCCCGATAAGCAAACTTAAGTTGACCTCACGTAGCGTGTTTTCTTGTGTGTTGAGGCGCGAAATAGCAAGCAAATCTTGGATAAGTAGTTTCATTCGTTTGGCACCCTCAACCGCAAAATAGATGTATTGGTCTGCGCGCTCATCCAACTGTCCTTGATAACGCTTTCGTAGCAATTCGACATAACTCGTGACCATACGGAGGGGTTCTTGTAAATCGTGGGAAGCAATATACGCAAATTGCTCTAATTCATCATTAGCTTCTTCTAGCTTAACCACTGTCTGCATCAACAACTGTTGTGATTCGATAATTTCGGTAATATCATATGCAACACCTCTTAGTCCAATTGTCGTTCCATCTAATCCGATAATTGGCTCGAATACAGCATCGACCCACTTGCTGAGTTTGCCATGCTCCATCCTCAACACCTCGCGCTGTGGTGTGCCTGCTACCAAAACCTGTTGCTTGATTTGTGTCAGTTGTCGTGCAAGTTGCTCTGGATAGAGTTCATCATCATGTTTTCCAACCACATCCTGTGGATTAATACCCCAACCGGGGTTACGCATCCATGTATAGCGCAGATCATTATCTTGTGTGAACACAACAACTGGTGAATTCATTAGTGTCAATTCAAATCGTGCATCATTCTCTGCTAACTTATGGCGAGCTTGTACTAACTCCGTCACGTCAAAAGCGATCCCTCGTAACCCAATAGTATCGCCCTTTTCATCGAAGACTGGCTCAAAAACAGATTCAACCCACCGCACATCTTCTGTATACTCTGATTCAATAAACATCTGACCACGTTGTTTTTCCCCTGTCTTCAGGGTCTCGCACTTGATAGCCGTGAGCTTTTGGGCTAATGACTGCGGGAAAAGTTCTTCATCGGTTTTACCAATGTGTTCTGCTACAGATAAGCCAGAATCTGGATTTGCTATCCACACATAGCGTAGTTGATCATCTTGTGCAAAAATTGTGACAGGTGAATTTTCGATGGCAAGGCGAAACCGTGCCTCACTCTCAGCTAGTTTGGTTTGTACCTCCCGTATTTCTGTCACATCAACAGAAACACCACGCACACCAATTATGTTCTTTTGTACGTCGAAAATTGGCTCAAATGTTGAGTTGACCCATGTGCTTTTTTCATCTGTTTGAATATGAAGTGTTGAGGATTGGGGTTCCCCAGTATCAAGAACACGCTTTTTGATCTCCGTTAATTGATCCGCGAGTTTTTGCGGGAAGACTTCTTCATCGGTTTTGCCAACCTGTTCTTCGGGACTTAAGCCGGAATTAGGATTGCGTATCCATGTATAGCGCAATTGGGCATCCATTGTGAAAATGGTGACCCGAGAATTTTGCAGCACCATCTCAAATCGCGCTTCATTCTCTCTCAGGTTTTCAAACAGTTGGTCGAATCCTGAGGGAATCATCTCTTGATCGTTGATGACTTGCGTGTACGTAATGATGCCACCAATTGTTTGCTCGGGTGTATACCATGGGCGACATTGCCAACGACTATATGAAATTGAACCATCGAGGAGCACAAACCCATCTATCTCCGCAGATTCAGTGGCACCCGCCAATACGCGAGAATGCACATCTTTCCAGCGTTGAGGCATTTCTGGAAATAGCGCATAATGACTACGCCCCAGATAATTATCAGGCTCAATTTGATAATCCGCGCAGTAGCTATTCGTTGCTGCAATATAATTCATTTGGCTATCAAAAATGGCATGTTCACCGGGGGTATGGCAAATAAATTCCCTCAGAGCATGATTTTCAGCTTCAAGCTCTGCAATCCGATTTTGCAGTTGCTTAATGTCTGGTGGATTATCCATCATAGAAATTCTCAATAATGTAGCTATTGCTTACATTACCTTATTGTATCGCGATAATCTAATATATTTCATTAAGGATGCTAATAGGTTTAGGTTTATTAAGAAAGCACTTATTGTGAGGGCTATGAAATAACAAGAGCAAAAACTCTATTGAATAGAGGCACGTTCTTCTTGAATCTGTAAATCAATGATTTCGTACATCAGTTGCATCAGCACATTTTCCGATGATTCTGCATCTGTCGCATTGCAAGGGATGATTGAAATGCCTCTAGGCACAGATAACGCTTTTCTCAAAGCATTACGGTCTAGTTGCCCCGGAATTTTATCACTATGCGTCGCTGCAACCACATATGGGGCACGGCTCTGTATCTGGCAAGTTTCGATCAACATTCGGGTAGCTGGGTAGTGGTCTGGGTCTGTACTATCAACAACAATGATGTGACCCATGTACCCGGAGTCGCGCGTTGTATTGTTCCAAATACCGTTGACTGCATCAAATGGAACGGCGTTTGTCTGTGGGGTGACAAGCTGTACACGCAAATCATCCGAAACAACAATTTGACCATACTCCATTTCGATAGCATCAGGTAATGACAAGATGAGTGGGGTCACTTCAATATCGCTAACCGACTGGATAAATGTCGATTTGCCAGAGCCTTTTGCACCCATAACCATAATGCGGGTGATCTGTGGAACGTTTATACCATCTGTCATTCTTAGCTTAACCTGAGCTACAGCGTGCCCGTATTGTAACATGATTTTTTTTGAGTTGGCATCTATTTAGTACCAAAGGTGGATACGCGCTATTTTTTTCTGTTTTGGTATCCCAACTACGATACCTGTACAATTCCCATACGTTTCTGCATCGAGGCTGTAGTAGATTGGCGGTGCATTCTCAGAACATATGCTACAATAAATTCATATTTTTTATCTTGTTAGTAGAGAAATCATTGTGAATGAATATAAGCCGGATATCTGGCGACTACAGGCACAGTTTGATACCAAAGGTTTGATCCGTGCTTTGCAGAGTGATGATGCGGGCATTCGAAAGCGAGCTGCCGCCGCATTACGAGCATTGGATGCCAAAGAAGCCGTTGCTGCCTTGCGCGTGGCATTTACGAAAGAACAAGACCCGGATGCAAAAGCCAATATTGGCTCTGCTCTGGAATCATTGGCAGATGATCCTAGCAACCTACCGCAAGAAGTGACCGATGCGGCGGCAGAAAATGCGGATGTTTACCGCCTTATTGATAAGCTGAAAAGTAGTGATTATCAAGAAGTAATCGGGGCGGCACGCGAATTAGGCGATCTTCAAGACAAGCTGGCTGTTGAACCACTCGTAATGATTTTCAATGATTCCGGTGTTTCTATCGAAGTGCGATTAGCAGTTGCCGAAGCACTCCTTAAATTGGAAAGTGCGCCTGTCGAGGTTGCGCTGCTCGCTGCATTGCGGCATAGTGACTGGAAAATTCGGCGCAATGGCGCGGCAATTTTAGGGCAACTGAAAGCTGCTTGGGCTGTTGAACCGCTCGCCAAAGCCGTCCGTGATCCACATCCGACGGTTCGACGAACAGCATACGCCGCCTTAAAGCATATAGGTACACCAGAAGCAAGAAAGGCGTTGGCGGGGACAACATCTAAAGATAAAGCCGCTACGAAACCAAAACGCCCAGCTAATATGCCATCACGCCATCTTCCCAAAAAGAAAAAGGGAACGGGTAGTTTGCTAGATCGGATTTCACCACCTCCCGGGGCAGCTAGTGATGTGGATGAAAATGACGAATCCGATGAAAGTGAAATGCCAGAGCAACGGCATATCCAACCGACAAAGCCACTTGATCCTAAAACGCTTGAATTAATTGAGAAACGGCGCAAACAACAACTTGCCAAAAAAAAGCGCGAAGAACAACTAGAGAAGAAAAAACAACAGGCTCAAAATCAAAAATCGCAGGACGATCAGGATAAGTAGATGAAAAACCATAGCATGATGATTCGACGTTTGGTGCTCTGGGTGCCACTGCTGCTTTCGCTCGTCCTAACCGCACAAGCGCAATCTGGTGTGCGTGCTGTTGTCGTAAACGAATTTGCCAATGTTCGGTTTGCCCCTGCACTCGGCGCAGAAGTATTCGATACAGTGAATGCAGGCTATGTCTTTGAAAATATCAATGGACGAACTGCTGATAGCCAATGGCTCCGTGTAGATTATCAAGGGATTGAAGCATGGGTCAATGTTGCTACCTTGACGATCTTATCAGGGGATGTGAACGGACTAGAAGTTGGTGATCCGCGCTTTATTCCATTTGGTGGAACAGGCTCGCCGCGTGCTGGCTCAACAAGCGCAGGTGGACAATTGTCTGCACGAACCTTATACAATTCACGTTTGCGCGCTGGACCCAGCACGGCATACCCAACAATCTTAAATGTCTTTCACAGCACAAATATCGGATTAACAGGACGTACAGCCAACACCCTATGGTATCAAGTTGTCGTTGATGGCACTTTAGGCTGGATACATAGTGAACTCATCGAAGTGACGGAAGCCGGCTTTGTTGGCGATCTTCCTGTAGGAGGCATTGTCGCAGACGCAGGACCTGTATTAGGCGATTCCGCCGATGATTATGTCGCGACTCTCCGCAATATGTTGGCAAGACTTGATTTAGCACAACCATCGCTTGATCAAATCCGGGCATCATGGACGGATGCTGCGCTGAATGGTCGGGCACAATGCTCTGCCTATCCAGCGCGCCCAAGCAATTATCCCGTTCCTTTGCCACTTCTCAATGCGTACTACGACAATCTCAACCCATTGCAACAGCAATTCAACGACGCAATGTACAATGTTCGCCTTGCAATTGACCTGTTTATCGAGGTGTGCAATCAGCCCGGCACAGCAAATCCGGTTGGTCAAGCCACGATTCAAGGCGCATTAGACACCATCAATCTTGCAGATGGACAATTTGCCGGCTTGCGTGCCCGCTTGCTAGAATTGCTCCCGCCTGACCGTGTTGTGGGTGCCGATGAATGCTTGTTGTCCTACGAAGGACAGGTGGAGATTTTACCATTGCTGAATCTGGGCACCATCTATCTGGAAGAATTCACGGCGCGCAAATTCATTGCAGGCTATTGTTTTGATATAATCGAAGGCAATGTCTATACTATCCAGACGTTGCAACTTCCACCAAGCAACGTCGCAAGTTTTGTCGCAGTCACAGAATTGAATAATCCATCAGATTTCTTAGCGTTAGGCGACGTGGGACAAGGTGGTAGTTTGACGATTGGACCACTCATTGCATTAGATACAACCCGTGTGCTACTGATTATTGCTGACTTGGGTGATGAAGAGCGCGAAGGTCCACCACAAGGCGATTTTGCCATTCTGGTATCCGATGTGACAGGAGATGCAAATCAGCCACGTCTGGTATACAACGAAGAAAATGGGTCAGTCAACATTGAGACTGTGGCAAACCCGGCAGCCGATACAGGTGGATTGACAGAAGAAGAGCAACAGCAATCCGCAGACGAACAAACAGGCGAGGTCTGTCCGTCTTTAGCATTTACCTGTGCACAACTCTTTACATGTGGCGAAGCCCGCGCTTGTTTGAATGCAGGTAATTTCGAACTCGACCCAGACGGTGATGGTATCCCGTGTGAAGAATCCCTCTGTACAGATGGTGAAACTTAGTTTAGTTGAGTGAAATAACATTCGAAAAAGGGATTGCCCCTAACAAGGCGATCCCTTTTTCATTTAGATATTCATTTAGGTCAGAGGCATTCATTCAGACAGGTTGTTCATCCCCGGCACAACAAATACAGGGCAAGGCATGGAACTCAAGACCTTCTGGGTGACACTCCCAAATAACCAGCGGCTCAATCCTGAACGCCCATGTGTCGACATCACAATTGCATCGGCTTTGCACTCTTCTGCTTTTTCGATGATGATATTGGCAGGTTCGCCCACAAGGACGAGTGATTCTGCTTGTATGCCAGAGGCATTCAAGGATTTGGCATGTTCTTTCAAATAATCGGCTGCTTGTTGACGTAAGTCGCTGATCAAGGTTTCCTGCTCAGTTTCGGATGGAATAACAGGAACAGGGTAGAAATTATAGGCAGCGACTTCAGGTACATCGACAACGCTCAATAGCGTGATCTGCCCGTTATCCCCCAAAATTTGTTGAGCATATTGTAGCGCGCGCTCCGATAACTCCGATCCGTCTAACGTAACTAGAATATGCTTTAACATGATTGTACTCCTTACTATTTATGCAAAGTGCGAATCTGTCGCGCTTTAGTTTGTTGCTGGACGTAGCCGTGTTGCTAATGGCTTTGTCGTTTTGGCTACCTGACGACCCGGTATGATAAAGATAGGGCAAGGCGTTAGCTGCAAGATTTTCTGTGTCACACTGCCAAAGATAACCTTGCTCATCCCGGAACGTCCATGTGTTGACATCACAATCGCATCAACTTGTTTACTTTGTGCTGCTTCTGCAATCGTTTGTGCGGGATCACCCACTTTAACTTTGGTATTTACACTCACACCATAATTGGTTTTTAGCTGTTTGGTGATACCCGCCAGATATTGACGCGCACCCACCATTTGTTCATCTATCTTTTTGACACTATTCGATGTTGGTACGAAGAATTTATCCGCAGTTGCCAATACAATAATGAGTTGAATTGTGCCGCTTTTTTCTGTGATTTGTGCAGCATAACTCAACGCGGTTTCTGCCAATGAAGAGCCATCCAGTGGGACGAGTACCTGCCTCAACATAAATAACTTTCCTTAAAAACTTTTCTTTTATTACACAATATAGCAATTAGAATTTTGCTTATAGTGTCGAATGTACACCTTTGTACACTGATGAATGACACTACAGCAGAATCTGAAAGCACGGTAATCTGGTTAGTGAAACGATAAATAACAGACATTCTCTTAGGGGGAAGAACACAATGCCTTGGAAAGCTAAAGTTGTCAGTGCAGAAGAAGCTGCTGGGCTAATCCAATCCAATCAACGCATCTTCATGACGGGCAACTGTTCCACACCGATCAGTTTCCTAGAAGCCCTTGTTGCACGCCATAAAGAACTGGAAAATGTTGAAGTTGTCCAGCTACTCGGCTTAGGACCGGGTGAATATATTACACCCGACATCGCAAAACATATTCGTATTAACAGCTTGTTTATTGCACCGAATATCCGCAAAGCAGTCAATGAAGGTCTAGCAGATTTTACGCCTGTTATGCTTCATGAAATTCCGCACCTGTTCTATAAGGGGCGTTTGCCACTGGATGTCTCCGTCATTCAAGTTTCGCCACCGGATGAACATGGCTTTTGTTCCTATGGTGTTGAAGTCGGCGTGAGTAAAGGTCCGACCTCGATGGCGAAAACTGTGATCGCTGAAGTGAACCCCAAGATGCCACGCACATTAGGGGATAGCTTTATTCACATTAATGATATTGATTACTTCCTTGAAGTCGATCACGATATTCCAGAATTACCCGTCGTTCCACCTAGCGAAGTACAAGATCAAATTGCTGAACACATTGCAGCACTCATCCCGAATGAGGCGACCTTGCAGACGGGGATTGGCGGTATCCCTGATGCTGTTCTACGCCGTTTGACCGGACACAAAAATCTGGGTGTTCATACCGAACTCTTCTCCGATGGCGTGATGGACATGATTGAACAGGGCATCATCAATGGTGCACGTAAGTCTATTCATCCCGGTAAAGTTGTTGCCGGATTTGTTCTTGGTACGCGCAAGCTATTTGATTACATCCACGACAACCCAATCTTTGAACTACATCCGACGGAATATGTCAATGACCCCTTTGTAGTTGCACAAAACGATAAGATGATCTCCATCAACTCCGCGCTGGAAGTTGACCTGACAGGTCAAGTTTGTGCGGATAGCATCGGTCCAAAATTCTACTCTGGTGTGGGTGGTCAACTGGACTTTGTACGGGGTGCTGCGCGTTCCAAAGGGGGTATGACATTTATCGCGTTACCCGCAACTGCTAAACGCGGCACACTCAGCCGTATTGTCCCAACCTTGCAACCCGGTGCCGGTGTTGTAACCACCCGCAACGATGTTCACTTTGTTGTGACTGAATTTGGTATTGCAGACTTATGGGGACGCACCATCCGCGAACGGGTACAAGAACTTATCAATATCGCCCATCCTAACTTCCGCGAAGACCTTGAACGCTATGCTCATGAGCAGAACTATCTGCCAAAATCCTTCGCTTTGAGTGATGTGGCTACTTAGAAATGAATAGTATGTTGGGGCGCGGTGTCTACCGCGTCCCGTGCAACGCTATCACTCAACTTCTTCCGCAAATTGGCTCTTGCTGAACATAATCAATACAACGCCAATGCTGATGACTATGAGTGCGAGCATGCCACTTGCCGGGAAAGTATCCCCTAGCAAGATTGCTCCAAGCCCGATAGTGACAATAGGATTGACATAAGAGTAGCTAGTCGCCAACCCTGCGCTGACGGTCTGTATTAGATACATATAAGCTGTGAATGCAACCAATGTACCAAATACCGAGAGTACGATCAAAGCAACTGTTGCATTGAATGAAGGATTGATCGGGAATGCTTCACCTCTGAGGAAACTCATCACAAATAATGTGATACAGCCGCCTATCATCTGGAAGGCTGTTCCCATAAAGCCATCTGGTATAACAATATGGTTGCTATAAATAGAACCAAACGCCCATGTCATTGGTGCAAAGAGCAAGATGAGCACACCGAAAATATCGAATTGCAAATTATTCTCAATATTGAGAATTGCTATTCCAACGATACCGATAATCAATCCGGCTATTTCTAGTTTGCCCGGACGATAACCCAGCAAAATAGCAAACATAATAGCCCACAAGGGAACGGTGGCAATGCCTAATGATAGGATGCCGCGCCCCAAACCTTGCTGTTGTGCGAGTGCGAATAATCCCGCACGCCCGCCAAACATTAGCCCGCCAATCAATAGGGCATTTAGCATCTGCCGCATGGGAGGGAACGGTGCACCACGAATGCGAAGAAATGCCAATAAGATGCTCATGGCGAGCAACAGACGCAAGCCTACCAGCAAAAATGGTGGATAACTCTCAAGTGCAAACTTGTTCCCTAGATCAGTCGCTCCCCATATGAAGTAAATCGAGAATAAGGCGATGAGCACCTGAGGTGATGGTAGTTTCATTCTCAATGGGATTGGGGTCATGCTTTTCATGGATGCCATGCGGGTTTCTCGATGTGTGTTGTTGGCAAATTCACGAATCATCATAGCATATTCGAGGATAAGAACTGACTGTGTTTTTGCCGAAAATAAAGTTTCGGGTTCGCATGAGCATTTGATGATCATCTAGGCTCAGATTGCATTCACTCCTTCCACCATACCAGTCATTCGTATATCATAATAAGGCTTACCAACAGAGAAACTGAGTGTTTATGCCGGATTTTGTTTATCGCTTCACATCGCTACCACGTCCACTCGACCCAACCTACCCAACAAATATTGCTATCTCGATATTGATGATTCTGACGATGGTGGCGTTTTTTGCATTTTATATGATGGTTGGCATTAGCTTGATCACTGCGTTAATCTCGGCTGCAATGGTGGGCATCGGTGTATTTCTGACATGGGCAATTGCCCGCGAAATTGACCCCGATAATGAATTCTCTGCATTTGCTGCGGCTGGTATCGCTATGCTAGGTTCGGTTGCTTTTGGTGTGCCGGATTTACTGGCAATGGTGTTCATTTTACTTGCGACCCGCATCTTAAATCGGACAGTGGGACCGCCTGCTACAATCTTTGATTCATCTGGCTTGTTGATTATCGCGGGATTGCTCGCCATGCGCGGCAACTGGATTTACCCGATGATCGCAGCCAACGTGTATGTGCTGGATAGCCAACTCGATCACCCCAATAGACGGCAAATTATGTTTGGACTGGCAGCCGTTGCAGTAATGGGTATCGCCTTCTTTTTAGACGGATGGCAAGGTCCAACCCACCCTTTGACTGTCCCTGCTTTATTCGCCATCGCCTTGACCTTGATACTCGTCACCATGACGCTACTTTCCACTGATCAACTCGATAGCAAAACCGATCTCACTGATGAAAGTCTATCCGTCGTGCGAATCACAGCAGCACAAATAATGGTCTTATTGACCTGCGTCTTTATCGCGGTATGGCATGGTGCTGTGGGAGTGATTGGTGTCTTTCCATTATGGGCGACATTACTTGGTGTTTCAGCTTATCGCTTACTTGATGAATCATTTGTCGCGCCGGAATCCCTCAATTCAGATGAAAAGGACGTTTCGACTCATGCGGCTACCGATTGATGAACAAATTACTTTCATCTATACGCGCAACCTCACCAAAACGATCCCCTTTTATGAAGATGTGATGGGTTTACAATTGGCAGTGGATCAGGGCAGTTGCCGGATTTATCACACTGTTGGACGCAAGGCATATATCGGCATCTGTGAGCGCGACTCCGCACCAGAAAAACCACAGGGCATCATCCTGACGATAGTCACACAAGATGTTGATGGCTGGTACGCGCAAATCACCGGAAAAGGCGTTTCATGTGATGGCGAACCGCGCATGAACGAAACTTATGGTATTTATCATTTCTTCTGCAATGATCCCAACGGCTACTTGATTGAAATTCAACGCTTTGCCTCCGAAGATTGGGATACGTCACGCTAGCAGCACACAATCTGATACTATGGGTCTGGATTTTGTTCCAACAGATGGTGTCAACATGAAAAAGAAGAAACGTCCCAATTCTCGAAAACGATTTGTGATAATTGCTCTGCTTGGAATTGCCGTGCTCATACTAGGTACTCAAACACCAAAATTGGTTATTATGTATCGTTTGAACACATTTGCTCAACAACTATTTGATTACCCATTGCCACCCTTAACAACAGAAATTTCGCGTGAAACCCAAACAAACCAATTTGGTGGAAGTGCAAATTTTTGCCATTATGAAGCAATTCTGCAAGTGATGACGCATCTAAATAAGAGCGAACTCGAAGCATATTACGAAGACCTAATGATTGTTGGCGTTGATGGACAACCATTAAATAATCGGTCAGGGTTTCACGACAATACAGTGATGATACAGGGACAAGGTGTTGTGTGGTTATCAATCCATCATATCTACCAATATGGTCACTATGGCATAGGTTGTGCTAGTCAACCGTCTGAGATTCAATAATTTCAGCACGTCGAATGAACCAGCGCGCCCACAGCCTGCGTTTCTGCCAGTTCGTTGTACTTTTCGATAGCTTTTTCCGTTTGCAGCACATGGACTTCCACACCGCGCTCTTCTAGCATTTTCAGCGTTTCAGGTTTTGTTTTCAGGCGTTCATGCACACCTTTGGTCAACACAACGACTTCTGCGCCATGTTCGAGTAATTCTTCCACATCGTCGGGTTGAATGCCGGGCACATGGCGTGTGCCTGTTTCGCCCCAATCCCATTCGCGTGCACCACCGGGAAACAACTTCACATCCTTGAATGGTTCATCAAAGCCTTCGACTTGCGTTACACCCCATTCAAAATGCGTGATTTTGGGTGATTTCATGTCGCTCATTCTTGCTCCCTCTGATTTTGCATAACAACTTATTGTTTGTGTCATCAATTCATGTTAGGCTGAAAGCAGCAAAAAATCTATAATTAACGCATCTATATGATTAGCTGAAGCCCTATCATTACATAATTATCGTAACAAAGGTTAACGATATGAACGAATCCGCATCTGCCAGAACAACCTTAATTGCCTTTGCCGTCTTCATCATTATGATTCTGGTTGGAGGCGGGTTATTGTTGATGTCGCGTCCTGCGCCTGTTCAAATTACGATCAACCCACCTGAACCCACCGCTACCCCTGAACCGACACAAACCCCCGCACCCATCCTCGTCTATGTGACAGGGGAAGTTGCTGAACCCGAACAAACCATCAGTTTACCTGCGGATAGCCGTGTTCAAGATGCGATTGATGCTGTTGGCGGTTTGACTGATGATGCAAATTTAGAAGCGATCGACTTGGCGGGCATTTTGCGTGATGGCGATCAAATTCATGTGCCTTCGATTGTCGAAACTGAATCAGAAGTTGCCATCCCTACACCTTCCGGTGGCGAAGTGATCTTCATCAATACCGCTACACAAGAAGAACTGGAAACTTTGCCCGGTGTGGGTCCCGCAATGGCAGGGCGTATCATTGAATTTCGAGATGCTAATGGTGCATTTTCCAGCTTAGATGATCTGGATGAAGTCAGTGGTATTGGACCGGCTATGCTAGAAAATCTCGATGGGTTAATTTCATTCGAGTAACGTTATTTTACCAACCCCAACCGCCGCAAATCATAGAGGATGGTGCGTTCCCACGGACTATCTGTTTGTAGCATCAGATAGTGTGCGCCGCGTTTGCTGCACTCAGTGCGGATTTCGTCGCGCCAAGCCTCAAATCGCTGCTGATAAATACTCCGCATCGTGGCATCTACGCTCACTTCTTGAATCCCACCTGTTTCAATATCCACAAGGCGTAAATCGCCAGCAATCGGTGGATTAACTTCATCCCGCGAGAGCACATGCAGAATCACAACCTCAAAGCCTTTGCCCAATAGCGCATTCAAACCATCCACATAACCCGATGGTGAGAGCATATCGCTGATGATGAAGCATAACCCCGGACGACCTGCCCGCATCGCATAGTCTTTCAGCGCGATATTGAGATCAGTCACGCCACCCCCCTCTAATTTACGTGCATAACGTAACATCGGGATCGTTTGCCCCTTACCTCGCACAGGACCAAAATGCTTTAAACTACCGTCGCTCAGGGCAGTCAGCATCAAATTGTCATTGCTGGTCAAAGAGATATATGCCAATCCAGATAATAATCGTTTGCCAAAAAGCAATTTATGCTCATCTTCGTCCGTTTCTTCACCGACCCACTGCATACTCGCCGAGACATCCAGCAAAATGTGAACTGAGAGGTCTTCTTCATCTTCGAGCAATTTGATAGTGGGGCGTTCTAATCGTGCATAGACATTCCAATCTAAGCGGCGCAAATCATCACCGGG
>Ga0207422_1003003_pt1 | contig 18851 bp, 19 predicted proteins | sample MarCyaLeptolynsp_FD_187757 | JGI IMG/M metagenome (GOLD analysis project Ga0207422, IMG submission 187757) | Marine cyanobacterial communities from Panama - species 1 Leptolyngbya sp. (SPAdes) | ecosystem: Environmental > Aquatic > Marine > Unclassified | place: Panama: Panama City | collected...
ATGATCAATGACCACCAGATCCAGATCTTCACTGACGACAATGCCGGCAAGCTCGGACACCTTGCCGTCGCCAAAGAGCGTTCCCGGCTTCGGATTGTTGATCCGGACGATGCCGGAATGAATGATTTGAAGATTGATGGCAGCGCTCAGGCCGATGGCTTCATCAAGGCGCGCTTCGGGACTCCGATTTCCGCGCAGCTCCTGCTGGCTGGTTTCACCACGCAAGTTCAAAACCGGCTCGATAATCATCGCGCGAAAGGGCTGGGGCAGACGATCCACCCCAGTTTCTTTTATTCTAAGCGATTTTTGCCCCGGTTCTTCGTCACCGTTTGATTTCGAAAAATCGTCCGCGCGAGACTTAGGTTTCAATCAGCCAGCCTTTTCAGCGTTTTCCTCTGCCTGATCAAACAATTGAACAGGGCCATTTGGCATAATTGTGGAAATCGCGTGCTTATAGACAAGCTGAGAATGTCCGTCGCGCCGCAATAGGACGCAAAAATTGTCGAACCAGGTCACGACGCCCTGCAATTTCACACCGTTGATGAGGAAAATTGTCAGAGGAGTTTTTTGTTTGCGAACGTGATTAAGGAATGTGTCTTGGAGATTTTGTGCGCGCTCAGCCATCAGTGTTTTTATCCTGTTTTTCCCCGGATGCGGCCGAGCATCCGGCGTATCGGCAGCTTACTGTCAAAATCTGTGCAATTTCAAACGATAAGGTTTGACGTACTGCCCGTTTTTTGCCCACCAAAAGAGCTGTCTGCCTCAACTCTTTTATGTAATCATTTTTCTGGCCAGACAAGGCCAAACGAATCATGCCGTCTGCAAATCAGTAGCAGTATGGAACAATTCGCGCAATCGGGTTGCAACTGAACCCGGATGACCGTTGCCTATTATCCTGCCGTCCACACGCGTCACCGGCATTACAAGTGTTGACGCCGCCGTGACGAATGCTTCCTTGGCTTCAAAGGCCTCGTCCAGACTAAACGGCCTTTCTTCAAAGGTCAGCCCTTCTTTTAGTACAAGATCGAGCACGACTGCGCGGGTGATCCCGCGAAGGATGCCGCTTTCAGCCGGGCGCGTGACCAGAACGCCGTCCTTGGTGACGATCCAGGCGTTCGTGGAGCCCCCTTCTGTCACGTTGCCATCCGCGTCCAGATACCAGGCTTCTTTGCCGCCGTTTTCTTTGGCGTGCTGTTTCGCCAGAACATTGGGTAGTAGCGCCACAGTCTTGATATCGACCCGTGGCCAGCGGTTCTCCGGATAGCTGACAACGGCTATTCCCGTTTCCGCCTGTGCTTTCGCTGCAGCCGGACTGGTGGACTTCGCAGTCACCACGATCGACGGCGCAACGTCTTCAGACGGAAAGAAATGGTCTCTTTTGGCAACGCCCCTTGTCACCTGAATATAGACAAGGCCATCACGAACCCTGTTGCGGCGGATGACCTGCCTCAGCACGAACTCAACGGCGCTGCGCGCCATCGGCCAATCGATCTGCAGCTCATTCAGCGACCGGTTCAGCCTGTCCAGGTGCCGCGGCATGTCGACAATCTTGCCACGCCAGACTTCGCACACCTCATAAACGCCGTCCGCAAACTGATACCCACGGTCCTCGACATGGACCGCAGCATCGGCGTGCCGCACATATTGGCCGTTTACATAGGCAATCCGGCTCATGGAACCTCCACACAATTACAAATCCACCCTGCCAGGGCACCTCAGCAGTTTTGACTGCCCGGTCAATCGAATGCAAGGACAGAAAAGTGACAAACTGATCTAAAAGAAGTCAAGGCTGACGCGGAACATCTGCTCAACCTGCCGCACACGATTGGCGACAGCAAAAATGACGATCCGATCCTGGGCCTGGATCTGCAGTTCACCATTCGGTGTCAGAACTTCGCCGCCGCGGAACACCGCTCCGACCCGGATTCCGGACGGAAGATCAATCACCCGGAGTGGTTTTCCGACCAGTGGCGAAGTGTCGAGCGCTTCGGCCTCGACAATCTCCGCAGCACCGTTCTGAAGCGAGTGAACGCCTCTGATCCGCCCACGACGCACATGCTGCAGGATCCTTGAGATCGTCACGGCGCGCGGGTTGATAAAGGCGTCGATCCCGAGCGCGTTTGCAAAAGCCGGGTAGCTCGGATTGTTCAGGAGCGACAATGAGCGCCGGCAACCGAGTTTCTTCGCCATCACGGAAGAGAGAATATTCACCTCATCCTCGTTTGTCAGGGCAACCATTGTGTCGGCATCGCCCGCATCTGCTTCGTTCAGGATGATCTGGTCAAGCGCGCTGCCGTGGAGAATGACGGAGCGCTTCAGTTCGTCCGCAACGGACATTGCCCGCTCACGAGACGCTTCAATCAGCTTGATCTTGGTTCCGCTCTGCCGCTGCTCCAGCGCCTTGGCGACGTAAAGCCCGATATTGCCGCCGCCGGCGATCACGACCTTGGCGGCTTCCGGCTCTTCGTGACCGAAAATACTCAAGGTTCTGCGGACCTGATCGCGACGCGCCACGACATAAGCAAGGTCGCCGGTCAAAATGGAATCGCTGCTCTTGGGCACAAAAAGCGTATTGTTGCGGTAAAGACCGACCACGACCGCGCCGAGATCGGGAAACAGTTCGGTCAGCTGGCGCAACGGCGTATCAACGACCGGACAATCCTCTTCGCACATGATGCCGACAACAACGACATGATCATCCGCAAAGCGGACCGTTTCCACTGCGCCCGGCAAGGCGAGCCTGCGCAAAACCATCTCGCCGACCTCAATCTCCGGAGAAATGATCACGTCGATTGGCATGTTGTCGCGGGAAAACAGGTTCCGCCAACGGCCCTGAAGGTAGGATTGCGCGCGGATACGCGCGACCTTTGTCGGTACATTGAACAGCGAATGAGCCACCTGGCACGCGACCATGTTCACTTCGTCATAGAGCGTGACAGCGACAATCATGTCGGCTTCTTCTGCCCCCGCCTGAGCCAGAATGTCCGGATGCGCGCCATGACCGACAAAGCCGCGCACGTCGAGCTGGTCGCCGATCACATCGATCAATTTGGGCGAGGAATCGATAACAGAAACATCATTCTGCTCCGCAGCGAGGCGTTCAGCGATGCCGTATCCAACCTGACCGGCGCCGCAAATGACGATTTTCATGGGAAGACCCCTTTCCCGCTACGCAAATTCCTGACAGGGTTTCACCGCTCTCAGGTCATGCCCAGAGTTTTCAGTTTGCGGTGAAGCGCGGATCGTTCCATACCCACAAATTCGGCGGTTCGCGAGATGTTACCGTCAAATCTTTTGATTTGCGCCTGTAGATATTCCCGCTCGAATATCTCGCGCGCCTCCCTCAAGGGGACGGACATCAGATGTTCTCCGGTCCCGGACGTTGGCAGGCTCGGAAGCGTTTCGCCGATTTCAGCCGGCAGTAGATCTGCCGTTATCGTGCTGTCCGGCTCACCCCGGCTCAAGATCATCAGCCGTTCGACATTGTTGCGTAGCTGGCGCACGTTTCCCGGCCAGTCGTGGGTTTGGAGCACCGCCATGGCATCGTCACCGATCGGCCGAAGGGGAATACCGGATGCTCCGGATATCTGCTCCATGAAATGATGGACAAGAACCGGAATGTCTTCCCGGCGCTCGGCCAGCCCTGGAACGCGGAGCGGAACCACGCTCAGCCGGTGATAGAGATCCTGCCGGAACAGACCTGATGCGATGTGTTCCTCCAGGTTCTTGGACGTGGAGGACAGGATCCTGATATCGACCTGAACCTTCTGCGTGCCTCCGACACGGGCGAAACTCTGCTCCACGAGGACCCGCAAGATCTTGCCCTGGGTCTCCGCCGGCATGTCGGCGACCTCGTCGAGATAGAGCGTTCCGCCATGCGCTTCTTCAAGCGCGCCGATCTTGCGCAAGTTTCCGTGCTCGTCCTCGATCCCGAACAGTTCTTCTTCCATGCGCGACGGCGTGATGGTCGCGGCATTGAGGACGACAAACGGGCTCTTGGCGCGCGGTGACTGGTCATGGATCATGCGTGCGGCACGTTCCTTCCCTGCGCCAGACGGGCCGATGATAAGGATGCGGCTGTTGGTTCCCGCGATCTTCTGGATCGTCTGGCGAAGGTTGTGCGCCGGCGACGATTCTCCGATGATGTCGCTCGTTTCACCGCTTCGCTGTTTAAGGTCCCTGATTTCGCGCTTAAGGCTCGATGCTTCCAGGGCTCGTTCGACGATGTGGATCAGCCTGTCTGCCTTGAACGGCTTTTCGATATAGTCGTAAGCCCCGCGCTTGATGGCGGATACTGCGGTCTCGATATTGCCGTGACCCGATATGATCACGACCGGAAGGTCGGGATCGGTCTCCTTGATGATATCCAGCAGGGCGAGACCGTCGAGCCGGCTGCCCTGCAGCCAGATGTCGAGGATGATAAGAGAGGGTTTACGCTCCTTGACGGCCGCAAGCGCACTGTCGGAATCGTGCGCGGTCCTTGTCCCATAACCGTCGTCATCGAGAATACCCGCGATCATCTCACGGATATCGGTTTCGTCATCTACGACCAGAATATCATGCGCCATGTGCTGCCACTGCTTGATCTTGCTCTTCGCTCTCCGGCTCGATCTCAGCATCAGCTGCCAAGGTCAGACGCACCAGAGTGCCGGTTTCATCAGGGGTTGTTTTGGGCGCGTCGAGCAACTCGACGCCTCCGCCGTGGTCTTCCAGAATTTTTCGAACGATCGCGAGGCCAAGGCCGGTGCCTTTTTCGCGCGTGGTCATGTAGGGTTCGAGCAACCGGCTACGGTTTTCTTCCGGCAAGCCGATGCCGTTGTCGATGACATCGACAACAACACGCCCGCCAGTCTCGGCACTCGCCCCACGCAGGTGGACCGACACTTTGCCATTCGGTACATCGTCCCCTTCCCTGGCGCTGACAGCCTCTGTGGCATTCTTGACCACGTTGGTCAGGGCCTGCCCGATCAGGCGCGGGTCAAAGATCGCCTGAACCGGCTCATCGGGAACATCCACGTTAACGGAGATGTCGGGGTTTGCGACCGATTGCATAAACGCTGCATCCCGAACCGCCTCACGCAGGTCGCCGGAGATCTTTTTCGGCTTTCGCATCCGCGCAAAGGACGAGAATTCATCAACCATCTGGCCGATGTCGCCCACCTGACGCACGATCGTGTCGATACACTGATCGAACACCTGACGGTCTTCCTCGATCCGCTTGCCGTACCGCCGGCGTATCCTCTCCGCAGACAACTGGATCGGTGTGAGCGGGTTCTTGATTTCATGTGCAATCCGTCGCGCGACATCTGCCCAGGCTGAATTGCGCTGCGCCGACACAAGATCGGTGATGTCGTCGAGCGTGACGACGAAACCATGTTCGCGGCGAGTCGACTGCTCACTTGTGATGCGCACGTTGACGGTTCGCAGGCGTCCGCCCCGCGTAATCTCGATCTGGGTTTCGGGCAGCTTTTCGGCATCATTGGCGAGCACGGTGTCGATGCACTCGGCGAGCTCCGGAACCACTTCAGTCAGAGACTTGTTCAGGATCTGAACTTCATCAAGCTGGAGCAGTTCCAATGCCGACCGGTTGATCAGCATGATCGAAGCCTCGTCATCGACACCAATGACGCCGGTCGAGACACCGGACAACACCGCTTCATTAAACCGGCGACGACGGTCAATTTGCTCGTTCGCGGCCAGCAGTGCATCCCGTTGTCCAAGAAGCTGTCCGGTCATCTTGTTGAAGGTCAGGCCAAGATTGGTCAGATCACCCGCTGATTTCTCAGTCTGGACTTTGACCGCCAGGTTGCCTTTCGAGACCTCGTCGGCAGCCGAAATAAGAGCCCTGATGGGAGAAACCAGTCTGTTTGCAAACCCGAAACCGATCCAGATAGCGGACAACAACAGGATGAGGGCAACACCCAGATAGACGAGTGCGAAGGCGATTTGGACACCGAAGCGGCTGTTTTCCATCTGCTGATACTGGGACGCGCCCGTTTCAGCCAGCCGAAGGTATTCAACCACCCTCGGGTCGATCGCGCGGACCGCATAAAGATAAAAATTGTCATAGGCGGAAAGCTTCATGACACCGCCGACAAGGTTTGAACTGCCGGGCGCAATGAGGATTGGATCGCCTGACTGGGCCTTGAAGAAACTGTCTGCCGGAGGGAGCGGAATGTTGGAATTCGGATCGAGGACGACACGCGTGACGACGTCACCCTTCTCGTCCAGGATCATGGCCGCCAGAATGCCGCGCAAGGAGACCTGGGTGGCGAAGAACTGATCAAATCGCGTGGGTTCGAAATCATAGATCGCCTTGGCGCGGTCAATGTCGTTGGTCATGGCGATGAGGTCGCCACGCAAAACGCGCGCATGTTCCTGAAGATAGGCCTGTGCCACCGTCAGGGCATTGTCGATGATCTGCCGCGTCCGGTCCTCGAACCATCGGTCAAGCCCGCGATCGAGTGTGACAGCAGCAAGAATAGCCATCATCACCGCCGGAACGGCTGCCACGAGACTGAAGAGCGCGACCACACGCACATGGAGCCTCGCCGCCGCGCGTCCACGCCGCCGTGCTTGCCAGAGCTTCAAGATTTCGACGGAGATGACGCCAAGCAGCACGGCAGCAAGTGCACCGTTGATCGTCATCGCAATCAGGATCACGTCCCGCGTGGGGTCAATCGACGTCAGCCCCATCAGGATCACGAACGTGACCGCAATGGAGATCAGGGCGACCACCATCACGGCAAGCCCGGCGCGACGCCAAAGCTTGCCCGATGAACTGGATTGCGCGACAGATTGCTGAACTGTTTCCAGTGTCATGCAGCCTCTGAAATTCCTTACGCCGCTATATACCTGCGGCTCCCATGAAAATTTGCTGCAAACTTATCACACAATGTTGCGAAATTGCGACATACTTGCCTTCTCATGAAAATTTTGCGGTGGACGCACTCACGAAAGATAACAAATATCTGAATTAATTGAATATTTCGGCAATGCCAATAGCCTGCTAACGCTGCAACTTCTATGTCCGTCTCAGAGTGTGGACACGCCTGTCGTGCAAGCACTTCAGCCTGCGGAACCTATGTTCAGAAACGGAGGCTCAAATCAGGAGGCCGACCGCCGATTATTCCTACCAAACGGCCTGGCTACCTGGTTGAACGCATCACCTGAATGTCCAAATCCCTGATTTTCTTCCGCAAGGTGTTGCGGTTGACGCCAAGCAATTCGGCCGCCTTGATCTGATTGCCGCGCGTTGCTGCAAGCGCTGCGCTGATCAGCGGATACTCCACTTCACGCAATATGCGGTGATAGAGGCCCGGTGGCGGCAGAGCTTCGCCGTAAGTGTCGAAATAGCCGGTCAGGTACTTTTCGACTGAACCGCCGAGATTGATGTTCTCCGCGCTTTCTTCAACAGGCGAAGAAACAGTCGGCTGACTGAGTTCCTGATCGAGAAGGCTCTCACTGATGACGTCCTGCGGATAAAGAGCCGCCAGTCGGCGGACAAGGTTTTCCAACTCCCGGACGTTGCCGGGCCACCGGTACCGGCGCAGCATGTTGAGCGCGTTCTGATCAATCTGTTTCGACTGCAGGCCTTCTTTTTCAACCAGTGAGAAGAAGTGTCTGACGAGATCGGGAATGTCCTCGACCCGCTCACGCAACGGCGGCAACCGGATCGGAACCACATTCAGCCGGAAGTAAAGATCTTCCCGGAACAGGCCCTGGTTGATCAGGTGGCGCAGATCCTTGTTGGTTGCCGCGACAATGCGAACATCTGTCTTGATCGGAGTTCGACCGCCAACGGTGGTGTATTCGCCCTGCTGCAGAACCCTCAAGAGGCGCGTTTGAGCTTCCATGGGCATATCGCCGATCTCGTCGAGGAACAGCGTTCCGCCGTCGGCCTGCTCGAACCGGCCTGAACTGCGGTTCTGCGCGCCGGTAAAGGCACCCTTTTCATGGCCGAACAACTCGGCTTCGATCAGGTCGCGCGGAATGGCGGCCATGTTGATGGCAACAAACGGTCCATTGCGGCGTTTTCCGTAGTCGTGCAGTGCGCGTGCTACCAGTTCCTTGCCGGTCCCGGATTCGCCATTGATCATGACGGTGAGATCGGTCTGCATCAGCCGGGCCAGAATCCGGTAGATTTCCTGCATGGCAGGAGAGCGTCCGACAAGCGGCATCCCCTCACCTGCATCCTCCAAATCGAGCGCAGGACGCCTTTTCGGCTCTTCCAACGCCCGCTGGACGATGTTTGTCAGTTCCTTGAGGTCGAAAGGTTTCGGCAGGTATTCGTAGGCGCCCTTTTCAGATGCCTTGATGGCGGTCATGAACGTGTTTTGCGCACTCATGACCAGAACCGGCAATTCGGGCCGCATCTTTTTCATCCGCGGCAGGACGTCAAAGATATTCTCGTCCGGCATGACAACATCTGTAATCACCAGATCGCCGTCACCGGACGATACCCAACGCCACAGCGTCGAAGCGTTCGATGTCAGCCGGACCGTATAGCCGGCCCTGGAAAGAGCCTGATTGAGAACAGTGCGAATGGCAGCGTCATCATCTGCAACAAGGATCGTACCCGTCGGCATAACTAGTCTGTTCCCTGGTTTGTCACATCGGCCTCCGAGGTCCCGTCGCCGGAATACGCTGGCATGAGAATGCGGAAAATGGTTCTGTCGCGCTGGCTGTCGCACTCGATCACGCCGCCATGATCGCCAATGATCTTGGCAACCAAGGCCAGTCCGAGGCCGGATCCGTTTGTCTTGGTTGTGATGAAGGGTTCGAACAGATGCGGAAGCAGGTCCTCCGGCACGCCCGGGCCGTTGTCTTGCACGCAAAACTCAAGCGGCAGGCTGACCCGCTCAACCGTCCCTGGAACCGACAGGCGCACACCCGGACGGAAGGCCGTCGTGATCCGGATCTCACCATCCGGATCGTCACCAATGGCCTCGCTCGCATTCTTGACCAAATTCAGGAACACCTGAATGAGCTGGTCCTTGTTGGCATAAACCGGCGGCAGCGAGGGGTCGTAGATTTCGACAATTCTCTTGTCGCGCGCAAAACCGTTGTCGGAAAGGCTTTTCACCCGGTCCAGAACGACGTGGATGTTGACTGGTTCACGTTCAATCGGTCTTTCGTCCGAAAATACTTCCATCCGGTCGACCAGTTTAACGATACGGTCGGTTTCATCCATGATCAGCCGTGTTAAAGACCGGTCATCGTCTTCCACTGACTGTTCGAGAAGCTGTGCCGCGCCTCTGATGCCCGAGAGCGGGTTCTTAATCTCGTGTGCCAGCATGGCGGCAAGGCTCGTGACCGTTCTGGCCGCGCCACGCGATGTCAGTTGCCGGTCGATTTTTTCAGCCATCGTGCGTTCTTGAAACATCAGCACAACGGCGCCCGGCCGATCGACCACCGGAGCCGCATTGATGTCGACCATCTTGGGCGCTCCGATCCGGGGCGATCCGATATCGACCTTGTATTCGTTGACAGGTGCCGCGCGCTCGCGCACCTGGTCGATCAGTGTCAGCAGCGGACTGCCGAAAGGCACAAAATCGCTTATCGGATGACGCCGCAGCACCGACGCGCTGGACCGCATGAAAATTTCCGCAGCCATGTTTGCCGATTCAATGACACCGTCTGGAGCCACCAGCAGAACCGGATGGGGAAGTGTATCGAGGATGGTAGGACCGTCGCTGGCCAGCACCGCCTCACGGCCTGAGGCATTCATCTGATTGCTCACGCAGCCGCCTGTTCGTTGGGGGTTGAAAACCACTCGCTCACGATGCGAAGCACTTCCGAAGGCTGATTGGAGGTCATCAGGGTCTGCCGGACAGGTCCGGGCATGTGAACGACATCGCCGGTCATGGCTTCATCCAGGTACCAGCCGAGATGCTTTCGTGCGATGCGCACTCCTGGCAATTGACCGTAATGAGCGAGGATCGCTTCATAGTGCTCTGCTACCAGATCCACCAGGTCATGTCCGGACGGTGAAGCAAGGTGTTCACCGGTCGCCAGAAAATGTCCGATATGACCCGGAAGCCAGGGCCGGCCATAGGCGCCCCGGCCGATCATCACGGCGTCAGCTCCGGAGGCTGCAAGCATTCGGACAGCGTCTTCAGCGGATTTGCAGTCGCCGTTTGCGATCAGCGGAACGGTAATTGCTTCTTTCACCCGCCGGATCGCGTCCCAGTCAGCGCGGCCTTTATAGAATTGGCAGCGTGTGCGGCCATGCACCGTGATCAGCTTCACACCGGCTTCTTCAGCCCGACGCGCAAGGTCCGGTGCATTCAGGGAGTTTTCATCCCAACCGAGCCTCATCTTGAGGGTTACGGGAACATCAACGGCTTCAACGGTCGCTTCAATGAGGGTGAGTGCATGGTCCAGGTCTCGCATCAGAGCGGAACCCGAGTAACCAGACGTCACCTTCTTGGCCGGACAGCCCATGTTTATGTCAATGACATCGGCACCCAGCCCTGCGATTACCTTCGCCGCCTCGCCCATCCAGCATGCCTCACGCCCGGCAAGCTGCACAACGTGCAGACCCGCCTCTTGTGCTTCGGCGCGCATTTGGGTCTCGGCATCTCCTTTGACAAAGGACTCGCTTGCCACCATTTCACTGACGACCATGCCGGCACCGTAACGGGCTGCAAGCCGTCGGAAGGGCAAGTCCGACACGCCGGACATGGGGGCAAGGACGGCGCGGTTCGGCAAAATGTGAGGTCCAATGGAAAGGACATTCTCTTGTTCTGGCACCAGGCTCTCTTTTCTGCTCATTACCTGTGCAAATTTTGATTTGCCTATATTGTAGACAATTTCCGCAATGCAACAAGTCTAAATTTGCGAATTACGCTGGTTCTTCGTTAAAGACGATCAGTTATTTAAGCCTGATCGACCCCAAAAGGAGACCGTTCATGGAAAAAACGGCTGCCGCCCTCATAGTTGCGGCAGGACGTGGTACACGTCTGGCAGATCCAGGTGCTGCACAACCAAAACAGTACCGGCTTGTCGCTGGACGTCCGGTTCTGTCTCATACACTGGCCGCCCTTGCGAATCATCCTCGTGTTTCAAAAATCATCACCGTGATCCATCCGGATGACACCCTGCTTTATCAAGAGGCAGTCGAAGCGTCAGGTCTTGCGGCGTCGGCCAAACTCGCGCAACCGGTCTTTGGCGGCAAAACACGGCAGCAATCTGTCTATGAGGGATTGAAAGCGTTGTCTGGTTCTGGCTGTGAAGATGTTCTCATCCATGATGCAGCCCGCCCTTTTGTCACTGAAAAAGTTCTCGATGAGCTTCTGGCAGCGCTTGATGGAAGCGCTGAGGGTGCGCTTGCGGCCGTTCCGGTGGCCGACACACTCAAAAAGGCAGTTTCAGACGGCTCTCCGCTCGAGACGATCAACCGGACGGGCGTATGGGCAGCACAAACACCACAGGCCTTCCCGTTTGATCGGATACTCTCTGCGCACGAACGCGCGGCCAAAGAGGACCAATCGACCTTTACCGACGACACGTCGCTGGCAGAATGGGCAGGTCTGACCATCGAGCTGTGCGAAGGTGACCCGGTCAACTTCAAGATAACAACCGCAGCAGACCTAAAACGCGCTGAAATTCAGGCAGGACAAGGCGAAGTGAGCCAAATGAACCCGAACTCTCACCCTTTGTCCCTGTTGCCCGACGTCAGAACGGGCATCGGTTATGATGTGCACGCTTTTGAAGACGGCGATGCCGTCATTCTCGGCGGCGTGGAAATTCCGCACTCCAGGAGCCTGAAGGGACATTCCGACGCTGACGTTGTGTTGCATGCGATCACCGATGCAACGCTTGGCGCCATCGGCGACGGTGACATCGGACATCACTTTCCGCCAAGTGATCCGGAGTGGAAAGGAGCGTCGTCTGACAGGTTCCAGCAGCACGCGGTCCTTCGCCTGTCCGAGCTTGGAGGCAAGATTGCGCATATCGACGTCTCGATCGTTTGCGAGGCACCGAAGATCGGACCGCATCGGGAGAGGATTCGCGAAAGCGTGGCCCGGATCTGCGGTCTTCCACAATCACGTGTTTCCATCAAGGCGACGACTTCGGAAAAACTTGGGTTTACGGGACGAAAAGAAGGCATCGCCGCGATTGCAAGTGTTACCGTACGCCTGCCATTCGACGAAAACGAGTAATGCCGGAATGTCCGAAAAGCCGCTTAACGACCTGAACGATCTTGCACCGCTTGCAACCTCCGTCCTGGATGCCATGAAAGCGGACGGCAAAATGATTGCCACGGCTGAATCCTGTACGGGCGGACTGATCTGTGGCGTCCTCACAGAAATCGCCGGGTCGTCTGCCGTGGTCGATCGGGGGTTTGTCACCTATTCCAACGAGGCCAAGACTGATCTGCTCGGAGTGCCCGCCGACCTGATTGCCGATGTTGGTGCCGTCAGCAAGGAAGTTGCGATCGCAATGGCCGAGGGAGCTTTGGCGCGGTCGCGCGCTGACGTAACTGTTTCTGTCACTGGAATTGCGGGTCCTGGCGGCGGTACGGACGAAAAGCCCGTCGGGACGGTTCACATTGCAGTCGCGGCCAGGGAAAGGCCCACGCAACACCTTCATTGTTGGTTTGCAGACAAAGGGCGACAGTCAATTCGCCTTCAGACAGTCCAAACTGCATTAATGTCTGTTTTAAATTCTCTTGAATCTGAAAGCACTTATTAACGCTCGCGCCCATTGTTGCTGGGCTTTTGGACCGGTCGAAAATATAGTTCCCGTCAGGTGACCTAAACGGAACTTTCTTTGATCGCATGAAAACGTTTGTCTCAATTTTCTGCGCCGTTATGTGTGCAGGCAGCGCCGCGCTTGCCGCTTCTCTGCCGCAGCCCGGTGACGTTTATCTGATTTCACGAGATCACAACGGGCGGTTTTTGGGCAGCCACAAACTGTTCAGGGACCGGTCGCCTGACATGAAACAGGTGACCTATTGCGCGCAAGCATATTTCGTTCGAGGCAGCACTATTGCCTGGACGCAAATTGAGGCTGAACGAGGCAACGTGATCCATGTTGAATTCAATTTCGGGCGTGGATGGCGGCCGATATGTGCAAGTCCGGAAAAGCAGGTAACGCTTGCAGATATCGGCATCAAGGTAAGTCCGCGGGAATTCCTGGACAGCCTTGAGGATGGAGAAGAACCCCAAAGCCGCCTCGCCTTTATCGGTTCCCTGTTTCGCTCAAGTGCGCAAGATGCCGACGGTCAATGAACTGAAAATTGATTGCAGGAAGCCTTTACAGACCGAGCGAAGGAGACATTGATTTGGGTGCGATTTGGAGACCATAGACTTTTAATAAAACGCCGCGACCGCTCTCAATCTGTTCTACAAGAACTGCTTTTAATTTCACGCTACAAAAATCAAAACAAGCCTAGCTGGACAATGCAAAACGCGGACAAATCCGCGGTCAGGGATACACGTTATGTGGTTTCAAAAGTTTCTTTTGACAGCCGGCTTTCTTGTCCTGTCGAGCGCAAGCGCCGTCGGGCAGCCCGACGATCTCAAGCTTGGCGATACTTACATCATTTCAAGGGATCACAACCGCGTCTTTCGCGGGTCGCACCGGATCTATGTCAGAAAGGCGGATGGTCTTGTTGAAGTCAAATACTGCAACCGCTCCTACTGGGTGCGGTATGCCACCGTTGCGTGGACCCAACTCGAGGTCGAACAGAATTATGCGGTGCGGGTCGAATTCAACTGGGGCAAGGGCTGGCGCCCTATTTGCGATCATCCGGAACAACAGGTAACGCTCCGCGATCTGGGCATTTCAGAAGATCCGAGGGTCGTCATACAAAATGACGGTCCGACCATTGACAAGATTAACCGGTTCGCCGCCATACGAGACTCCTTTCGCCAGAAGAAAAGGGAAGGGCCGGCAAGGTCGTTTCATGACGAGTAAACCCAAACGAACAAAGCGATCAACCTGGGCTCAATTTCACGGATGCCGACTCATCGCAATTTGAAGCACTCGGGTAACCAAGCGGTAAGCAAAAAGACGTATCATTCAGCCAAGTTGGGGTGAAATTAAGCTCGCAGAAGGACTTCGGGCATGAAGCACTCTTTGGCACGTTTGGCAATTGTCGTCTTGGGAACCACCTGTCTGACCGGTACAGCTTTCGGTCAGGGCGACTACTATATTCGTTCGCAACACTCCAACGGCGCATTTACCGGATTTCATGAAATTCTGACCAGGCCGAAGGCAGGCTACCACCAGGCCCGCTATTGCGACCGGACTTTCTGGGTCTCGTCAACCACGGTTATCTGGACAGAAGAGCAGAACGCGGCCGGACGCACGCTTATCCTGGAAGAAAATGTCGGTTCGGGGCGCAGGATTGTGTGCTCAGACAACTCGTCATTCGCAACGCTTGATGATCTCGGTCTTTCCGAGCGGGAAGTTGCCAGGATCAGAGCAGCGAACGAACCTCTCGATATGAAATCGAGCCGCCTTCGCACCATTCGCGACGCTTTCAAAAGCTTTAAGTAGCAGCGACAATTAGCGAAGGCTCAGGTGCGGTAGACCTCGTCTGCGCGTGCCTCGAACGCACTTGAGAACTTCCGGAAGGCCTTGTCGAACATCACGCCCATCAATGACCCGAGTGTTCGGCTCTTGAATTCGTAAGATATGAAAAACCCGACATCGCAGCTGCCCTCGCCTGCATCTTCGAAGGTCCACTTGTTTTCCAAGTGCTTGAAAGGCCCGTCCAGATACTCCACCAGGATCGTCTGCTCTTTCGGCCGCAGTTCAACGCGGCTGGTAAACGTCTCCTTGAAGAGCTTGTAGGCAACAGTCATGTCGGCCACCAGAACCGTGCGTCCGTCATCCAGTTCCTTGCGCCCGCGTACATGCAGCCCCTGGCAAAGCGGTACGAACTGGGGATATTGCTCGACATCGGCCACAAGCTTGAACATGTCTTCAGCCTTGTGGTTGACCTTGTGCGTGGACGAAAAACTGGGCATGCAGTTTGTCTAACCCCGTCCCTGCAATCTCAATGACCAAGCTTTGCTTTTCGCGCTGCGCGCAGCTCTGCAAAATCCTCGCCCGCATGATGCGATGAACGCGTCAACGGACTTGCAGAAACCTTCAAGAAGCCCTTCGCATAAGCAATCCGTTCGTAGGCCTTGAATTCCTCCGGCGTCACGAAGGACATAACAGGATAATGCTTCTTGGACGGTTGCAAATATTGGCCGATCGTCAGGAAATCCACGTCGGCGGCACGCAGGTCATCCATCAATTGCAAAACTTCGTTCCGGACTTCACCCAGCCCGACCATGATGCCGGATTTCGTGAACATTTCCGGATCAAGTTCCTTCACCTTCTGGAGAAGACGGATGGAATGAAAGTAGCGGGCGCCGGGCCGCACATTCAGATATTTCGAGGGCACCGTCTCCAGATTATGATTGAAGACGTCGGGACGTGCTTCAACGACGATCTCCATGGCGCCGTCCTTGCGCAGGAAATCGGGTGTCAGCACTTCAATTGTCGTTTGCGGGGCCGTTGCGCGGATAGCACCGATAACAGCGGCAAAGTGCCTGGCACCACCGTCATCAAGATCGTCTCGGTCAACCGACGTGATCACGACATGTTCGAGACCCATCGTCGCGACCGCATCTGCAACACCTTGCGGCTCATTTTGATCGATAGGGCCAGGCATACCGGTGCGCACATTGCAAAAGGCACAGGCCCGCGTGCAGGTGTCGCCGAGGATCATGAAACTGGCGTGTTTTTTCGACCAGCATTCGCCGATGTTGGGACAACCCGCTTCCTCGCACACGGTCACCAGATTGTTTTCGCGCACGACGTTTTTCGTCTCCCGGTAAACGGGCGATGTCGGCGCCTTGACCCGGATCCATTTCGGCTTGCGCTGGATCGGGTTGTCGGGACGGTGAGCCTTCTCCGGATGACGCGGGCGCGCCTCGGTGTTTTGCTGCGGGCGATTAAGCGTGTCGACGATCGTAACCATGAGCCTTAAGTGTCGTTATTCCCTTGAAAGGTCAAGCCATAATGACGGTGAGCCAGCTATGTACTGAGTGCGGGTCTGAGCAATTCGGTCAGGCGCTGACGGGCATTTTCAGAAAGCGGCTGCGACCGGCGTGTCGCCTCGTTCATTTGAACGATGATCGTGACCGCTTCTGCGACCGGTTCTCCGTCCTGATAAACCCTTTGCAGCAATTTGAAGGAGCTTCGCCCGATCTCCTTGACCGCCGTTCCTATATCAACCTCACCCGGCCAGTGGATTTCAGACAGAAAGTCGAGCTCGAGCCGCGCGATGACAAAGGCCGCACCTTCCTCCATGAGTTCATCGCCGTAAAGAAGCTCGACTCTGCCTGTTTCCAGAAACGTATTGAATACGGCATTGTTCACATGCCCCTGGCGATCCGTATCTGCATAGCGGAGCTTGTCGGTCGTCTTTAAAGGAAATGCGGCAAAGCTGCCCTCATCTGCCTTTACCACCGGTTCTCCCCGTCTTTCGGCAATGACGTAAATCGATGCGGTAACATCGCCCTCCTCGGTTCTGACAACCGTTTCCTCGCGCCGGTATCCCTCGCCTTCGAAGGCGTCAAGGCGATCCCAGTGTTCGCTGAGTTCAAAAGACTCAAATATGTGCACCTCGACATTCTGGCCTTCAGGATCAAGAACAAGCCCGGGAAACCCCAAAGCCGCGCCCCAACCAGCCTGAACCAGGCGCCCCCGAACGGTTCCCACGATCCACTTTCCGGGGATGTCGGCAAGCTGCTGGTGATTGGCACGCCCGGGTGCAAGCGTTCCATATGTGGCAAGCCGGGTAACATCTTTTGATGAGATAGAGTCCATAACCGGTTGCTCCGACCAGATTTACCGCTCGCTTGACGACCAACACCGAGACTTAAGTTCCTGTATTCACTTCGGAAACAACTTCTTCCATATGAACAGGAACAAAATGGAACCCAAGATCGCTATGATCAATCTGTCGACGAAACCGCCGGCCAGATTGAGATTGAATATCGAAGCCAGTTCACCGCCGAGCAATGCGCCAATCAGTCCGACGACGAGGCTGCCAAGAAAACCGCCCCGACTGTTCAACACCCGATGCGCGATCGCACCCGCGATGAGGCCAATGATTGCAGAGATAATCAATCCCATCGCGGGGCTCCTAACAGACTTATGCCAGCAATCGGGCGATTAGCACGACAACAACGGCACCGATCGCTGCAACAACAATTTCATTTAGATAAGCATTGCCCAGATCAATGTTGATACCGGCCAATCGGAAGATGAAACCTCCCACGAAGGCTCCGATAATGCCTGTGAGCAGGTAGCGGATAAGACCACCGCCGCCAACTATGATGCTGGCCAGCCATCCCGCAATGATGCCGATGGCGATCCAGATCAGAATTGATTTTGCATCCATGATACTTTCCCCCCTTTTCTAAATCTTACAGTTCACGTCCGTGTTGGGCCCTGTCGATGACGTCAGTGTAGCTAAAGGCTGCCTGATCACAACTCACAGAGACCACTTCAACATGCGTGTCAGTGAAAAATCTGCTCGGCTTGGGAAATTCCAGTCCAAAGACAAAACCGTCGTGCAGCACACATTTTGCCGTCAGCTTGCGTTGGTCTGTCTTTAGGACAACATCAATGAAATGGTCGCCTGAACGAAGGTGACCTTCAAACCTGAGATCCGGATCCATCCGATAGTATCGGAAACAGGGAATGCGGCCATCCGACTGTCGCTCGATAAAATGACTTTTGGCAATCTGTTGCCTGGCAAGAACCGCGGCTTCCGAGGGAAGAAAATCGATTGCGGCAAAAAGGGTTTTGGCCTCGTGATCCAAAAGCGACCAGCTACCCTCCCGGCTCAGAAATCTCAATCCGTCGAGCAAATAGGCCAGCATTTGACAGATGCCTTAAGCGCCCGGACTGCTCGACAGTGTCATCAGAAACAGTCCGGGCAAAGGGTTACATGTTCAGGACGCGGTCATAGGCATCCAGAACAGATTCCTTCATCATTTCCGAGAGTGTCGGATGCGGGAAGACCGTGTGCATCAGGTCTTCTTCGGTCGTCTCAAGGTTCATGGCAACGACATAACCCTGAATGAGTTCAGTGACTTCAGCGCCAACCATATGTGCACCGAGCAACTGACCGGTCTTGGCATCAAATATCGTCTTGACGAGACCTTCCGGCTCACCGAGCGCAATTGCCTTGCCGTTGCCGATGAACGGGAACCGGCCAACCTTGATGTCGTAACCGGCTTCTTTTGCCTTCGGCTCGGTAAGGCCGACCGAGGCGACTTGCGGATGGCAATAGGTGCAGCCCGGGATCATGGACTTGTCCATCGCGTGGACATGCTTGCCGGCAATTTTCTCAACGCAGATAACGCCTTCATGCTCGGCTTTGTGCGCCAGCATCGGCGGACCGGCGACGTCGCCGATGGCGTAGACGCCAGGAACATTGGTGCGCCCATAGCCGTCGATCACCACGCAGCCCCGGTCGGTTTTAACGCCGAGTTCCTCAAGGCCGAGGTTCTCGATATTGCCGACAACGCCGACGGCGGAAATCAGCTTGTCTGCGGTCAAATCCTGTTTCTTGCCGTCCTTGGTCTCAACAGTCGCGGTAACACCCTTCGGGCCTTTCTTGACCTGGGACACCTTGGCTTCAAGCAAGAACTTGAGACCCTGTTTCTCCATCTGCTTCTTGGCAAGAGCGGAGATTTCCGGGTCTTCGACCGGCATGATCGTCGGCATCATTTCGATCACGGTCACATCGGCACCCATCGTCTTGTAGAAAGACGCGAACTCAATGCCGATCGCGCCGGATCCCATGACAATCAGGGATTTCGGCATGG
>Ga0207422_1003004_pt1 | contig 18836 bp, 18 predicted proteins | sample MarCyaLeptolynsp_FD_187757 | JGI IMG/M metagenome (GOLD analysis project Ga0207422, IMG submission 187757) | Marine cyanobacterial communities from Panama - species 1 Leptolyngbya sp. (SPAdes) | ecosystem: Environmental > Aquatic > Marine > Unclassified | place: Panama: Panama City | collected...
CGCCGGCAGCGCTAAACAATGGACAGTACACATTAATGATAAACCAATAGCTGTTTTATCAGAGATGGTTTGTAGATTAATCACGATTTTACCTAATGTTTGTTATATAGTTTCTAAATATGATGGCGCCTGCAACGATGACCTAAATTAAGGTAAAGATGAATCTTGCCGGAAAATCAATACTGGATGGTATTGTGAACAGCTTCAACAACAGTTGATGTTTGTTTTCCGGCTTATCCAATTACAACGTTTGCATTAGTAATCAATAGAAATACCAAATATTAAATTCCTGCCGGGTAATACAACTCGGTCTTTGGTAAATGATGCATGCTGGCGAGCGTCTTCATCAAGTAGGTTTTCACCTTTCACAAAGATATTAAGATCTGATTCACCAACATATACAGTTTTATTCACGCTTGCATTTAACATGGTAAACCCGTCTGTGTCGGTTTCTAAGTCTCCTTCTTTATTTTGATCAGTGGTAACGATGACATCCACCGCGGTTTGCCAGGTGTCATATGAAAGAACGGCACCCGCACCAATGCGAGCAGGTGTAATACGTGGAACATCACCTAAGTCATTATCATCAAATTCTGCACGCACGTAGTCCCCAAATACTCGTCCGTCAAGTGTGTACTTATTTGTTTGAATAAGTTGATGATTTACTTCTGCTTCAAAGCCATAGAAAGTCGCATCCTCATTTGCAAAATTAGCGACAAGCAATTCTCCATCCAGCTCGAATACGCCTTCTTCATCAACGCGGTCAGCGATACCATCATTATTAGTATCGGCACTAGCTAGGTAGATAAAGTCATCAATTTGATTATAAAAAGCATTGACTTTCCATCCGGTGCGTTTGCCTTGCTGTTGTAAACCAATTTCTAAATTGTATGAAGTTTCTTTATCAATATCAGTGGAACCGGTTTCAAATGTGAGAGTAGCTAGATGTGGGCCATCTGCATAAAGTGCTGTTTCTTGAGGGGCACGTTCAGTACGGCTTGCAAATACACTTAACTCAAGATTATTTTGCAAGAAACGTGTTGCGCCAAGAGAAACTGACAATACATCAAACTCCTCATCTTCACCTGAGTCTGGCTCAAATTCATCTCGGTCATAGCGTAGTCCACCTTCTAAATCCCACATATCAGTATGGTAATGTGAGATGGCAAAGATGCCATAACGCTTCTCATCAACCGGTTGAACAAATGCTTCTTCACCAACGGCAGAAAACTCTCGATCGTTATACTGAAATCCAAATGTATTATCCCACTGCTGGTTGACTCTGTTGACTATCTCTAATCTTGATTCGAGTTCTTCATTATCAAAGGTTGTGGCAATTTCACCTGATTCTTCAATTTCGAAGTGGCGGTAATTATTATATGTACTACGCAATGAAATAGATTCGATGGCATCTGAAAGGTCATAAAGCTCAAACAAACTATCATAGCGGTATTGTTTTAAATCGATACGTATATCGCCTTCTTCTGCACCAGGTACACCATAGTTAGTGTCATAACGGCTAAATGCTAAACCAGCAAGTGCTTTGTCTGTAACGTAGCTGCCACCAAAGCCATACTGATCAGTTTCAACATCGCTGTTTCCAAGGCGCCCTTTATTTTCAGGTTCATCTTCATTGGCAAAGCCATCGATATCATAGTCATTTGTATCTCTGGTTAAGCCATCAATAGTCCAGCTGAAAGAATTTTGTGAGCCCCTTAACTGTAGTGATCCAGTATTGCCGTCCGATACAGTTGCATGATCAACTCGACCACTAATCTCCAATGGGGCAAAGTCATTACGAGTAGGAATACGTTGATTAATAATATTGACGACACCACCAATTGCACCTGGACCGTAACGCAATGTCGCAGGGCCTCTAAGAATTTCGATTTGATCGGCAGTGTAGGGTTCAATTGAAACAGCGTGATCTTCACTCGCGCTTGAAGCATCGAGTGAGTCAATGCCATTCTCTAGTACGCGTACTCTATTGCTACCAAGTCCGCGAATGATTGGGCGGCTTGCCCCAGGAGCAAAGTAAGTCGACGAAACACCCGGCTCATTTTTTATAGTTTCACCAATTGAGTTAGATAGTTTTCTTTCCAATTCTTCGTCAGTAATAACTTCAATAGACTGTGCATGTAAAACAGTCGATTCAACTGTGATTTTTTTTAATTCTTCTGCTGCAGATAGTCCGCTCGATACTAGAACCAGAGTAACTAAGGAGAGTGATTTATGTTTCATGGTGGTTACCTTGTACATGTATGTATTGGTATTAAGCCCTTATTATAATTATTCCCAATAATTATAAAAAATTATAATTATATATAACTATTGTAAAGGATTCTAATGATATTTGTCAGAGACTCAATGTAGTAAGTGTGATGTTATAATATAACATAAAGTTTTGGAAGCAAAAGATCGAAAGCATTTAGATAATGGACGGGCATTAATTAATAAAATAAATCAATATGATCAAAAAAATGAGTTTGATGAATGAATAAATAAGCTTGATACTTGTCATCACTGAAGATCACATGAACTTAGGAGATATTTGATGACAGACGTGAATAAATGCCCGGTCATGGTTAAGGTTGACAAGCATGCTGCCGGCAGCGGTACCGGAAACCGGGACTGGTGGCCTAATCTACTGAACGTAAATATATTGCACCAACACTCAGCTAAATCTAATCCTATGGATGAGGATTTTAATTATGCTGAAGAATTTAACAAATTAGACTTGGAAGCACTTCGAAAAGACATTATTGAAGTTATGACGACATCACAGGACTGGTGGCCAGCTGATTATGGTCATTATGGTCCATTTTTTATTCGCATGGCTTGGCATCAGGCAGGCACATATCGAACCGGTGATGGCCGCGGTGGTGCCGGTACAGGCAACCAACGTTTTGCACCTATTAATAGCTGGCCAGATAACGGTAACCTTGATAAAGCACGCCGCTTGTTATGGCCGATTAAACAAAAATACGGTAAGCAAATTTCATGGGCTGACTTGATTATTTTCGCAGGCAATTGTGCACTAGAGTCGATGGGATTCAAAACATTTGGATTCGGTGGTGGGCGAGTGGACATTTGGCAGCCTGAAGAAGATATCTATTGGGGTGCAGAAGAAGAGTGGTTGGGTGACAAGCGCTACACAGGTGAACGCGACCTTGAAAACCCATTAGCAGCTGTTCAAATGGGCTTGATTTACGTCAACCCTGAAGGTCCTAATGGTAATCCAGATCCAGTTGCATCTGGACGTGATGTGCGTGAAACATTTGCGCGTATGGCAATGAATGATGAAGAAACCGTAGCATTAACAGCCGGTGGCCATACCTTTGGAAAATGTCATGGAGCAGGTGATGCATCACTTGTAGGACCAGAACCAGAGGGAGCAAATATCGAAGAACAAGGCTTTGGTTGGATCAGCAAGTACGGTAGCGGAAAAGCTGGCGATGCAATTACTAGTGGTTTGGAAGGTGCATGGACACCTACACCAACCCAATGGGACAACAGCTATTTCGATACTCTATTTGGTTATGAGTGGGAACTATCGAAAAGTCCTGCAGGCGCTAACCAATGGGTCGCAAAAGATGTTGCTGAAGCGGATGCAGCACCAGATGCGCATGACGCAAACAAAACACATGCACCAATCATGACTACTGCTGATATGGCTATGCGCATGGATGAAATCTATGAGCCTATCTCAAGAAGATTCCATGAGAATCCGGAAGAGTTTGCAGATGCATTCGCACGTGCATGGTTTAAATTGACGCACCGTGATATGGGGCCACGTTCTCGCTACTTGGGTGCAGAAGTGCCGCAAGAGGAATTAATTTGGCAAGATCCAATCCCTGCGGTCGAACACGAATTAGTAAGCGATAAGGATGTTAACGTCATTAAGACTATGATCGTTGGCTCTGGTTTATCTGTATCACAACTTGTTTCTACAGCCTGGGCTTCTGCTTCTACTTTTCGCGGTTCTGATATGCGAGGAGGTGCAAATGGTGCTCGAGTAAGGTTAGCTCCGCAAAAAGACTGGGAAGTTAATCAGCCTGAGCAGCTTGCAGCAGTGATTGATAAATTGGAAGCTATTCAACAGTCATTCAATGAGTCACAGAAAGGCAATAAAGAGGTATCTCTTGCAGATGTAATTGTGATTGCAGGTAACGTCGGCGTAGAACAAGCTGCTAAAAATGCAGGTCACGATGTGACAGTTCCATTTACTGCTGGCCGTACTGATGCTACTCAGGAACAAACAGATGTTGAATCATTCTCAGTTCTTGAGCCAGTTACAGATGCTTTCCGTAACTATCAGAAAGCTAAGTACAGTGTGTCGGCGGAAGAGATGATGGTGGATCGAGCGCAATTGCTTACTTTAAGTGCGCCAGAAATGACAGTGCTTGTAGGCGGCATGCGTGTCATGGGAACTAATGCAGATGGATCGCAGCATGGTGTATTCACAGATAACACTGAAACGCTAACTAACGACTTCTTTGTTAACTTGCTCGACATGAGCACACAATGGCAACCAACTTCAGATGATGCCGATGTGTACGAAGGTCGTGACCGGGATACAGGTAAAGTTAAGTGGACCGGTACACGTGTTGACTTAGTGTTTGGTTCAAACTCACAGCTTCGTGCAATTGCAGAAGTTTACGGTTGCAAAGATTCAAACGAGAAGTTTGTGTATGAGTTCGTTGAAGCTTGGACTAAAGTGATGAACCTTGATCGCTTCGATGTTAAATAAGTGATGAAGTCTAAAAGCTTGCGGTAGTTATTTGCAGGTTAACATTGTTAAGCATTAAAGGCGGTAAAGAAAAAGATATTCTTTGCCGCCTTTTTGTTAATGGTCTGGGTGGAAATTGATCATGAGTAAGTAGTATTTTAAAATTCGAACATATCCTAAATATTTAAATTTCCCATAAAAACGGTAGTAGTTTGATGTATTAATGTATTTATACATAAATAAGCTCTACGCTGGTGCCTTTTAATCTAGTTTGATGTACTGTAACTGAACTAATGCTTATAGTATGTTTATGCATGAATGCTGGACATGTAAAAAATATGTACATCAAGTTGGTATGAAGCCCTTAAATACTGGCTGCTGTTTACATCGATTTTGAGGTATTCTTAGTGCATGGAAATTGATCTGGATACTGGGCGTCTGTACGTTTTCATTGGCGGGTTTTTCTTATTTGCCGTGATCGAATCTCTATTCCCCAAACGTAGCTGGGATGGCATGCGTATTAAGAGATTCAGTTTTCATATTGCTGTTGCTTCTTTCAATACCATATTAATTCGAGTGTTCGCATATGTCCCAATGTTGCTCTGGCTTGTTTATGTAGAGGAAGAGGGCTGGGGAATTTCCAGGTGGTTAGGGCTAGTAGGTTGGACAGAAATAATTGTATCAATCATTGTATTAGATATGTTTGATTATTTTTGGCATAGAGCAAACCATAGAATTGGTTTCCTGTGGCGCTTCCATAAAGCACACCATGCAGATACTCATATGGATGTATCTACTGCATTAAGATTTCATCCAGGCGAATTATTTATCTCGTTTATTGTTAAAGCATCCTGGGTAGCAATTTGGGGACCGACTGTCATAGCATGGTTTCTCTTTGAAGCATTGGTTAGTTTGAGTGCTCAGTTTCATCACAGCAACATAGATTTTTCAAATAATACTGAAAAAGTCTTGTCTCCTATAATCGTAACGCCACGCTACCATGCAGCCCATCATGCGATAGACAGAGAATATGGGAATGCTAATTTCTCTACCATATTTAGTATCTGGGACAGAGTATTTTTTTCATATTCAAAGCCTGCTTTGGGAGGTATGACCACTGCAGGAAAGGGTTCTTTAGGCTTGCCTGAAGGTCGTACACAGGCATTCTCAATAACCGCATGGTTGATTGAGCCATTCACTAAACGAAATTTAAATCTTGATAACTAAAATTTAAACTTTTCAGTCAAGCACTGAAATAACAGCAACATAACTTAGGAGTAATTAGATGAAATATATAATTATGGCATTACTTTTGTTACCACTTTCGCTGATGGCAGGTGAACATGCCGGTAAGAAAGCTGAAGAGCATGCTGAACATGCGGGTAAATCAGCTGAGGAACATGCGGGCAAAGCAGCAGAGCATGCGGGCAAAGCTGCTGAACATGCTGAAAAGGCTGAGGAGCATGCGGGTAAAGCAGCAGAGCATGCGGGTAAGGCTGCTGAAGAGTAATACTGATAAAGGATAAACGAATGAGACTCCTGATAATTTTTTCTAAGGCAATAAGTTTTATACTTTTAATATTTATATTAGGAGTCCCTTCGTTTGCTGAACAAGAACAACATGAAATAAGTAAAAGCAATCATGTTAAAAAGTATTATGTAAGTGATATTAAACAAGCAATGATGGATTATCTTGCCGATGAGGTTGATGAAAATGGTGTTTATACGATATTTGATGATAAAACAGGGGAAACTTTATCCTTAAAGTTTGTAAAAATTCATGACCCAGTAAGAGTCATAAATAGTAACACTTATTTTGCATGTACTGATTTCCACCTGGTTGGAAACCCAGACATGTTATATGATCTGGACTTTTGGATGAGTCCCAAAAATGAAGTTCTCAAAATTTATAGGGCTAAAATTCATAAAGAACCACGCAAATCGCTTATTTATGGTTGGTATAAACAACCAAGATACACATTTGTTGACGACAAGGTGGTTGAACTTTACTAAATCTTATTTAAATTGTTGTTGAATTTTAATACTGGCTAAATGCTACGTAAGTATGAAGCCTATACTAATATGAGTATTACAAATGACAGATTATAAAATTGATATAGATGATTTAACCAACAAAAAGAAAGCTCAGCAAATGGTGCAACCTGAGTTAATCAAAGTAGCCAATTCAATGCCTGATATATTGCCTAAAGACTGGAGCTATGCATTATTAACTATGCCATTTGAAGGAAAGTACCAAGGATTAATCAATGAACCCTTTTGTATGACTAATGCAGATTGGGAAATCTGGTGTGACATAATGGAAGAGTTTATCAAATATTGTCGTGAAAATAATTATATGCGCGACAAACAAAAATTATAAATCGAAATCAATTCACTCAAACTATACTCACAACCTAAAGCATTTTTCTCGTTTCGGATTCCTCGATGTGAGTCATCGATATCTTCTTAGCTATGATTTCATTGCGTAAATATATACAAAAAATAAAATAATAATATTGAGTTAAATCATGTCACGTATAACCCAGGGTTGGTAATATGCCTCGTGTACACAATTGTTTAAACGCATACCTGATATAGATATAAACATGCTGACCAAAATTTTATTTGTTGCAGATATTGAAACTAACAACACAGAAGCATTCATGCAAGCTGTTGAATTGGCTAAAAATAATCAAGCCAGCTTGAGTGCTATTTGTGTTATTGACACATCTTATATGAATGAAGGAAGCGCTTACTACTCTGTTTCACTTGAAGCAATGATTACTAAGCGTCAGGAGTTCCTTGAATCTTTAGCGAAAGGAATTCAGATTGCCGGGTCGGAAGTTAATGTAAAAGTTGTTACTGGTAGAGAGTTTGTAGAAATTGTTCGTGAAGTGCTGAGGAATGATTATGATTTAGTCATCAAATGCATTGAAGAAAATAAATCTGTTACCCAGCGTTTTTTCAGTGGTACTGATATGAAGCTATTGCGTAAGTGTCCGTGCCCCATATGGATGATTAAATCAACTGAGCAGCAGGGTGACCGCGAAATCTTGGTTGCTGTTGATTATCAGCCAGACAATTCTGAGAATGATGCACTAAATTTACGTTTACTTAAGCTATCTGCTTCTCTCGCGTTGGCCGATTTTAGTGAACTTCATATTGTTCATGTTTGGAAGTTGCCATTTGAAAGTTATTTGCGTGGGCCACGTACCGCATATTCAAATGCAGAAGTTGATAAAATGGTTGAAGAGGAAAAAGCTAAACGTACGCAATGGTTGACAGGTCTTGTAGAAAGTATCGACCAAGCACAAAGCAATGATTATGCAAATTACTTGAAACCAAAGCTACATGTTATTCAGGGTGAAGCAAAAACTGAAATTCCAGGGCTGGTTAAATCTCTTGGCGCTGAATTAGTTGTTATGGGAACAATTGCTCGAACAGGTGTGCCTGGGTTATTAATTGGTAATACTGCAGAGAGTATACTTAATCAACTTGAGTGCTCAGTATTGGCATTAAAACCAGAAGGCTTTGAAACTCCAATAACTTTATAAACTCTCATATAATTCTTACTAAGGCTGAAAAATAACTATCTTTTCAATGCTGTACTAAAAACAGCTTTTAATAAGAGCTTATGAATCTTGTTTGACCTTCCTGCGTTATTGTTAGGTTGCCGATATTTATTATCAAAATTATTTTTAATATATTTATATAGTTATTGTGTTTTTATTCGATAAAATATTAGTCATGATGTTTTTATTTAAATTTCGTGGCGGAGATACTTTATGAAAGCGGTTGCTTATATGAAAGCTGGTCCTATTGGACAAGATGATTCTTTGGTTGATATCGAATTACCTGTTCCAGAAGTCAACGGCAGAGACTTGCTAGTAAAGGTAAAAGCAATCTCTGTAAATCCAGTTGATACTAAAATCCGTGCAGCGGTAAGTCCAAAGGCAGGTGAATATAAAATTATAGGCTGGGATGCAGTAGGTGAAGTTGTAGCAGTCGGTGAGCAGGTTGAATTATTCAAAGTAGGTGATCGCGTTTGGTATGCGGGTGATTTAAACCGTTCCGGGTGTAATGCTGAATATCAACTGGTTGATGAACGCATTGTAGGTCATGCACCTAAATCTATCAGTGATGCCGAAGCTGCAGCATTACCTCTGACAACTATAACGGCTTGGGAGTTGTTATTTGACCGCCTGGGTTTTTCGCATTCTACTCAATCTACCCAACAAGATAATTTACGTTTATTAATTGTGGGCGCTTCGGGTGGAGTAGGGTCTATATTGACACAACTGGCTAAAAATTTAACCAATGCAACAGTCATTGGAACAGCGTCACGGCCAGAAACAAAAGCATGGGTGCAAGAATGTGGTGCTGATTATGTAATTGATCACCGTAAGGCATTGTCTGATGAATTAAATAATATTGGCATTAATGACGTAAATTATGCCATTAGCTTGACGCATACTGAGCAACATTTTGATGAGCTAGTAAAAAGTCTTGCACCGCAAGGTAAATTAGCTTTGATTGATGACCCATCCAGTCACTTGGATATCATGAAATTAAAGAAAAAAAGCATTTCTTTACACTGGGAGTTTATGTTTACACGCTCCATGTTTAATACTGAAGATATGATTGAGCAGCACCTATTGTTAAATAAGGTTGCCGAATTGATTGATGCGGGCAAGTTAAAGACAACATTGAAATCAACGCAAGGCAATATTAATGCGCAAAATCTAAAACAAGCCCATATTAATATTGAAAGTAACAAAACGATTGGCAAAATTGTTTTACAGGGGTTTTAACTTCAATTAAGTCAAAATTTGTGGGTTAAGTTGCCAAAGCTGATAATTAAGTGCTGCGGCAAAAGTAACCCATAGTAAATATGGAGCCAGCAAGACGCCAGCTAAGATATTTAATCGCCAGAAAGAAAACAAAGTCGCGATAATGCAGATCCACAGTAATGATATGTCTACAAAAGAAAATAACCCCTGGTGCCAGGCAAAAAACAGCCAACTCCATAATGCATTTAATGTCAGTTGCAGTAAAAATAATATCAACGCGGTTTGATTGCTTTTAAATTTCCCCGTGCGCCAAATTAGCCAGGCCGAGATAGCCATTAAAGTGTATAAAACTGTCCATACAGGGCCAAATACCCATGAAGGTGGTGCCCAGGAAGGCTGTATTAACTGACTATAAAAAGATTCGGCTTGAACTGATGCAACAGCTCCTATGGCTGATGCCATAAAGCATAATATCAACCAGCCAATTAGGCCTATAACTTGTTTATATAAAGGTAAAGTCATTTCAGTTATTTTATTTGATCCAAGGTATGACAAAACTTACAGGATTATACAATGGTGCAGTTTATATATTAAGCAGGTGGACTTTTAAGCTGGCTTATGGACTCAGGTCAGCACGTTTTAGAAGGACTTACGTTTGGGCTAGTTATGAGTCATTTTAATGATTTTAATCAATTAGTGTTATACATACTTGATTGTAGAATGTGCGCATGAATACAACGGAATGTGAGGAAGAGGTATGAAGTTTGATAAAGTTTTAATTATTTTGTTTTTATTTATCTTATTTTCCTCAAATAGTTTTGCGACTAATGGCTATTTTTCACATGGTACCGGGATTAAAAACCGTGCCTTAGCTGGTGCCGGTGTTGCTTTTCCACAAGATGCTATGGCGGGTGCTACCAACCCAGCAGGGATGGCATTTGTAGGTAACAGATTTGATATTGGAGCGGTATTATTTTCTCCTGATCGTGATTTTTCATCGTCAAATAGCCTGGCTAACGGTAACGGTGGAGCATTTACCTTGGGACCTAATTCTGAAACCAGTGGAGATAAACTTTTCTTGCTGCCGAGCATGGGGTTCAATAAATTAATATCCGACCGTACTGCTATTGGGCTTTCCATTTATGGTAATGGTGGTTTAAATACCACCTATGATGGTGGGACTGCTTCATTTGATCCTGATGGACCTGGCCCAATGGGTGTTGGTAGATTTCCTGGTGCATTAGGTGGGGGAACTACAGGTGTTGACTTGTTTCAAGTTTTCTTCAATTTATCTATTGCACACAAACTGAGTGAAAATGTTTCACTCGGCATTAGCCCGATTTTTGCCGTGCAGGGATTTAGAGCGAATGGTTTAGGTGCGTTTGCAGGTTTTACTAAAACTTTTGCACAGAGCGGTGGTATGGCATTACCAGATGATTTAACAACTAATGGCCAAGACTATGCTATTGGTGGTGGCGTACAAGTAGGGGCATTAGTTAAGAATGTTGTAGACACGGTCGATTTTGGTATTTCTTATCGTTCCAAGATTTACATGGACGAGTTTAAAGATTATTCAGACTTATTTGCCGAAGATGGTGACTTCGATGTGCCGCCAACATTGTGGGTGGGTTTTGCCTATCATCCAACAACAAATCTTTCTTTTGTCTTTGATTTCCAGCGTATATGGTATGGAGAAGTAGACTCTATCAGTAACGATGTACAAAATTTATTTCAATGCCCCACAGCTGGCCTAGGTGGGACGGATGTAGAGAGTTGCCTGGGTGGAGATAATGGTGGTGGATTTGGTTGGAGTGACATCAATATATTTAAATTAGGTATGCAATGGCAACCTTCTGAAAAAAATATCTTTCGCTTTGGCTATAGCCATGCGGATCAAACGATTGACGATGACCAGGTGTTATTTAATATTTTGGCGCCAGGTGTTATTGAAGATCATGTAACCGCAGGTTATACCCGTGAACTCAATAATAAGAGTGAAATTAACTTTGAAGTTATGTATGCATTAAAAGAATCCGTTGAAGGAGTTAATGCATTTGATCCTACTCAAACTATTGAACTAGAAATGCAACAATTTGAAGTTGGAGTGAGCTGGTCGAAGAAATTTTAGTATTATAAAAATTAATCGAAATTATTTGAATTTATCCTGGCGTAATACATCAACGTCGCATATATATAATATCATTGCATAGTTATTGTAATACTTTTCCTGTAAGTGTTTGGATATTGCTGTTGCAACCTCATCATCACATATTATCTCTAGCCTGATATTGCCGTTTGTTTCCCAGCCCGCATTGCGAGTACCACGACTGCCTTTTCCGCGTGCATCGGTAATGGTGTAACCTGTTGCACCCAACTGTTCAATATCATCTATTAATAAATGTTCTAATGCTGCTTCGGTAATGATTGTGAGTAATTTGCGCATATAAAAAGATTTTTCTCCAATACTAAAGTTTTACTGGGTTGATTTAGAGCCCATAGATTAGGTCAGCCACCTTAAGGTATATGGGAATGCCTATTATTACATTGAATGTAAATGTAATGCCTAAAGAAGCCGTGAGTGACAGTGTTGGGTTTGCCTCGGGTACTGAGATACGCATAGCTGCTGGAACAGCAATATACGATGCACTGGCAGCGAGTGTTGCCAGCATTGCTGCTCCCCCTATGGATAAACCTAGTATTAGCCCAGTAATACTACCTACCACAGAAGAAAATAATGGCATTAATATTCCAAATGCAATTAAAAATACACCATATTTTTTCAGTGAACCTAACTGCATAGCCGCGATTAATCCCATTTCCAATAAAAATATCGCCAGTACGCCTTTAAACAGATCAAAGAATAAGGGCTTGATTGTGACCACGCCTTCAGGGCCTGCTATCCAGCCAATTAATAATCCGCCTACCAGTAATATAATGCCTTTACCCAGAAATACTTCGTGACCTACAGATCTCCATTTAGTATCGCGTGAGAAACCACGTGCCAGAAGAATTCCGACAAGAATTGCCGGGATCTCCAGCATCACCAATAATAGCGGCATATGTTCTTCATATGCTATGCCTCTGGATTCGTAATATGCCACTGCAACTGCAAACGTGCCGACACTTACTGAGCCGTAGTGTGCTGCAATCGAAGCTGCGTCGGGGCGTTTAAATTTACCAATATAAAGTAAGACTGGGAAAGCAATAATGGGAAGAATGGAGCCCATTACTACCACGGCAAACATGTCAGGTATTAAACCTAAAGGTGACTGTTTTGCGAGCTCAATACCACCTTTCATACCTATGGATATTAAAAGGAGAATACTAACAAATTCATATATTTGCGAGGGTAATCTCAACTCAGACTTAAGAATACCTGCCAGTAGTCCAAGTATGAAAAATAGAATTATTGGATCGATAAAATAGTCCTTTCAAAAAGTAATGCAATACAAAATCGCGAGTATCTTAAATCAATTACTCTAATATTGCTCACTCAGTGAAATAGATGGGTTAATTTATATACTCATAATCCATATAGCAGTCTTATTGAAATTAGCCCGCAAAATTTTACTAGGTTGGTTGGAGAGAACTTATGTTTGGAGTAGATTTTGAATCAGTAATGATGCAATGAAGTCAGCTGCTATGTATTACTGATTGGTAAGCCGGCACGTTTCCAGGCTCTAAGACCACCATCCATGCTTAATGTGTTAGAAAAGCCAAGTTGGTTCATTATATTAATAGACTTGTCACCACGACCACCACGTGGATTTAGAGCGCAATGGACAATATATAATTTATCCCGGTCAAGTGTAGAAGCCAGTTGTGGAAAAGCTGGGTCGTGAATATTAATATTCATTGCACCTTCAATATGTCCGCGTGCAAATTCTTTAGGTGTGCGTACATCAAGTACAACCACATCCTTATTTTGGACAATCATTCGTTTGGCTGTTTGTACATTAATACCAGAACTCAATGTTGTGGCTGGCTCAGAATTACAACCAGCAATTAAAATTGCAACAAATATAATGCAAAGGCCTTGAATAACAGTGCTTTTAGTCATGAATGTGTTTTTCAGGTTAATTTAGGCGCTGATACTAGCAATTAAATAATACTGAGGCTTTAGGTCTATAGAGAGAATAATACCTGCTCTTTAGTAATATGCTTTTACCTAGTAGCTGTTAAATTAAAAACTGTTGTTAATATTGAAACTTACGTTTTGCTGCAATAGCAACTTATCCGGCGTTTATTTTTGTCAGTAATTTTTCTAATTGGTTCCATATATTGTTGAGAATATAAGGTTGTGCCTCAGCAGTGGGGTGCAATCTATCCGCCTGAAAATATCTATCTTGTAACGCTATTCCTTCAAGCATAAAAGGCACATAACGTATGTTATTTTCCTTAGTAATATTCGAATAAATCTGATGGAAAGCCTGAGTATATTTGTCTCCATAGTTTGGTGGCAGTTTAATGCCGACGAGCAGAGATGTGCCGGTTGAATTACATTGGCTTACCATTGCCTCCAGATTATTTTGCATCGCATTCAGGGGTTGTCCTCTTAAACCATCGTTGGCACCCAGAGCTATAATGCACAGTACAGGTTGGTGAGCGTTGATCAATTTAGGTAGACGCTGCAAACCTCCAGCAGTAGTGTCACCACTAATAGAAGCATTGACTACTTTCCAGTTCGAGTCTGGGTCATACTTTTGTAAGCGGTAGCGTAATAAATTGACCCATCCTTTTTCTATTTCAATGCCGTATGCAGCACTTAAACTATCACCCACAACAATAATGGTATTGTCATTGTTATGACTATTGTTAAGATCGTTTGCATGCACAAACTGACTAATTGATAACGAGTAAATAATAAGAATACGGAGAAGCATTATTTCAAATTCACCAATTTTAAGTTGTAATCAAGTAAGTAAAGTTGTTTCTACTGAGGAAGGCCCACTGACTATACTGGCAGATATCACCTTTAAAGTATCGAAGGCTGAGTCTATCGCAGTAATTGGCCAATCAGGTTCAGGTAAAACTACATTATTAAGTATATTAGCAGGTCTGGATACTCCGACTGCTGGAAATATAGAATTGTTCAAACATTCCATTGAAAACATGGGCGAAGATGAACGTGCCGGCCTGCGCAACCAGTACATAGGTTTTGTATTTCAGGCATTTCATTTATTACCGGGATTCACAGCCTTGGAAAATGTCATGTTGCCTCTAGAAATAAATACTAACAATCAAGCCAAAGCTATTGCGAACTCACTATTAGAAAGAGTTGGGTTGAGCCATAGGGCCAACCATTATCCCACTACATTATCTGGTGGTGAGCAACAACGAGTAGCCATTGCGCGTGCGTTTGCAACCACACCGCCATTATTGCTCGCTGATGAGCCAACCGGAAACCTTGATACCCACACCGGTAGCAAGATTATCGATTTATTGTTTGAATTGAACAGAGAGCAGGGTACAGCACTAATATTAGTCACTCACGATGAATCTTTGTCAGAAAAATGTGACCACTGTTATCACCTGGCAGAAGGTAAATTAACCACTAAGCCATATGTTTAATTTCTATAACATGCTGCTAATTAGGCAGCTACGCCAAGGGTCAATACGCTTGTTTTGTGTTGCAATCAGTATTGCTTGTGCTGTCACATTCAGTATCAGCTTATTGGGCGACCGGCTGGAGCAATTGTTTAATATGCAAGCGAAAGAAGTGCTTGCGGCAGACATGGTTTTACAATCTTCAACACAACTCAATCAACAACAGAGCACTATTGTTCAATCTTTCCCGCTAAGAAAAGCTACAACGCTGACATTTCAGACTATGGCAAATTCGAATGCCTCTGATAAGTTTTTGCTTTCGAGTGTTAAAGCAGTATCAAATGAATATCCTTTGCGCGGTGATTTGCAGGTTGCAAATAAATTATATGGGCAACCACTGGCAACCAAGAAAATACCTGAGCAAGGAGAAGCCTGGGTAGAGGATCGTGTTTTAAATGAACTGAATATTGAATTAAATCAGTTTATTGGAGTTGGTGAAAAGTCATTCAAGGTAACCCGTGTATTAGTTTATGAACCTGATAGAGGAAACAATTTTTACAGTTTTACACCGCGTATTTTAATTAACTGGCAAGATATTGAAGCAACACAGGTGGTAAAGCCGGGTAGTCGTGTTATATATCGTTATTTATTTGCTGGTGACGAAAGTCAATTAAGTTCCCTGAAACAAAGCTTGGCGACTAGTTTGCAACTTAATCAACAATTCGTCACGGTTGAATCTGCTAACCAGGCATTGACCAACACTCTGGAAAGAGCGTACCGCTTTTTAAATATTACTGCGTTAATAGCAGTATTGCTGGGTGCGATTGCTGCTGCGCTTGTTAGTTTTCAATATGCAAATGAAATGACATACCAATATGCGTTGCTGAGGTGTTTGGGTTTGAAAAGCAAACAGATGGTTGCCGCAGTAATTATCCCGTTTATTGTTTTTACTTTGTTAGCCATCATGATTGGGTTTGCTATCGGTGGACTGGCACATATGCTGATACTAAATGCATTAGGAGAGTTGATTCCAGAAGCGCTACCTGCTGCAAGTATAAAGCCATTTATATTAAGTGCACTAACGGCTGCTATTATTGTAGTAAGCTTTGGCTGGCCGTTTATTAATAAACTATTAAGAACGGCGCCAAAACTACTACTTAACCGCGTAGAATCAGAGCGGCACCCTATATTGCTAACTATTGTTTTTATTTTTCTAGGGCTGTCCTTATTAACATATCTTGCTACTCAAGATATTTTCATTAGTGTTTATATCATTGGAATACTATTTATATTTATTCTAATTGCATATTTGACGACACGTTTTATTATTAATCAGTTTGTTAAATACACGCAGCCAAAATATACCTCAATTAAATTAGCGGCACGCAGTCTTAACGCAAATCGGCATATGGTGGCTATTCAGGTGATAGCTGTTGCGCTGACATTTTTTTCCCTGGCATTAATTTCAACTATTAGAGATGATCTGGTGGTTTCCTGGCAATCCAAGGTGCCAGAAAATGCGCCTAATATATTTGCTATCAATTTATTTGAGCAAGATACAGCACAGTTTCTAAAAACTTTAAGCGATAAAAATTTAAACCATAGTCCTTTATATCCAATTGTAAGAGGCCGGCTAAGTGCTGTGAATGATATTGCAATCCGTGATTATGCAACTGAAGAATCAGGCCTTTACGATGAATCACTGGAGCGGGATCTAGCCTTAACTTGGAGCAACCAATTACCTGGTAACAATGAAATCATAGCCGGCAATTGGCATGGGTCTGAAAATCAATTGGCTAGTGTTTCAATTGAACAGGGCATTGCTGAAAATCTGGCGATTGAATTAGGTGATACGCTGACATTTACAGTTGAAGCGCAAAAAGTATCAGCATTAGTTACCAGTATACGTACAGTTGAGTGGGAGTCATTTTCGCCAAATTTTTATATGATTTTTACCCCTGGTACTCTTGATGAATTGCCTGTGACTTATATGGCTAGTTTGCATTTAGAAAGTATGCAAAGGCCCCTTATACGTAAGTTTGTTGAAAATTTCCCCAGCGCAACATTCTTTGATGTGGATTTCTTGTTAAATAGAATTCGTCAAATTGCTGATAAAGTGAGTTATGCGGTTGAGATAGTTTTATATTTTTCTTTGTTATCCAGCATCTTAGTATTTATTTCAATTGAAATGATATTGCGTAAATATAGAGTTTTCAGCACCGCTATATTTAAAGCGGTAGGTGCAAATACACAGTTAATCCAAAGTGTATTTCGTACTGAATTTATACTCATAGGCATCATAGCCGGGATCATTGCCTATGTACTGAATCTAGTTATCAGCTTTGGTATAACTAATTATGTAATTGAAGGTGAGTTTATATTTAATCCTAAAACAGCGATTTTGTGTTTAATTATAACTCCTTTAATGGTGCTGCTGGCAGGATATATTTCTGTTAACCGCACTAAGCAAATTCCAGTCAAAGCATTGCTGACAGAAAGTTGATTAGTCTTGTCTTATTTATATTTACATACTTCTATTGATTCATCTTTGCCTTGTGTGTGCCATTTTGAAATAGGCACCGCAGAAACAGAGTTTTTAGGTGAGCCCTCAATAACTCTTTCGCTGTAGACTAAATATACGATTGAGTTGTTAGCAGTATCACAAAATCGCACAACTTTTAGTTTCTTGAAAATTAATGAACGGCGTTCTTTGAATACTGATTCACCTTCTTTAACAGGTTCAGTAAATTGAATAGGTCCGATTTGTCGACAATCTATTGATGCATCAGAAGTGTCCTCGGCAATACCAAGTGCTCCTCTATAACCGCCTTTCTGTGCGCGACTCAGATAGCATACGACACCTTCTATTTTAGGATCATTTACCACTTCAATTTTGATGGAGTCATCAGGGCTAAGTAAATTAAATTTTGTGTCAACACTGCCGATTTCCTCAGCATTGAGTACATGGCTAGTAACTATGCTTATTATAAAAACTATAATCAGTGATAACGTATTCATGGGATTATAATTGTGGAATTAATTTATGTTTTCATTGATAGCTTAAGATTAATGCTACCAATTGCCCTGAAAAGACTAGATTAAACTATTGCGCTATTTGGCTTCATCTACCATTTGTTTGGTTTTTTCTTCAACCTCTCTTGCCGTATCAACTAAAGATTGATCATTAGATAATGCTGATAGCATTTGTTCCGGTTTGATTAAGCCTATTTTGGTTTGATTGTTTTCAGTGAACACTGAAATTCTGCAGGGCAGTGCCATATTTAATCGCATATCAGTACTTAAAACCTTTGCGGCTTGTACTGGATTACATACCTCGAAGACTTTACAGTCTTCTTTGAAGTCAACACCTTTGCTACGTAGTGTGTTACCTATATCATGTATGTGTAAAACGCCAAATCCATGTTGTTTTACTGCAGTATCAAGGTCGCTAACTGCGTCTTCAAATGATTTATCTGAGTCAACAATATAATACATTTTACTTATTCCATTTAATTTCAAATGTTTTTGATTAAAAATCAGCGTCGGATCGATTGTGTAATCACGTTAGTTATATTTTCTTATATAAACAACCCAATATACAAATGCAACAAACAGACTGCCTCCAATAATATTGCCAGCAGTTACAGGCACTATGTTGCCAACAAATTCATAAATGCTAATTTCATTTGGATCAAGCATTATGCCCAAAGGAATAAAATACATGTTTGCTATGCAGTGCTCAAAGCCTAATGCCACAAATGCGGATACTG
>Ga0207422_1003006_pt1 | contig 18787 bp, 18 predicted proteins | sample MarCyaLeptolynsp_FD_187757 | JGI IMG/M metagenome (GOLD analysis project Ga0207422, IMG submission 187757) | Marine cyanobacterial communities from Panama - species 1 Leptolyngbya sp. (SPAdes) | ecosystem: Environmental > Aquatic > Marine > Unclassified | place: Panama: Panama City | collected...
CTTTTTATGGCACTACTGAGAAGTTATTAAGCATGTACTTGGCAATGTTGCTAGCACAGGTTGCATCACAATTAGCTTGATTAGGTGATGGTGGCATTTCTGTTTCAATGTATGCAGCAAGCTCAGCCTCATTTAAGCAGTCGACTAAGCCACACATATTATTCACAGGGCCAATGTTAAAGTCATAAAAGATTGCGGTACCTTCACCTGATGCGCCGTGGCATACATCGCAATTGTTACCTACTGCTTCGTATGCTGCTTTGCCAAGTAAGAATGGATTGGGTTCATCATCTTGGTTGGTTGCGGATACATTAATAACGGCAAGACCAGTGTAAGCAGGGTCTGCGCTAGTAATTGTATTTGTAATATTAAATGCTTGGTCAAGATCAAACACAGCATCATCTACACCAGTAACAGTGATTGTTTGAGCGGTGTCCCAATTAGTATTGTCAAAGTCTATAGAGGCTTTATCAACTGTACCTTCTAATAAATTATCACTCGCAATTGCTACGTTAACTGGAGCGTTGGGTTGAGATTGAAGCACTACTGTATATGAAGCGGTTCCACCTGCTTCAGTAGTGATTAGTCCCATAGTTGGTGTCACTAAAACCCCTGGAGTACCTGCTTCATTATCAATATTTGTTACGGAAACATCAGAAGCATCTAGATTTGCATAATCAGTATCAGCACTTGAAGCTGGTGATGTCACAATCACATAAGCTTGTGGGCCATCCTGAATACCATCGTCAACACCTGTAACGGTAACAGTTTTTGCATTGTAATCTAAGCTGGTGAATACAAGGCTGGTGGGTGAAACGCTACCTTCAGTGGCATCCATACTGCTTAAATTTATTGTTACATCAGCACTTGGCATGGTGTCTAATGAGACGGTAAATGTGGCGGTGCCTCCGTTTTCATTAGTTGTTAAGCCATTGATAGGGTTAACTGTTATGCCTGCAGGAATGAATACTTCGTTGTCAGTATTTATAATAGTGACATCATCAGGATTGATGCCCATGTAATCAACATCAGCGGTAACAACTGTGTTTGTGATAGCCATGTAGGTAACGTTTCCATCAATATCGCCATCATCAACGCCAGTGACAGTAACTGTTTGATCTACGTTCCAGTTAGTATTGTTGAAGGTTAACGTGATTAGGTTGTCTGGATTGATTGAGCCTTCAGTAATATCATCGATTGAGATGTCGATGTTTACATCCTCTGCAGGTTCAGTAGTTAAACGCACAGCAAATGATGCCGTAGTGCCATCTTCGCTGGTTGAAATGCCGCTCGTAGGCGTAACAGTCACACCAGGTGCTGGTGGAGGAGTGCTTGGAGTAGATGATGCGAACCAAGACTCCATCATGTATGTTGCAATGTCATATGCACATGTGCCTGGGGTTGTGCCGACGCAGTCACTTGGGCTGCCGGTTGCTGTTGGCATAGTAGCTTGAAGCCTGGCGGCTAAAGTGTCTACATCTGTACATGATGGGCAGGTATCTGGAGTTACAGTATTAATTGCTGGAAATACTGCTTGTCCTTCTCCGTTGGGGCCATGACATGCTACACAACCCAAACTAGATTGTTCATAAAAAGCTTTGCCACTTAGAGCAACTGGGTTGCTTGGTGGGACAATAGTATTATTAGTGCTTGGAGTAACCGTTGAAGATGAAGACTCTGTGCTTTCGCCAGATGACTGGCCACCACAAGCGTATAAAAAAGCTAATACAAAAAACAAAGTTGAGATAACTCGAATTGCGTGCAACATTTTAGACCCCTCATGGCTTTACGCTGTTACTGCGTTAAATATTTTATTTATTTTGTTGTGGCCAATGAATCGCCTGGAGCCTCACATTGACTATCAAATATGTGACGCATTTTTGTAAATTTAGAGCGTTAAATTCAGTGTCGCCGATGTTTGGTTGGTTTTGGCCTATGAGCGGTTTAAATGAAATGCTTGGGGCATGCGGGTAAAAATTCAATCAATGACCTAGCGTCTTCTTGTGATAAAGAAGATGAATTTACGGATGCTAGTCTTAGGAGGGTTGAAGGGTGTTATAGAATAGTTTGTTAGAAATATAGGCTAATTGTGCGTGGCTAAATTTGATTAAGCTGATTCTGAGTAAAGATGTGTTTCACGCATAACATCGACATAAGCATCAGCGCTATGTGCAAATTCTAAAAATTCTTGTTTGTTCATGTCAGCAAATAGTTTCCAGAAAGGCTTTTCAATAAATCCTATATGTAAGCCACCAAGGTTTTTGCATTCACAAAATGAAATGGTTAACTGGTTGTGTAGGTAATGTGATCGTGTATTCATATTACACTTGGTGCAGAGTGTACAGATTCCACGGTTAGCGATGTTGTTACTCATTTTTTAATTGCCTTCTTATTATACGTGAGCGAGTATTTGTTTTAATTATTACAGTAGTATTAATTGGGAAAATTATTCGCCAAGCCTTCGATATTCCAGATGAATTTCTAGATGCCCTTCATATATGTATTTTGGGTAAATTCAGCACAGATAAAAGGGCTTCTTTAGCGGATGGGTAGTTACTCAATTCATTGACCTAGTCCACATTATTGAGGGTACACTTAGAACTAACATATTTATGTAATAAATATTGTGTGTACTTGCAGGGATGAATGCATTAAATGGAGGTAAGCGACATGAAGGATATGGTTATAGATGCGTGTAAATGGTACATAGATGAAAACGCTGAAGAAAAAGTAAAGAAGAAAGCTGCTGAAGAGTTTTCTAACCGCTATAAACCTTTACTGCACTTTTTTAAAGAAACTGGCCTAGTGCGTGAGAACAGCATTGCTGAAAAGGACTGGCTGGACTTTGAATTAAAAATGTCTGATTTTACTGATGAAGGTTTAGAGCTTCTTATGCTGTGTCACGATAAGTGGTTGGATGCAATATCGCGTGGTTCTAACCCGGGTAATATCACTATGTGGCAAAGGCAGTTGATTAGGTTAAGGGAAGAAGATCCTATGCTTTTGCATTAATTTCATTCTGGGTGATATTTAAGAATTAAAACCAATATAGTTAAAATATAAAAATAACTCGTACAATACGAGTGCTGAATACACTGAAAGCGCAAATGTTAGCAATAGTTCTACTCGAATAGTATTAAATAGCTTTGAGTGATAATGCGCAACCAGCACAATGATGCAAACAGATGTGAGCGCAAGTTTAGTATAGACAAAAGTGTGTATGCTTTTATTAAGAAGAAAATTCATAAAAGGATTTATTTCTACAGCGCCATTATTCAGCAATGTCATAGTCATTGCTGCGTCTGTAATCGATAATAATAGTAAAGCGAGCGCCATAAGCAATAGCTTGGCTTCATACCAGTCAGTAGGAAAGTGAGCGTTGCAATCGGCACGTCGTTGCTGCCTACGCTGACATTTAATGCATCCGATTATAAATCCTCTTAATGTTGGATCCCGGCGATCTGCATTCCCGCGACGATCTGATTGCAGTTTAGTTTCCGAGAGGATGTTTTCTTCGTTTTCTAGAGAGCTCACGAGTATGGGATTGTTATTGTTGTGTTACACACTATCCCATAGCTGGCAGTAAAAATCGCGTAAGCAAAACGGAACTAGTTCACACTAATTGTATTTTTGTTGAGGTTTTTTTATGCTCAAAGCATAGCGAGCCGGCAATTTATATTTGCAGACTCGTCATAATTAAGCATATTTTTTGTTAACTCTCTAAGCTGCCAAGAGTTTTGCTGTGACTACTGCTAAAAGATAAATAACTAAATTTTTTCGTGCAGTGTTAGCTTGATGACTTGCGGTTTGTCGTCAATATGCATTGATATTCTTAGAGAGTCGAGTGATGCAATCTCTTGGTCTCCTGGGAAGAATAAAAAGCCATGAGCAATTTCTCCACTTTCAATGCTACGATTATCGAAAGAATCATGTGCCAGATCTTCTCTAATTTCCTGACCAATCTCTTGGTAACGCTTTGCGCCTCCGATTACTGCTCCTGCTGCTGCACCTGCGGCCGCACCTCTAGCAGCACCTTCGCCCGCACTGTCACCCGTAACAACACCGACAGCTGCACCAACTAATGCGCCTGTGGCTGCGAGCAACACAGCAGGTTTTGCTGCACCTTTAGCTGTTTCACCTAACTCAACATGCTCGTTAACACGTCGATACGCTTGATCGTAACTTAGCAACGGCCATGCCTGATTTTCTGCATCAATTAAAAAGGTTTGATCGCCGCGAATTTCAACATTCCCTTGTGATTGATTGTCGAGGACAAAACGAACGGGTAACACACCTGCGCCACGAATATCAAAGCCAAACGCTTTTTCGGCAGCGTCTTGTTGTAAGTAAGCTTCCGCATATAGCCCCACGTTATTGACTTCAAGTCCACCATTCTGCTCGCTGGGAAGCGGTACAGGTGCAACTTTGTCACCGTAGGTTGAGCATGCTTGTAAGGTCAGCAATAAAGCGAATAACGCAAATAAGCCTATTATATGAGAGGTATATCGAGTAGGTGTATGCATATTAAATCCTTTCTGAATGCAAGAGTATCAGTATCCATTAGTCAAAATTAAATACATACAGTTCACTGGCAAGGCAGTTATTCTATTGATAAATACATTTAACCCGGCCTGAGATGCCACATAGTAATTCATAGCTGATGGTATTAGCTGTGCTTGCTACTTCTGATACGCAAATATCGTCTCCCCATAATTCAACATCTTCGCCGATATGTGTTTCTAAGTGGCTGATATCTATAGTCATCATATCCATTGATATGCGGCCTATGATGGGCGCGTGATTACCATTGATAGATACATTCATACTACTTGTTAATGCGCGAGGATAACCGTCTGCATAGCCAATCGCTACCACAGCGACACGCATATCGTTAGGGCATATGTATTGACTGCCATAACCAATCGCGTCACCTTTTTTGAATTGCTTGATAGCAATAATAGGTGCGTGCAGAGACATTACTGGTTTTAATTCAGTGGTATCAGGGTGGGATTTGTCTGCTTGAAAAGGCGAGATTCCATAGAGCACCAAGCCTGATCTTACCCATTCATAATGCGAATTGGAGTAGGCAAGTGTGGCTGCTGAATTAGCTGCACTTCTTTCTTTGTCGGGGAAGCTTTTTGCAATGTTATCAAAGGCTTTAAGTTGACGCTGTGTGTATTCATTATCGAGTAAATCAGCATTTGCGAAATGCGTCATTAAACGTATTTTTGAAATATTACTAATATCTTCTAATTGTTGTAATGCTAAGTGCGTATCTTCAGGCCTAAAACCCAAGCGTCCCATGCCGGTATCAATTTTAAGCCACACTTGTATGGATTGATTGAGATGATGATTCTGTAGAAGTTTGATTTGATCATCATTATGTACAACAGTTTGCACATTAGCATCGACAATCATTTGTAATTGTTTTTCGTCTGCGAAACCTTGCAAACAAATGATTGGGTGCAAGATGCCAGTAGCACGCAGTTCAGCAGCTTCATTAGTGCATGCAACTGCAAATGCATCGCTGGAAGTAAGAGCTTGTGCTGTTTTTGCTAGCCCATGACCATAGGCATCTGCTTTAACAACCGAGATCACTTTCGAGTGTGGCGCAAATGATCTTAGTATGTCTAGGTTATGAGCGAGATTTTCAAGTTTGATTAAGGCGTATGCCGAACGGTTCATGAATACGACTCGCCACCGTATATTTCTGGTACAAAATTTTCAAAGCGTGTGTATTGACCTAAGAAAGTTAAACGTGTTTTAAAGATAGGGCCATTACGTTGTTTGGCGACGATAATTTCAGCGGTACCTTTGTCAGGAGAATCTTCGTTATATACTTCATCGCGGTAAATAAAAACAATTAAGTCGGCGTCTTGTTCGATAGCTCCGGATTCACGTAAATCAGACATCACAGGACGTCTATCCTGGCGTTGCTCAAGGCTGCGATTCAGCTGTGATAAGGCAATAACAGGGACGTCTAGTTCTTTTGCTAAGGCTTTCAGCGAACGTGAAATCTCTGATACATCGTTGGTGCGATTCTCGTTGCTCCCTGTGACCTGCATAAGTTGCAAGTAATCAACCACAATAAGCGATAAGCCATGTTCCCGTTTTAAGCGTCGTGCGCGTGCACGAATTTCGGTTGGGCTGAGTGCAGCGCTGTCATCAATAAATAGCTTTGATTCAGATAGCATGGATACAGCACTTGTGAGCCTTGGCCAGTCTTCATCGCTTAACTTGCCAGTACGAATATTTTGCTGATTAATGCGCCCAATAGAAGAGAGCATTCTCATTGTCAGTTGGTGGCTAGGCATTTCCATGCTGAAAATAGCTACTGTTTCCTGCTTTTGAATGACAGCATATTCAGCCATATTCATGGCGAGACTGGTTTTACCCATAGAAGGCCGTCCAGCGACAATAATTAAGTCACCTTTTTGCAAACCCGATGTATTCTCATCAAAATGATCAAAGCCAGTTGCCGTGCCTGTGATAGTATCACCACGCTCAAACAGTTCATCAATTTTTTCTACGGTTGTTTTAAGCAGTTCTTTCATGCCCTTAAAACCACCGATATTTCTCGCATCTTGATCGCCTATTTCAAAAATTTTCTTTTCTGCGATATCCAACAACTCACGGCTATGCATGCCCTGGGTTTGATAAGCGGAACCGGCAATATCGGTACCGGCTGATGCAAGTTGTCTGAGTATGGATTTTTCTCTAACAATATCTGCATAAGCAGATATGTTTGCTGCTGTAGGCGTTTCTTTTGCCAGCGTCGCGATGTACGCCATTATATTTTTATTATTAACACCCGATATTTCTTCTGAGTGCTTTATTTTTTCAGCTAGTGTAACGACATCGAATGGTTGGTTGTGAAAAGCAAGATCTGCAATCGCACGAAATATGATGCGATGGTCGAATAGATGAAAATCTTTTTCAGTCAGAGTATCAACAACCTGATCCCAGGCACCATTCTCTAGCATTAAACCACCCAATACTGCTTGTTCTGCTTCTAATGAGTAGGGTGGTGTACGCAAAGATTCTGCACTGGGTGCAGTAAAGTCAGTACTGGAAATAGTTTCTGCCATTGAAATCTTGCGTGTTTTTTTAGTGCTGTCTTTTAATTACTCTTCAGGAACAATGCTGATTGTGACTGTTGCATTAACATCAGTATGCAGGTGCAGTTCGACTTGATGTTCGCCGACATTACGGAATGCGCCATCAGGCATGCGAATTTCACGTTTTTCAACTTGGTGGCCAAGTGATGTTAGTGCTTCTAGCACGTCTATATTGCCTACAGAACCAAACAATTTACCTTCGCCAGCTTCTTTGGCTGTAATCGTGACAGTAATTCCATCTAGCTTGGATTTGCGTTCTTCAGCTGTGGCTAACGCACTTGCGGCTTGCGCTTCTAGTTCTGCTCGGCGTGCTTCAAATTCAGCGATATTTTCAGCCGTGGCAAATTTAGCTTTGCCTTGTGGGATTAGATAGTTGCGTGCGTAACCAGAGCGTACACTGACTTTGTCACCTAATGCACCTAGGTTTTCAACTTTTGATAACAAAATAACTTCCATTACAATTCCTTCAAAATATCAAATGAGTTTATAAAATTACTTAACGCGTTGGCGTAGTTTGAAAAATGTTTCTAATAATCCGAGCAAGATGATAATGACAATCGCCTGTGGCACAAAGATCACTAATATGTAGGTAATTATCAACCAAAGCTTGCCTTTTGTCATGGTTCCACAAGTGGTATGAACGACAGCCATACCCTGTAAAAAGAATAGAATAATCAGGATGGCACACAGTTGGCCAGCAAAGGCTGATTGCGCCAAAAGTCCCCAAACACCGGCAATTAAAGCCAATATTGCCAGTACTTTACCCAATTGTATTTGCTGGAAATCACTATCAAATTGTATGTTGCTATTGACCAGGCTATAGAGTTTGTAGCCAAACAACAAAATACAGCTATGTACTAATACAATAGATGCGATCAGCAAACCGGTCATGTATTTAGCGGTCTGAGAAATAACCAAGGAAATTTGTTCTTGGGTATTTCCACCTGCCTCCAGTACGGGAGATAAGATCGGTGTTAACGCCGTTTGCCAAAACTGTTGGCTATCTGGAAACATAGCAAATGCAATTACAAATACTATGGCGCCTAGTAAGGCAGCAGCTTGCATGGAGAGTGACAAAGACCGTGTTGTATAAAGTGCAGATGCCAGGATAAAGCTGGGTAGTAATTGCGCACTGGCGGTTAATGCGCCAACGGGCGCATTACCAATAAATAAATAGCTGCTTATAGTGAAACCGAGTATACATGCTAAAACAATCAGAATGCTGTTTCTTGGCCCTGCATGCAGTGTAAGTAAAACCAGGGCAGCGCCACTAACGATGGCACTCAATGGGAAAATTAGTGCAAAGATTAAAAATCCAAATACAACAGTAAATGCAGGTAATTTTCCAGAAATGGTATAACTGGCAAAATTTTTCAACATGATTAACAACCTTAGGTTGCTATCACCAGGTGTTCTATGCGGTTAGATAAATATTTTATTTAACCGCACTGAATACTAGTGTTGATCACTGTATGGCAGTAAAGCGAGATAACGTGCGCGCTTAATCGCGGTTGTTAGTTGACGCTGGTAGCGTGCTTTAGTGCCTGTAATTCGACTGGGAACGATTTTGCCTGTTTCCGTTATGAAGTCTTTAAGTAAATCGATATCTTTATAATCGATATGCTTAATACCTTCTTCGGTGAACCGGCAATAGCGTCTGCGACGGAAATATTTAGACATAATTACTCCTCCGTGGCTGTTTCAGCAACAGCTTCTTTAGGTGTGTCTGCTTCAGCAGGCGCTTGATCGGCACTGCTAGATTCGTCAGTTCTTGCCTTGGGGGGTGTGGTTTCCCGGCTATCACGCTCACGTTCTTTTTCAATTGACTTCATCATGGGGGAAGGTTCGGTGATGGCGTCTTTGCAACTAAGTACCATATGTCTTAGTACTGCATCATTGAAACGAAATGCACTGACTAACTCATCAAGAATTTCCTGATTAGTCTCAATATTCATTAGCACGTAGTGTGCTTTGAGGATTTTGTTAATCGGGTAAGCAAGAATTCTGCGGCCCCAATCTTCAAGGCGATGAACTTTGCCGCTGCCATTTTCAATCATGGTTTTGTAGCGATCGACCATGGCAGACACCTGGTCACTTTGGTCGGGATGGACCAAGAATACAATCTCGTAATGTCTCATTGTGGCTCCTTAAGGTCTAAGTCCTCCCGTCGACATTAACGGTGAGGAAAGGTAGCTGAAAATAAAGACGCGCAGTGTACGTTAGACGCCATTAATATTCAATGCACATTCAGCGACTGCGTTGGCGTACCGCCTCAAATAAGAATATTCCGGTCGCTACTGAGACATTAAGGCTCTCTACATCACCAAGCATAGGCAATGAATACAGCTGATCACAACGTTCTTGAGTGAGACGCCGTAGGCCTTGTCCCTCTGCGCCCATGATAATTGCCGTGGGATGAGTCAGATTGGCGCTGTATATTGAGTCCGTAGCTTCACCCGCAGCACCATAGACCCAGATACCCAATTTTTTAACCGCATCAATGAATCTGGATAAATTTGCTGTTTTAACCAGGGGTAAGTGGATAGTCGCACCTGAGGCTGTTTTGTGTACAACAGGAGTGAGTGGAGCAGAATTTCGCTGCGGAATAATCACTGCATCGACCCCTGCAGCATCAGCGCTACGCAGACAGGCACCAAAATTATGTGGATCACTCACTTCATCCAGGACCAGTAATAATGGTGGTGTGTCTGGATTTTGCAGCTGATCGCAGAGTCTATGTTCATCTAATAATGTGGTGCTGGAACATGAGACTGCAATTCCTTGATGTTGTGTACCCTCGCATAATTGATCCAGCTTATTTCGCTGTACCGATTGAACGGCGATACCAAGTGAGCGAGCCTGTTGGACTAAAGCGTCAATGCGGGTGTTATGTTTATTCTGTTCCAGCCAAAGTGAATGCGCGCGCTCAGGCTGATGATTTAGTAATGCGCTGACAGTGTGTATCCCAGGTATGATTTCCCTTTTACTCATTGGGTATTACTTGCGCTTAGTTTTTTTACGTTTGCGTCGAGCAGGTGTTTTATTTTGCTCGGGTATGAAATCAATTTTGCGCTCATCGATATCTACTCGACTGACAATAATATTTAATGTGTCACCAAGACGATAAGTTTTATGGGTTAGTTCGCCTTCCAGTGTCATAGTGTTTGGGTCGAACTGATAGTAGTCATCTGCCAACGTGCTGATGTGAACTAAACCCTCTACATATACATCAATTAGCTCGACGAATAATCCAAAGGAGGTGACGCCTGTAATGGAGCCAGTAAATACTTTACCAACTTTATCCTGCATAAATTCACATTTAAGTGTGTTTTCTGCATCTCGCGTGGCATCATCTGCACGCCGTTCCGCCATAGAGCAATGTTCGCCCTGTAAGACTAGATCATTATGTGTGTAGAAGAATGTGCTGGCTTTTCTTTTTGCGATTAAATGACTAATTGCCCGGTGCACGATTAAATCTGGATAGCGTCGAATAGGTGATGTGAAATGAGCGTATAAAGGATGTGCCAAGCCAAAATGGCCTACATTATCCGGGCTGTATACCGCTTGTGATAATGAGCGTAGCAACATGGTCTCAATCCAGCGATCTTCTTCACGTTGATTTACCTGCTTAATAAGTTGTGCGTAATGTTTTGGTTGTGGTTTTTCACCGCCAGGTAAGTTCAGTCCAAGAGTTTTTAATAGTTGCCTTAATTCTTTTAGTTTAGTGGCTGTGGGCCCTTCATGAATGCGGTACAAACCTGGGAACTTACGCTTAGTTAAAAATTTTGCGGCAGCCACATTTGCAGCAATCATGCATTCTTCAATCACCCGGTGCGCATCGTTGCGTTCGTATGGATAGATACGAATAATTTTCTTATTCGGACCAAACTCTATTTTGGTTTCAGTAGTATGAAAGTCGATAGCACCACGCAGGCTGCGTTGTTGTAGTAAAGATTTGAATAACAAATAAAGTTCGTCCAGGTGCGCACAAAGTTTGCCAATAGATTTTCGTGCTTTAACTTTTTTGTCCACGATAGCTGCGGCGACTTGTGTGTAAGTTAAACGTGCATGGGATTGAATGACGGCTTTGTAAAATTTATAACTTTGCATTTCACCGTCAGAAGAAATACTCATTTCGCATACCATGGATAGTCGAGGTATGTTTGGATTTAAAGAACATAAACCATTGGATAAGTTTTCTGGCAGCATGGGAATCACGAAGCCTGGAAAATATACTGATGTTGCTCGCCATTGAGCTTCTTTATCCAGCTCGTTGCCTGGTTGTACATAAAAAGACACATCAGCGATGGCGACATATAGCTTCCAGCCGTCTTTGAGTGTTTCGCAATACACCGCATCATCAAAATCTTTAGCATCTTCACCATCGATAGTGACAAAAGGCAATGTGCGTAGATCTTGTCTTTGTTCTAATTGTTGAGTGATTGAGTCTTCAGAGAAAGCTTGCGCTTCGTTTATAGCTTCTTGAGGGAATTCGTTTGGAATACCGTGTACGCGCACGGCAATGTCAATTTCCATACCGGGTGCTAAATGTTCACCTAGTATTTCAATAACTTCGCCAATAGGTTGTTTGCGTTTGGTTGGATGTTCAATAATTTTAGCGATAACAATTTGGCCGTGTATTGCTTTGTGCTTACCTGTTGTTGGAATAAATATGTCTTGGTGGATGCGTTTGTTATCTGGAATAACAAAACTCATACCTTGCTCTTCATGGTAGCGACCGACGATTTGTTCGTTATGTCGTTCTAATACTTCGACAAGATGACCTTCTTTGCGCCCATCTCTTTTTGTATGAGTGACTTGGACAACGGCGCGATCACCATGCAGTGCCGCACGCATTTCACGTGGCGATAAAAAAATATCTGCTTGGCCGTGTTCATCTGGATTCAAAAAGCCGAAGCCATCCGGGTGGCCAATAATGCGCCCGCGGACTAAATCAGCATGGCCCACGGGTAAATAAGACCCCTGGCGGTTGCGTACTAGCTGTCCATCACGTTCCATAGCACGTAAGCGGCGTTCTAACGATTGTAGATCTCGCTCGCTTGAAATCTGTAGGGCTTTTTTTATCTTGGTAAAAGTAGCAGGGCCTTCATTATTTTCAATAATTTGTAGGATAAATTCACGACTAGCAATGGGATAGTCATATTTTTTGGCCTCTCGTTCAGCATGCGGATCGCGACTGTGTTTACGTTTTTTTGATTTAGCCATGCCGAGGGGAATAAAGAAGTGTTTATGTGGGAAAATATTTTACGATAGTAACATCATTTTACTCATTAATTGCGAAGTAAAAAAAAGCCCCGATTGCTCGGGGCTTGTTGGAGATATGATGTGATAATAACTACATCATTGTGTTGAGGCCTTTTTGCGCCCATCTTTTATGCGGTTGCCCATAGCAGGTTCAAATAAGTCACCTGCATTTGGTAAGCATAAATCTGGTCTGCTATACGCATAGCCTTCAATGCCCACGGCTGGGATACGAACTTTCTTGTCGTCTGCACGACCATCACGGTTCCTATCTCTTTTCTTGGAGCCGGTAAAGATCACAAGTTCCGGATGATCAAATACATCGGCGTCACAAGCTACGCGTGGATCGGTAAGTGACTTCATGAATATGACAATGTCATCCATAGTCTGCGGTGTCATGTTCCTTACACTAATTGCGCCTGCGACATTGGTTCCCTCTTTACCTTCCTCGATGTCTTCAAAGGCTGTTTGACCTAGTGGTCCAGAACCTGAAGTATCACCTGTGCATGTAGTTTGAGGACCAGGTCCAGGATTACAACCCTCAGGAAGATCTCTTGCACTGCCACCGCGATTATAGAAATCCATAATATCGCGTAAATTTGAGTAGCCACCATAATGGAAGTAAGGAGGTGTCAACGCAACGTTACGCAACGATGGGGACTTCATGGCGCCACCAATTTCAACGCGTTGTGTAGAGACATCAATGTTTCTTAACACTGTACCGTCAGGTGCACATATTGGGCCGCCTGGTGCTGCGTTAGGTCCTAGAGGCAAGATATTACAAATATCTGCATGCGGATCTATTGGTGTTCCTTCAGCTAGCTGCATGGTTAATGACAATGGAATGCCATAGGCATCTCTCGCATACAGACCTAAGTCTTGCGCTAGGATGTTGGCGCCAGTGTTTTGGAAACCATTTTCAGCGAGTACTGGAGGTGTGCCTGGAGGACCAAAGCCTAATAGGGTCATTGGATTGTAATTACCTTCATTATCCATAGCGGCATTAGTAAACATATTGCCACCATGGCATGCAGCACATCCACCTTGACCAGGTGCAAAGCCATTAAATGCTACTCGACCTCTTTCTTCAGCTTCAGACCATAATCCATCAGCTATACATTGTGCTACTAGTGGAGGTGTTCCACCTGGAGGTCCTGGAGGAGTGTCAAAACAACCGGCATTATCAGCAATATCGAATCTTGACTGGTCGGATATCAAACTATGTTGATACTTTTGTACCGCAAGGCCCCAGAACATTGGGAAGTTAATTTCCATTTGCGCATAGCCATGCTCATAGCTGTACTTGCCTAATTTAGTTAACTCACCATTTTCAATTTTCCAAAGACCTTTAGCTTTCCACCACTTAGGTTTGAAAGCCATTTTAATCAAATTGTAGTAACGCAAGTCATCGTGTAAGCCGCGACCACGTCTGTCTCTGAGGTCGCCAAATGGTCCATGTATTCCAAAAGTACTGTCAGTTTTCGCGATACGTTGCTTGTATAAAGGTCGTGTGTAAAGAATTTTACGTGCCACGTCTGCAAACGTACGTCCTTCACAAGACATTTCTAAGTTATCAAGTATGGGTCCGACAGATAGCGATGCCAAACTAGCATTTTCTAAAGTTAAGTAAGTTAGTGATGCTTCGCCATCTTCAAATTGGATTAAGCGCTTATTCGGGTCGTGAAGAATATCGCTCATGCCAAAAACACCAACGCCATTAAACATATTATTTGCACGGCCATCCCAGAAGTTTTTAAAGTTCATCCCGGTATTAATTACAGTTGGCGTGTTGCGTGGCTCGACTGCACGTTTCGCTAACCGGCCATGGCGGGTAGTTTTATAAAAGATATCCGAGTTGGCTTTTCCGCACTTTTCTTCACCATAGAAAGAGCTAATGAAGTCAGCATCGAATGATCCTGCTGAAGAGAATACGTCATTGGAGTTTATTCGCAATGGAGCATTGCGATCATCAATAATCATGTCGCCATTTTCATCGTCGATGAATTGTCTAAATGGAAAATCTTCTTCAACAAAGGTGTATTCTGGTCCTGCGATACCACCTGACCCGGTTGATCCCGGAGTGATTGCACAGTCTGAACCTTGTGTACAACCAAACTCGATATCACCGCCACCTGCAGCGCGGAATCCAGGGTTCATTTGACCAGTTAATCTGTTATCTGCACCGGCGCTAAAGTGACAACTTGCACATGATCCGCCGTCACTACCCATCTGCTGATCCCAGAAAAATGCACGTCCAAGAACAAGTAACCAGTCTTGACTTTTGACGATATCATCTAACTTTTGCGGATTGTCTCCGTAATCTTCAAATGGAACTTTAAGTGGTGCAGAGATAACAGTAAGAGGTGCGAATGCTCCAATTACTAGCAGCCCGCACAAGAGTGAAGTAAATGCTTTACTCCAAAGCGTGGGTGTCCTCATATTGTTTCTCCCTTCTGTATAACTTTGTATCAAGCAGATTCAAAGCTTGATGGTTATTTACATCGTTTATTAATTTAACGATTGCAATCATTGTTATACAAACGTGGTTTTTTTTGTATAGGGTTACAAAGTGTCTGGGAATTAATTAGGAGTGGCAATTTATTTAAATAAATTAAATAACAATCAGAGAGTTATTGGAATTAAAGTGTAATATTTATTATTTTTTGGAATTGGATGATTTGGCTATTAAGATTTAATAAACAATAAGTTAGCTGTATTACAAAGAATTGAAATTTATTTTAATAATGTGATGTGGTTCATGTTTTAAAAATAATTATGTACAGGTGAATCGAAACGTTGCGTGAGTATGCTCACACACTTTTATTTTTATAAGAGTAAAATTTAAACTCAGTTTTAAATGAGGTGACATGGCAATGAAAGCTACATCGCGTTTTAAAGTCAGAGCCGAGAAAAATAGAAGAGCTGAACAAAAATCACTTCCGCGCTTTCCTATGAAAGTTGATACCGGTGAGGTTGTATTAAGGGAGCGAAGAGTAACTCCTGATAGGCGTCATCCGGGCTTGCAAACACATGAGATGCAAATGACTTCTGAGGAGTTTGACCAGTTGTTTGAAGCATATCAGCAACATAAATAATAAAGATCGTTTCTAATCTTTCCTAAAGGGAATGGCCATCATCCCTTTAAAACTATTCCATTCTTTTGCACTATATTTTTCACCTAAGCCAAGTGCAAATTCATTTTCTATCGAACGCATAGTGAAGGAATTAAATAAACGATCCCATATTGAAAATATGCTTGAGTAATTAGAGTCGGTCTCTTTTTGAATGTCAGAATGATGCAGTCTATGCATGTGTGGAGTAACTATAATAATCCTTAATAGCTTATCTAGATTTTCATTTATTTTGATATTGCTATGATGAAAAAGGATAACTGGCAATAGAATAATTTCATAAGCAATCAAGTGTTCTAATTGAATACCTGCTAGTGGAATGATTGCAATGCGTATAGTGTTTGAATAGATAATTTCAATTGGATGAAAGCGTAGACCGGTACTTGCATCCATCTCTTTGTCGCTATGGTGAACTTGGTGAAATTTCCATAGCAATGGAATGACGTGATTCATGCGATGCCAGACATATTGCCAACTGTCTATTAAAAGTATCGCTATTAAATATGTATATATTGTTGGTATATTTAACTGGTTCAATATTCCAAAATTATTCTCAAGTGCCCATTGAGAAGCGTAGCTAATGGCAATAACTAAGAATAGCGTAGATATAGTGGCGTTGATGGCGGCAAGAAATAAATTACGCGCTGAATGTTGAGCATGCCTCTTTCTTTGCTGAAAGTATGGTCGGTACTGTTCATAGGTGAAAAGCAATATATAAATGCCAGCAAGCAGGGTTAACTTTATATATTCCTGGTCGTACATTTGTATAGTGGGTTTTTAATCTCTTTGGTTAACAGCGTTGGCTCAGTATAGTCTATGTTAAAGTTTCAGGTGAATATAATTAACATGCTTACAAATTTTCTTGCCATTAGTAGGGCTTATAAGTGAATGTAGTTGGTAATTACCGAATTCGGGAAGGCAGAGTGGAGGACTGCTCTGCAATTGCCTATATGATTAATGAAGCATCTGAGGATGCAGTAAATTACTTACTTAAAGACTCAAAGTCAGATAAATCCCCGATAACTCTATTGGCTGAGCAATTGGCCAATGAAGTCCATTATTCTTATGCTAATACGTTAATCGCTGAAATAGAGCAGGACTTACCTATGGCCATGGCTTTAAGTTTTCCTGCAAGTGGTTTAATACTCGATGAAAGCTTATTGCAAAATTACAGCGCTTCAAAGAAACAGTATCTAAAGTATTTTTGTGATAATCGAATAAATGATAGTTGGCATTTAGATGCTATTTATGTTGCTACCAAGTACAGGCATTTAGGCTTGGGGCAGAAACTGCTGGGCGAGGTCAAGCAGCGTGCTCGCTATTACAAATTTCCAACATTGCAGGTTTTTGTGTTTGGTTCAAATAAGGCGGCGGTGCAATTCTATCAACGCAATGATTTTATTATTGATAGAGAAATCCAAGTTGATGCGCATGAATTCTTAAAACATAAGCACAAGCTACTAAGAATGCGCTGCGAACTATAAGCTGATGTCTAGAAGATATTTAGGCGAATTATATTTTCGCTGCGTTCTGGTCCAGTCGAAATGATATCAATAGGTACGCCTAATAAATCTTCAACTTTTTGTATATATTTTTTTGCATTTTCAGGTAACTGATCAAACTCAGTCACGCCAACTGTTGAACTTTTCCAACCTGGAAGTGAGATATAGTTGGGTTGACAATTTTCAATGTTTTCAGCATTAAGAGGGAGTGATTCAAGGGCTTCGCCATTCACTTGGTATGAGGTGCATATTTTTAGTTCATCTAATGTGTCCAGCACATCAAGTTTAGTAAAGCATATACCGGTAATGCCATTTAGATTCATTGCACGTTTAAGTGCTATGGCATCTAACCAGCCGCAGCGGCGTTGTCTTCCGGTAGTTGCGCCGAATTCATGCCCTCGTGTGCCTAGCTCTTCGCCGACATCATCAAATAACTCAGTAGGAAATGGTCCGCCTCCAACACGCGTCGTATAAGCTTTAACGATGCCTAATACATAATCTATAGAATTAGGTGCTACACCGCTACCTGCGCAAACACCACCGGCAGTGGTGTTAGATGATGTGACATAAGGATAAGTCCCATGGTCGATATCTAATAGAGTGCCTTGCGCCCCTTCAAACAGAACTTTTTTGTTTTGTTGTTGCAGTTTATGTAGTTGTGCACTGACATCATTAATCATTGGAGATATTTTTTCTGCCCAGGAACTTATTTGGTCCGAGAGTTGGGTCAGGCCGCAAGTGTCGTGCTGATAGTAGTTCTTTAAAACAAAGTTATGGTAGTCAAGGATGCCTTCAAGTTTAGAAATAGTATTCGTTACATTAAGAAAATCGCCTGCGCGCAAACCACGGCGTGCAACTTTATCTTCATAAGCGGGACCAATGCCTCTCCCGGTAGTACCTATAGCTGATTTGCCGCGCGCTTTCTCGCGCGCTTGATCCAGCAAGATATGGTAGGGAAGAATTAGTGGACAGCCGTCAGATATAAATAATTTGTCACGTGCGTTAATGCCGCGTTTATCCAGCATGCTGAGTTCTTCCAGCAGTGCCTCAGGTGATAATACAACCCCATTACCAATGTAGCACTCAACATTGTCGCGTAAAATACCAGAAGGAATTAAATGTAATATTGTAGTTTCATCACCAACAACAATAGTGTGGCCAGCATTATGACCGCCTTGAAATCTAACAACAGCATCAGCTTGCGCCGTAAGCATGTCGACGATTTTGCCTTTGCCCTCATCTCCCCATTGAGTGCCCAAAACAACTACATTCTTATTCATTTATACTTCCTTAGATCTAAATGTCTTTAATGACCCATTGCTTATTTTTGTTATATAAAATTTGTGTACAACCTAAAGCGCTTGCTTCATCTGTGTTTTCAGTTAATCCATTAATTACTGTTCTACCTTGAGACCTCAATTCAGTAACTACGGCTAATAAGTTTGGGTCATCATCCATGGGTGCATAGATTGCTGGATTGCTTTGGTCTGATGGAGCCAGCTCTGACGCAGTAATAAGTTGACGTAAGTCGGTACTAAAACCAGTGGCCGGGCGTGCGCGTCCGAATGTTTCACCGATATTATCGTAACGTCCACCGCGTGCTAGTTCTTTGCCGCTTTTGGCACAAAAAGCAGTGAATACTATGCCTTTTTGGTAGTGGTAACCGCGTGCTTCAGCAAGGTCATAGTGAATGGAGGTATTGCTAAGCTTGGCACTTAAGTTATTAGTAAGTTCTTCAATGTAGTTGATGCACTGTAAAACTTTTTCGCCACCC
>Ga0207422_1003010_pt1 | contig 18740 bp, 14 predicted proteins | sample MarCyaLeptolynsp_FD_187757 | JGI IMG/M metagenome (GOLD analysis project Ga0207422, IMG submission 187757) | Marine cyanobacterial communities from Panama - species 1 Leptolyngbya sp. (SPAdes) | ecosystem: Environmental > Aquatic > Marine > Unclassified | place: Panama: Panama City | collected...
GCGGGGAGACGCCCTTTGCGTCACTCGAGGTCGGCGTGCGGGTGAGCGGCGGCAACGTGCGCCACCGGATCGCGTACTCGGGTCCGAACATGCCGATCGCGCCGGAGAGCAATCCGACGCAGGTCTTCGACCGACTGTTCGAGGAGTTCGGTGCGAGTGCAGCCGAGCTCGAGCGCATTCGCGAGGAGCGGCGCAGCGCGCTGGACGTCCTCAAAGCGCAGACCGAGGGTCTCAAGGCCAAGATCTCCGCGGCCGACAACCAGAAGATGGAGAGCCATCTCGATGGCCTGCGGGAGATCGAAAAGCGGCTCGACCTGCAGGCGGCCGGTGGCGAGCACTGCGTCGTGCCGGACGCCCCGATGGTGGGCGACCACATGGCCACGAACAACTACCCCGCGGTCACCACCCTGCAGATGGACCTGCTGAGCACCGCGTTCGCATGCGACCTGACGCGCGCGGCCACGTTCGTGTGGAGCGGCTCGACCAGCGGCCAGACCTTTCCGTGGCTCGACATCGGCGACGGGCACCACGATCTGAGCCACCTCGGTGACAACGATCAGGTCGCGCAGCAGAAGCTGACCGACATCAACACCTGGTACGCCGAGCAGTTCTCGTACTTCGTGCAGTCACTCGCCGCGATCCCCGAGGGCGACGGCACCATGCTCGACAACACCATCGTGCTGTGGGGCAACGAGCTGGGCAAAGGCAACACCCACCAGCACACCCAGATCCCCCTCGTGCTCGCCGGCGGCAGCAACATGGGCATCCAGACCGGTCAGTTCCTGCAGTTCGAGGGCGACCCCGGCAACAACCGGTTGTTGGTCTCGATCCTCAACGCGCTGGGCTACGACGACATCGACACCTACGGCGAGCTCGACAACGGCACCGGTGGGCTCGACGGGCTGATGGCCTGATCGACGCTCGACCACATTGGACGCGCGAGCGCTCCGATTCTTCTACGGAAAACACGCGAAATATCGGGCGCTCACAATCAGTAGGCGGGGCAAATGCGACCTCGGCCTGCGTCCACCATCGCCTTTCTGATCTGCTCGTGCTTTGCAGGCGCATGCAATCCCCTCGAGCTCGTCGGAGAGCTCGACAAGGCCCAGAAGCAACAGGCCGTGCTCGACAGGACCGATCGGATGTTGGCGCGGTCGCGATGCCTTGCTGCCTCGACCGCGACGGCACCCGCCAACGGATCGCGTCGTAGGTACTCCGGACGCGCGTGGGATCTACGATTTCACCGACGTGGTGACCGAGAACGCGGACGAGTAGTCGCGGGGTCGTCCGCGTCGCTTGATGTCCAAAGCCAGGGCCAACACACGAGGAAATCTCGATTACGGAGGTCGTCGTGTCGCGGTTCAACGCAGCGCTACAGCCACTCCGGGCGAACCCAAACTCTTGCCGCACCCGCGTCAGGCGACCTCAACCCAACGGTCCCTTAGCCTCCACCCGATCCTCCGGGTCGCCGCTTGACGGATCGCGGTCCCTGGATCACTAACCAGTCAGAGGAGGGCAGGATCGCCCGCTCCCGAGCCAGGACAGCCACGATGACGCACCTGTCGCGAGTTCGAGCGCCAGAACATGGACGCGCACGAAGCGTTTGTGTGGGAGCACTGAGCTGCACCCGTCCTTGGAGTCGGGCGGGCGCAGTGCTCCTCATGGCTGCGACGGCCGCGTACGCGCGATCGACGGTGCGGGCGCCACGCTACACGCTCCGTCGGGTGTGCCCACAGGCGCGCTTGAGCCATCGCAGACGCGCACGAGCAGCCCAGGATACCGCTCGAACCTTCCACCGCCTGTGGCCTACGTGAGGCCCGCAAGCAGTGCCGCGCGCTTGGAGCATCCGAACCAAGCGGCGCGAAGCGAGGGGAGCGATGCCTTACCATCTGCTATGGACCGCAAGACATCCCGCGACGTGATTGGTGCGGTCTGCGCGCGCATCCTGCCGCACGTTCGCAAGCTTATCGAACACCAAGCGTCGCGTTTCCTCCCCAGTGAAGGCGGGCTGACCAGACTGATGCTGGACTATCCGCTCCGTCCAGCGAAAGGGCTTCGGCCGGCGCTCTGCTTGGCGACCGCGGAGGCACTCGGCGGCAACCCGGATGCGTTGCTGCCGACCGCGGCTGCGATCGAGCTGCTGCACAACGCGTTTCTGATTCACGACGACACGGAGGACGAGAGCCTCGCCCGGCGAGGTGGTCCGGCGCTCCAGCAGGCGTTCGGTGTGCCGACGGCCATCAACGTCGCCGACGGCATGTTCGCCCTCGCACTGTTTCCGCTCCTGGACAACAGCGAGAGTCTCGGCCTCGGACCGTCGTACGAGATTCTTCGGCTATTTGCGGAAACCGTGCTGCACACCGTGGCCGGGCAGGAGCGCGAACTCGGCTGGATTCGCGCGAACACCTGGTCCTTCACTCACGACACATATCGCAAGGCCTACCGGGATATGGCGACCAAAAAGACCGCGATCTACAGCTTCGCTACGCCGGTCGCCGTTGCGTGCGCTGCCACGCGTACGAAGCCGAACATACGGGGTCTCTTGGAGTCCTACGCGGTCGACGTCGGATTGGCGTTCCAGATCACCGACGACATCCTCAACCTGACCGGGGAGCAATCCCTCTACGGCAAGGAGCGAGACGGGGACCTGTGGGAGGGCAAGCGAACCCTCATGCTGCTGCACGCGCTTACATCGGAAGGAGACACGCCAGACCGCGCGGCCGCGGTCGCGGCGCTTCGACGGTCACGGGGCGACAAGACGGACGCGGACGTGTCACTTCTCCGACGCCTCATCGAGCGGCACGAGAGCATCGACGTCGCCCGCCGAGAAGCGAAGCTCCACTGCGAGGCCGCCGAGGCTCGCCTCCGTGAGGCGGCCCCCGGCCTCCATCCTGGCGAGGCCCGAGACTTCTTGCACGCGCTCGTCCCATTCGTGGTCGAGCGACTTCGGTGAACGCGAGGCGACAAAGCAAATGACTGTAGACCCCGAAGAACTCGCCAACGCCTTCGTCCGTGAGCTCGTCGCAGATCCCGGCAAGCTGTCTCCCAGTCGACGCCGACAGCCGCCACCGTCGGAGCCGCCGGAGAACATTCCCGTCGATCTCGCTTCTGCGAAGAAGCAAACGGAAGCCCTCTCGACCGTGCTGCAGATGGTTACCTTGCGCGCGCGCTCTCGGGCCCGCGCCAACGCCGCTGCGCTCATGGACGACGGCGCTGACCGCGACGACCCTGAGGTCAGGTTGCGAAGACTCCTGGTCCAGGCGCACACATTCCTCATGGAGCATCCCCTCGCCGCACGGGCGGTATTCTCGGGGCTCGCTGCCGAAGGTCGAGCGTACGCGAAGTCCGAGAACGGTGCTGCGCTACGTGAGCAGCTGCGTCAATCGAGTCTGGTTCGACGCGGCGCGCTGCTGTGGAATTCGTTGACGATGGGCATGCTCGATGACAACGAGCCGACCCGGCTTCCGTCGGCCTACCTCGATGCATTGGTCGAAGCCGCCACCACAGAAAACCTCGAGGAACTACTCGGCAAGGTCTCCGAATGATCGATTCGAGCGTGTTCCCTTCTCGCGGCCAGGACGACGGCCCCGAGGGGCTGGTGGACTTCCTCGTTGGCTTCACGTCACTTCTACGGGAGGTCGGCGATCTCGCCGGAGAGCTCGCCGACTATGACTCGGCCGACGAAGATCCCGAGGAGTCGGCGCTCCCGCCCAGGGGGGCGATGCTCGATGTGCTGCTTGGGCTCGTCGCGCTGCAGCAACGGTGGGACCCCATCGTGGCCACGCTGGGGCCTCTCGTCGACCGTGCTTCGACCACCGAGCCACCGGAGGACATTTTGCGGTGAACTTCCGGGGCGCAGCGCCGCCCGGGGGGCGATTGGTCGAAGACCGTTGGCGCGTCGCGCCGCGCTCGGTTTGGACCGACCAAGCGCAACACGAGTGGCAGCACTTCATCGTGTTCACCGAGGTCGGCACGTTGATCCTCAACTTCAGTCGAGAGCTCGACTCCTACGGACGGGAATGCGGCCGGTTGATCGTGCTGCTCCAAGGCGTGCGATGGGAAACCGTCCTGGAAACCTACTCGAGGCCGCGCTTCTCGTCGGATGGCATGCGTGCCGCCTTTGGGGACAGCAACCTGACGATCAACTCGGTCGGATGGCGCGTGGCGATCTCGATCCCCGAGCGCGACGTGGAGATTCGACTCGACGTACGGCCCGCCTCGGACCGCCTCGCTGCACGAAACCGTCGCGTCTCCGAGAGCGCGAGGCTGGAGTGGCTATTGTATCCGAACGTCGTCGCACGAGGGACGCTTCGGATCGGTGACGTCGATACGGTGGTCGATGGAGCGACTGGCTACCACGACCACAACTGGGGTGACTTCTCCTGGGGCGACGACTTCGGGTGGGAGTGGGGCTCGATCCCCGCCGGCGACGACGGCCGCCTCGCGGTCGTGTGCTCGGCGCTCACGAACTTGACGGGGTCGGTTCGCCGACTTCAGCAACTCTTCGTTTGGGTCGACGGCAAGCACCGGTGGACGGGGCGCGGACCTGAAGTCGATCGCACGCCGGGACCCGCGTGGCCGAAAGGCAAAGTCCCACGGATCCCCGGTGTGATGTCCATGGTCACGCCGGCGGCGGCCTGCCGGGCGCCATCACGGTCTCTGACCTTCGAAGGAAGCACCGATGAGCGGGCCGCTTCTGTCGAAGTCGAGTTTGACCACCGTTGCGAAATTCTAATCCCAGACGAGCGCCGCCCATGCGGCACGGTCGTCCTCAACGAATGTGTCGGAACTGCCCGCGTACGCTGGCAGGACGGCGAGAGCGTGCTCGAGCACGAAGGGCCCGCTGTCTTCGAGATGCTGTATGGAGCCGGTCACCCTCACTAGCATCGCCAAGCGTGCTTGGGAGATTCTCGACGAGGAGTCCCCCGAGCATCACCGGCTCGCGGAGGCTGCCTTCGAAGCGGTCTTCGTGACGATCAACGTCGGCCGCGAGACGGTGACTCCTTCCCGACCTCCCTCCGAAGCCGGACCGAAGCTTCACCTCACCACGACGCCGGCGACCCTCCTCGCCATCGTCGACGGGGAGCAGACACTCGTCGAAGCACTCAAGTCAGGCCAGCTCGACGGCCTCGGCTCCCCGGCGGCGATTTCCGCCGCGGAGCAAGCAATGACTGTCTTTGTCCACGGACTCGCCCGGGCCCCATCCGGCCCGAGCCTTCTCGATGCCCTTAGGCAATGGAAACGAGAGCACGACTCATGCCCCAGATGAACAACATCGACCTGAAGGACATTCAGATCACGGTTCTCGGCGCCGGAATCGCCGGCCTCACCGCCGCCCACGAGCTCGTGCAGCGGGGCTTTAAGGTGCGTGTAGTCGAGCGCTGCTCAGGACCGCTCATGGAGGCGCGTCTACTGGACAAGGACGACACGATCTCGGCTGAGGAGGCAACCGGTGCCCACCCCCTTGAGAGAAACGACATCCGGGTCTTGCAGGAAAGCCCCGACGTGGGTGGGGTTGCGCGATCGCAATGGGCCACTGCGCGACCCGGCGGTGGTGCTGCAGTCCCATTCGCGGGTTTAGGTGACTTCGCGTTGCGTAACGGGGACGATTTTGATTGGGGCGGAAAGACGGAAGACGACTATCTCGCCGTCAGGTTCAATGGAGCTGATCTATCGCCCGGTATTGCGGAGCTAATCACGGACTGGTTTGAGGAGAAGGACAAGCCCGATGAGGAGTGGGACCGGCCGAGTCTTCAGCTCGTTGGGCTGCTGTACGAGAAGCCCGAAAACCACTTTTCAGAGGTGTTCGGGGCCGAATCCGCATTCCTCCGACTCAAGAAGTTTGCGGACGCAGTCAGAGACGCCGCGGCAGAGGACCCGCTGCAGCAGCTCTTTGACGAGGACAGAATCCTGCCGTGCACAATGGCACGCGTGCCGTTGGACGCAGAGGACGCCACCGCCCTCGAGCGAGCCTACGAGGAGCCGAAGGCCGAAAGCCCATGCTACCCGGGTCTGCTTCTGCGTCGGCACTACGGTGACGGACTGATTCCAGGCGAGCACGGGTTCCGCTTCTTCCCCGGCTTCTATCGCCACCTCCGTGACACGATGAAGCGCACGCTGATCTACGACGACCAGTTCGGTCGTTACACCAACCGCAACGTCCACGACAACCTGCGCGAGGTCGAATGGCAGATCATGTCCGACCCGACGCGAGGGTTCGCGACCGCTTTCCGCCGCAAGCCCCCGAGCAGCGTCGCCGAGTTTATCGAGCAGTGGCATACCATCCGGAACGATCTGGGGTTTCGCGACTCCGACATGCTTCGATTCGTTCTTCGTCTGGCTCGATACGCGACGTCCTCCAACCTCCGTCGGGAGTTCATGTACGAAGACATGTCCTGGTGGGATTTCATCTCACGCGGGAACCTGCACGAGTATTCGTCGGCAGGCACGGGCGAGGAGGAGCAGAGCGACGAGATGCCAGCCAGCAGAGGCGTCGACGGCGACGAGGCAGTCGGCGAGCAGCGCGGCAGCAAAAGATCGTACGCGAAGTCACGAGGCCCGGGCCAACCTGTACACGACAAGAACCCACTCAAATACGGATTTCGTATCGCGCGAGCACTGAAGCACTCGCCGCGGGCGCTCGTCGCGATGGACGCGACCGTCACAGACGCACGCACCCAAGGCAACCTCGCGCTCCAACTCGCCATGGATCAGCTGGGCGCCCACGAAATGAGCGACTCGACACTTGACGGTCCCAGCAGCGAGGCGTGGTTCCATCACTGGAAGCGATTCCTTGAGCTGCAGGGCGTGGAGTTCCACGTTGGAGAGGTCGTGAGGCTGAACCTCGAAACGGGCGACTACAAGATCGAGTTCCCTCGAGAGGCCCGCGGTGAGTTCCCCGCGCCCAGCAACATTCAGGAGTTCGTCGTGTGTGCACTCGACCCCTTTTCGACGAGTAAGGTGCTCGAGCAGACTGAGGCAACAACCGTGGACCTGCCCAAGCTTCCGCGCCGTCGTCCACTCGTGAGCAGCGCATTCGCACGCAGTTGTCCCGGCGGGAACGGCGATGGAGCGGATTTCGAGGAACGGGCATACCGCCTCTACTTGGGGCTTGGCTCGCCGGCTGCCTGCCTAGAGGCGTTCCGCGCGATGGGGGTCGATAATGGTCAGCCGACCGAGGCACGCTCGCTGAAGACCCGCGTGGAGGAAAACTGGCCATACCAGACGCTTTCGGGGGTTCAACTTTTCTTCGACCGCCCCACTGGGATTGCGGACGGACACATCTACTTCGGGGAGTCACCGTGGGGATTGATGGGCGTTTCGCAGCTACAGTACTGGCGCCCGCGCAAGCGCACTAGTGGTCGGCAAGGCGAGCACCGTCATCGCGGCAACCTGAGTTTGGTGTACGGCGCGTGGCGCGAGCAACCTGCGGGGGCTGCCGAGGACCGGATCAAATCTCTAATCAAGCGCGCAGCGAAGCAGGTGGTCAACTCGCAAGAGATTTCTCCGTATCTCACGGAAGAAGCAGAACAAAAGACACTCCAGCAACGCATTGACCGACTCAAGGAGCACGAAAACAAGGAACTCGCCCCATGGGAGTCCCCCAGCTCTCTCGAGCGAGAAGCCCTCGTCGAGGAAACCGTTCGGCAGATCCGGTGGTCACTCGGCGTCTACACCCAACTCTCAGAGGTCTCCTTCCCTGCCGTCAGACACCACCACGTAGACGACTTCATCCAGTTTCGATACCGCGACGTCGAAGGAAAGGGCATGAAGAAGGTCCCTACATGGAACCTCAGCCCGTACCTCATCAACCTCACTGGAAAGTGGAGCAACCGCCCGCCCGGCGAGCCGTGGAGCCCGAATGAGCGTCGGAACCGTCGCAAAACTCCGCGCCGCCCCCCCGGATACCAAGTCTTCGGCCGGATCAGGCGCAGGGTGGTGTTTGCAGGTGCCCACATGAGGACCTTTACGAGAATGGGGACGATGGAGGCAGCGAACGAGTCCGGCAGACACGCGGCCAACGCCATCCTCAAGTACATCACTCATGCGAAGAAACTCCCAGTCGCTGACGCCGATCCACTTCCAGAGATGCTGATGAGCTACGTCTACAGCTTCGAGTCAGCCGACCACGACAAGCGCGGAAACGTACGCCCCAAGGATCTACCGCTGCTCGCTACCAGTATCGCCGGCGACTACTGCAGTATCTTCGACCCAGAACGGCACGAGATTCACGACCTCGAGTTCTTGAAGCACATTGACCGAGAGTTGCTCTTGTCGGCAATGGACGAAGACCAACGCACGGCACACGCACCCCCCAATCGCCTGCGACGGCGGGACCTCGTCGTTGAATCAGCGCAGTGGCCCACGGACGACGTTGCAGCAGACGGAGACCCGATCGAGACCACTCGAAAGTACCCACATCTGTTCGACCTTCTCAGGCTCGACGACCTTCCCGACAAGCTGGACGAGCAGGTCATCGGCGTGGATGAGGCGATCCAGTTGCTTTCGGCGCTGCTGCGGGCGAGCCGAAAAGCGCTGCAAGGCCCAGACCCGATTGACGGCGCCCAGCACCTTATCCGTAGTCTTCACGATATCATCAACTCGACGAGTCTGGGCCGCTGAAACGAACCTCACCGCGGAGGCGGGGCGGGGATCAGTAGTGCAGCGAGGCGGTGGGGGTTCTTGGCTCCGAGCTTTTTTAGTTCGGCCTCCGCTTGGGCGCACGCGTTCTGGGATTCGGTAGCCCAGAGACGGGCGGCAGCGGCGTGGGCCTGCATCGAGAGGTCATCGAAGAGGCCGGCGGCGGAGGCGTAGGTCTCGCCGGCACTCGCGGGTTCTTGCAGCGACGCGAGGCCGGCGGTGAGGGCGGTAGCGTAGGGCTTACCGAGAGGCTCAACGCTCTTGCTCAGCGTTGCGCGCTCGGAGCGCGCGACTCGTACCAAACGCTCATACTCCTTCGCGTCGGTTGCCGCGGTGGCCGCTTGGAGCGCGCACCGTCCCCGAAGATAGCGTGCGTCGATGCCCACGAAGGCCAGGCGAACGAGGGCCGACCGCTTGAACTCGGGCCAAGCGGCATCCAGGGCACGTAGACCACCGGCGCCGTCTCCGAGATACAGGCGTCGCTCGGCTTCGGCGATCGTGTCGTAGTAGTCGGGCGACGTGAAGGCTAGCTCCGGCCAGCTTCGCTCGGCACTCGGTTTGTGGACGGGAGCCTCTTCGCCGACGCCGGGGACATCATCGAAGAGACGCAGGATCGCGGGGTGCCCCGAGGTCACACCGTTGAGCGCAACGGCATCGCCGCGCTCAGCGGCGTCGGCTCGGCCCGCCGCAACCGTGTCCCGCAGCGCATCAACCCGTCCCATCATTGACTGGGCGATCGCACGGTAGATGCGGTTGACCGAGCGCTCCCAGGCAACCCCGTACTCGCGACGCGCGAGAAACGAGTCGGCGGTATTTGCCGCCTCGACCGTGGCGGCCCAGTCGCAGCCGAATGCGCTGACCGCTGCGCGAGAGACCCAGTACCAGCCCCACTCGTAGTCGTCGTCGAGGGTCTCGCAGAGCTCGCGCGCTCTCTCCAACAGCTCCTGGCTGCGACGATTGAACAGCTTTCCTCCGATCGTGGCTTCGGCTCCCGCCTCGAAAGCCAACGATCGCATCAACCGGGCGGGGTCGTTGACTCGTCCCGCCAACAAGAGATGGCGGAGCAGCAGCACGTCGGCCAGCGAGTGATTGATGTGCGACAGAGCCGAACATCCCGCCCAGAGGGCGTCGAGCCGCTCGAGTTCGGCGGGAGTCGGCGATGCCGCCGCCACGCCACGGCCGGGCCAGACGACGAAGCGCAATCGAAGCCAGATGGACGAAGCCATCGTCTGCCTATGGCTACCCGGGAGCTTGATCCCGAGGTGTCCTGCCGCCTGCCGCAGCTGGCGGTACCCGTCCGCGGTCTCCCCGCAGAGGATCCACTCTCGCGCCGCGCGGGCCCGGAGGGCCACTGCTGTCGTAGCACCATCCTGTTCTTCGAGAAGGGATGCGGCTTTGGCGAACCGAGCGCCGGCGAGTGACGCGAGACCGCGACTCGCGTCGCATTCGGCTCGCTTCCGCTGGAGCTCCCACCTGCCGGTGAGCGGCGGGGACAGCTCGAACGCGTGCTCATAGTGACTGGCGGCAACACCAAAAGAGAGACTCTCGAGAGAGCGGTCGGCTGCACGAACGAGACTTGAAGCCGCATCGTCGAGTCGTCCTGCATGCTCGCAGTGGTGCGCGATTGACTCGAACTCCCTGGGCGCGCGTGCCTCGTATGCCTCCGCAAGCGCGCCATGAAGAACACGGTGGTCATCTCGGGAGAACGCCTCGACTTGTGCCGCCCGAATGATCTCGTGGTAGGTCCAGACGGCCTCCCCGACGGCGGTGGCCACCGGACTCAGTAGGCCTGCTTGCCGCAGAGCTTGATAACTCGCGTACAGACCCTCGCGCTCAGCGACGGCGCTCTCCAGGACCGACCACGGAAGCGGTCGGGGTGATGCCGCGACGGTCCGCAGGACGTCGAGGTGTTCCTCCGAAACGGTTTTGACTCGCTGCGCGATCAACTGCGAGACCAGTGCGTCGAGCTGCTGTGGACCTCGACGTGCGGCGATGGCTGCTGCATCGGCCACGAACATCGGCAATCGCGCGAGAGCCTCCCGCGCCTCTTTCGGCAGTTCCTCGCTACTCATGTCGGCGGACGCCAGGAGAGCGAAGACTTCAGTTTCGCTCAGCGGACCTAGTGGCAACCTCAAGCAACTCCAACCCGGCGGTTCGACTGCCAAGCCAGGAGCGAGGACACCCAGTTCGGCACCGTCGTACTCTCGCTGTGACAGAACCAGGGTGACGTTCTCGGCAGGCGACTCGACAAGGTCCGTCAGCAACGCTCGACTATCGGGATCCGCCCAATGCAGGTCATCGATCCAAACCACGAGCGGAGCTTCTATCGCCAACGTACGGATTACCGCACGAAGTCCCCGCGAACCGGCGTTACGAACCTCCGACGCTGGGGCGACGCTAGGAGACGCCAGATCGACGGGATACGCGGCGGCAAGTGGAGGAAGGAGGCGAGCCAGCGCGGAAAGCTCGAACTCGGTCGCGTCCGGTACCGCACTAATTCGGTCGAGCGGCGCTACGAGCTGCTCGGCGACCTCGTCCCAGGCCCTGAAGGCGAGGTTCTCCTGAGGGTGGCATCGCCCGCGGATCACGTGGGCGCCTATCGGAGCCGCCTCGCGTAGGAGCCTCTCGATAAATGCCGACTTTCCGATCCCGGCGGGGCCCGTAACGCTGATGATCGATGGCGCACTGGACTCGCGCGAGAGGACTGGAATCGCGCGCTCCAACTCGGCTCGCCTACCGACGAAGACGGGGCGCTTGACAACGCGGAGCGGCGCCAGGGCCTGCGTCGTCAGACCACTGACGGATCGAACAGCGATGAGGAGCTCTGCAGCCCGCCTTGCATCGATACGCTCATCCGTATTGCGCCTTATCAGCCCACGAACGAAATCGGCCAGCGGACCCGCCGGCAGCTGAGCGATGTCCGACTCTCTCGGGCCGAGTCGGGACGGTGGCTTCCCAGTGAGCGCCTCAAGGGCGACGACACCAACGCTGAAGAGGTCGGACTCTGGCGATGGAGCGCCTCCGAGCAGAACCTCGGGTGCGATGTAACCATAGGTCCCAGCAAAGGCCTCCCCGGAGCGTTCACCCGCCCGCGCCACAAGCCCAAAATCGGAAACCCGTACTCGGTTATCACGCGCCGAGGCCAGTATGTTCGACGGTTTGATGTCGCGGTGCACGAACCCCGACTCATGCAGACAAGTCAGCGCACTTAAGCATGAGTAGAGCGCACGAGTGAGCCGGTCGAGAGCCCGCGTTCCGGAAAGCGGGGCACCACCGGGAGTCTCGCCGCGCACGAACTCGACGCAACTCAATGCATCCGGGACGAGCTCCATCGTGATAAACGGCTCATCTCCCTCGGCATCGATCTCAAAGAGTTGCAGGAGGGTTTCGTGGTGCAGGTCGACCCGGGCGCGAAACTCGAGCTTCAGCTCTCGTAGCCCGGCGGCCCCCTTCTCGCGTAGCGTCTTTAGGGCGACTTCGATGCCGCGCACATTGTCGCGCGCCCGGTAGACGTTTCCGAAAGCACCGTGGCCTAGCTCCTCTAGGACCTCGTACCTCGGATGCCCTCGGAGAACCCGCAAACCGTCCTGCGGACCATGCACGCGCGAAAGCTACCCTGCCTTCTGCCCCGAGATCTCGTGAATTCTTGATCAATCGGGCATTGGCGCCAAATGCGCGGTCACGGAGGAGAATACTTGGAGTCAGGCGTGGGGGACTGTGGACGAATGACGGTTCCCTTAGGGTGACCGCTGAGTCGGCACGGTTGGGGCGGCCGATACCCGACGGCACCATGCTCGACAACACCATCGTGCTGTGGGGCAACGAGCTGGGCAAAGGCAACACCCACCAGCACACCCGGATCCCCCTCGTGCTCGCCGGCGGCAGCAACATGGGCATCCAGACCGGTCAGTTCCTGCAGTTCGAAGGCAACCCCGGCAACAACCGCCTGTTGGTCTCGATCCTCAACGCGCTCGGCTACGACGACATCGACACCTACGGCGAGCTCGACAACGGCACCGGCGGTCTCGATGGGCTGATGGCCTGACCGACGGCCGACGCTGAGACTCCGGCGGCGGGATCCGGACTCGTCGTGCCGGGACTACCCACCGGGGGGACTCATCGCCCTGAGGGATGCCGCCATGAAGACCGTGGCGAGCGACACCACGACGGTGGTGTGCGGCGGCGCATCTGGGACAACCGGGACCACCGGAGATACCACCGGTTCCGACGGGGTGGGCACGACCGACGAGCCCCCGACCACGGATGACTCGACCGATGGTGCGACGGACGACGCGACGGACGACTCGACCGGCGACGATACGGGCGCTCCGCCGTCCGGCGTTGCCGGTGACTTCGACGGCGATGGAGTCGTCGACCCCGTCGTCTACACCGCCTACTCCGCCGAGACGTTCTACTCGCGCGCGGTCGTCTTCCCGGGGTCGCTGACGCAGCTCACCCCCGCGGACGCCCTGCACATCTTCGACGGCGCCTTCGAGGGGACCGGCAACGCCGCCGTATGCAACGTCGATGGCGATGGCCCTCCCGAGGTCGTGTTTGGCAGCAACGACGAGGGGCAAGACATCCTCAGCGTTTTTCACGCCGACGGCATGGTGACGATCGTGCGCACAGATGAGCCGTTTTTCCGAGTGCTCTGCGAAGACTACGATGGCGACGGCAGCGACGACCTGGTGCTGGGTGCCTACGGCTTCAATCCCAACTTCGTCGTGGGCGCGCAGGTGATCTACGGATCCGACATCACGCCGGGGATCGAACAGGTCGCGCCCCAAACCCCGGTCGGCGTGGCAGGTTTCACGACGACCAGGATTCTCACCGGACGCCTCGACGGCCCCACCCCGCGATTGGTCACCATCGAGCCCGGGACCCCCAACTTGATGGGCACGCCCGACGCCGGCGCCGTCACGATCTACGACATCTCGGGCGACGTGCCCGTCGAGCTCGGTGTCATTTTCGGGTCGACGGAGCTCGAGAACTTCGGCAACGACGTCGTGGTCTGCGACGTCGACGGAGACGGGACCGACGAGATCACCGAGATCACCCAGACCGAGATCCGGACCTGGAACGCCATCGACGGAACCAGCGATGCTCCGGATGCTTCGGCCGCCCTCCCGTTTGCCGCGACGTTCGGTGGCTGCGAGCCGCAGCGAGGCTACGTCGTGCTCAGCGACGGCGCCACGACGGGCGCCTACCAACTCGTCGATGGCGAGCTCATCTTCATCGCCCAGGACGACTCCCTGCAGCTCGTCGACCTGTTCGACGCCGAGTACGGCGAGACCGCGGCGGGCGAGCTCGTGAAGCTGGAGGTCGACATCGAAGCCGGCTCGATGTCATGGAGTCCGCTCGCAGCTTTCGCCGACATCGACGGGAACTCGATCGCCGATCAGGTCCTACCCTGAGGTCAGCAGGAGGGCGGCCGCGGCGCTCGACGAGCATATTCTGACGATCCCTTCTAGCTTGAGCGGACAGGTCCGGACGTACGACTCGTTCGACGACGCGACGATGGGCATCTCGAAGTCGATCGACTTTCACCGCAGGCCTCCCGCGTGACCGCGGGCGGCGGGAGCAGCACGCTGCTCGAGCTCGACGCGACCACCGGCGACCAAGTCTCCGAGTCCATCGCCTGGCCCGGCCATGGGCTCGCATGCCGACCCGGGACGGGCTGATTCGAGCGACCGGCGTCGTTCGACGCAGGGCGGGAGGCTTCGGTCGAGCTGCCAGGTGCGCCCGTCGTGGCCCCCGCCGCAGCCGTCGGTGACCACGAACGCGGTGCCGGACAGGGTCGCTCCGGTATCGGTCAGCGCGAGCGTGACGTCCTCGAAGTCGAAGGATGGTGGTCCCGCCGTCGCAGTAGAACCCCGGCGCCCAGATCGCGTGGCCTCCACCGTGCAATGCGACCTGCCGATGCGCTCGAGCAACTCGGTGTCGCGCAGTGGCAGGCGGGCATGCGCCTGTCCGACGCTGCGCTGACTCGGCTGCATGCGCTGCTCGCCGAGGTCGACCTGGCCGGGGCTGGCCTCGACTTGCACAGCGCGGCACTTCGCGAGTTTCTCAGCCCGGAGCTGCGGCGCGGACTCGGCGTATTTCTGACGCCGCAGGAGGTGGTCCGGATGATGGTGTCCGCTGGTGCCGACGGACGGGGACGTCATCTGCGATCCCGCCTGCGGGTCGGGGACGTTCTTGCTCGAGGCGCTCGCGGTCGGTGTCCAACCCGGCGACGTGCTCACGGTGACCGACGACCCGCACATTCCGCGGGCGATGGGCAGCCGGCCGTTCGACGGCGAGGGCATCGCGTCCAAGCCGATGCCGATCCTCGGCGGCGGCGCGCTGCAGAACGTGTACGTGGATACGTACTACGGCCGGAAGCTCGGGCTGCCGCCGACGACGGGGGGCAGCAGCAACCTCGTGGTCGGGCTCGGCAAGGGCGACCTGGCGAGCCTGTGCAAGGACGTGGGCACGGGCGTGTACGTGACGTCTTGGGGGGCAACTCCGACGGCACGACCGGCGAGTTCTCGTTGGGCCTACGGGGCCACCTCATCGAAGGCGGTGAGATCGGCAAGCCGGTGGGCGAGATGAACGTGACCGGGAACCTGCTCGAGCTGTGGTCGAAGCTGAAGCGGGTCGGCGGGGATCCGTGGACGTACGGCAGCGCGTTTACGCCGACGATGGTGTTCGAGGGCGTCGCGTTCTCGGGCGCGTGAGCCATGCGTCAACGGGGCGACGCGCGCCCAACGCATTTGACGAGGCGGCACTCGTGGCCAACCGGACGCGATAGTCAGGCCCTATCTCGGTGATAGAGGTCGGCTATCGAGCGCTTCCGTGGCTCGCCAATCTGCGTCCGAACGCCGTTTGCGCGGGACGAGCGCCCACCGACCGCGGTCGACCGCCACAGCATTACACCTCCGCTACACCCCGCGGTGGCCCCGGAGCGCACGTCGATGCCCATGCACAGTGGAAGATCGCTCATCGGCGGACTGCTCTGCCTCGCGCCCATGCTGTCTGGCTGCGACACCGACACCCCCGAGCTCGAGTATCGCGATGGCGAGGGTCTGCCGCTCGTCGGCGGGAACCTCTACGTGGTCGCCCATCAGGACGACGATCTGCTCTTCATGTCCCCCGACATCCCCCGCAGCATCCAGCGCGGGGAGTACGTCCACGTGGTCTACATGACCGCGGGCGACGCAGGCTTCGAAGACGATGCTTACTGGCAGGGGCGCGAGCAGGGCGTGTTCGATGCCTACGCGCTCATGGCCGAGCTGAGCAACAGCTGGACGCCAGCTGATCTGAGCTTGCCGGGTCACACCGTCACGTCGTTCACGCTCGATGATGCCAAGGTCCGCTTGACGTTCTTGCGCTTGCCCGAGGAAGGCCTGGGTCAACTGTGGGATGAGGTCGAACCGGAAATCACCAGCAAGGATGGCCAGAACAGCTACGCGCGCGGCGAGCTGATCGACACGCTGGAGGACATCATGGAGCACCAGTTGCCCGAACGCATCAGCGTGCTCGATCCGACTGCCTACGCGCACGGAATCGATCACGACGATCACATCCACTCCGCTCGTTTCATGTTCGCGGCGCGCCAACGCAATCCGGATGGCCATCACTTCTCGATGCATCGCACGTACAACACTCGGTACGAGAAGACGAACGTCAGCGACGCAGAGCGAGACGACAAGCAGGCCTACTTCGATGCTTATCGGGTGCACGACCCCTGCGTCGACGGAGGGTATGTCGATCTCAATGGTGAGAAGAAGTGCGACGAGACCCACTGGGAGAACTTCCTCCTTCTGGTCGACTGGAAAGAGGAAGAGGGCTATTCGCATTGGCCCGAGCGTGAGTACTCCAAGTCAGCGGTGCAGGGCATCGCGGGCGAGATCTCGGGCTTTCATCATACCTGCCTGAACGCCAAGAACGGCAGCGCCTCGGAGGGCACCACCGTGGACGTCAGTAGCTGCAGCGGGGTCGCGGGACAGCGTTGGATCGTCGGCACCGATCAAACCGTACGTTCGGAGCTCGACGCCGACATGTGCCTCACCGCGAACGCTCCGTACCAAGACCACGCGTCCGTTTACCTGTCCGCGTGCGACGACGGGGCGGGGCAACGGTTCACGCTGCTCTCGGACGGCCGCATGCTCGGCCCCGAAGCGCAGTGCCTCGACATCCCAGACGGCGTCACGACCAATGGGACGGCTACGCAACTGCACCGCTGCGATGGCGTGTGGCACCAGCATTGGACCGTCGAATGGGACAACATCGCCGAGTACAGCGACGGCCCCGACGATTTTTCCGACAAGCACGTCGGCACGGATGCGACCAAGGCGCGGTCGTTGGGGCTTGCCGATGTCAACGGCGACCGTAAAGTCGACGCCTGCATTCGACTCAGCGACGGGGTATCGTGCGCGCTGGGACAGGCAAACGGCCACTTCGCGCCGTACACGAACTGGAGCCCGGAGTTTGACGATTCGGAGTGGCAAAGCCACATCTATGGAATCACGCTCGACTACGCGGACATCAATGGTGAAGAGCCCGACGAGACGGACCTCGATGAAAATGGCGAGCCCAAAATGAAGATCTATGCCGACGTCTGCGGACGTGGCCCTGACGGCATCGTCTGCGCCTTGTCCCACAAGACGGGGTTCAACCCGCCCGTTCTAGTCAGCGCAGACTTCAGCGACTCGAACGGTTGGGGCGAAACCAGCCGAGCGCAGAGCGTGCACCTCGCCGATGTGAATGGAGACGACAAGGCGGACGTGTGCGGCCGCCGCGACGACGGTATTCACTGCGCCATCAACGCTGGCAGCGGCAGCTTCGGGCCCGCAACCCTGTGGATCGAAGCGTTCACGGACGAAGACATCACCACGGTCACAAATGCCGGGGTCTTCACCAACTATGGGTGGAGCGACCCCAAGTACGGCAGCACCGTCATGTTCGGCGACATCGACGGCGACGGAGACGACGATGTTTGTGGCCGGGGGAAGAACGCGGTGTGGTGCGCCAAGTCGAATGGCACCACAGGTTTCGAGGAGTTCTCGCGATGGGGCTACGACGACGACTTCAGCGACGCCGACAGTGGCTGGGACGAGGGCTGGCACTACTTTGGGTCACTGCGACTTGCCGACGTGGACGGTGACGGAGCCGCCGATCTGTGCGGACGCGGCTACCATGGGGTCTGGTGCGCTGTGTCCCAGCGCGACAATGCCTTCGATCGCAAGCGTTTGGTCGGCGACCAGCAGTTCAGAAACAACGACGGCTGGAAGTACGAGCAATCCGGCGCCACGATCCAGTTCGCCGACCTCAACGGTGATGGGCACGAAGATGCCTGTGCGCGTCGCCATGACGGCCTTCATTGCGTCGAAGTGCCGTAGGTCATCCAGTCGAGCATCAAGGGATCAAACAAACCGCGGCGTGGCCCCAATGGAGGTCGCGCCGCGGTTTTCGTTTGATCCAATCCCGTTCACCCGCGGTGCGCGAGCTCGGCCGCGACGTACTCGGTGACCAAGCCCGCTCGGGCTCGGTCGCCGAGGGCTCGTCCATCAGCCGCTGCTGCAGTGCGCCGAGCTGTCGCGTGGACACCCAAGTCCACCAGCGCTCGGCGGACACGTCGAACACATCCAGCGCCATCGGCTTGGCATCATCGGCATCACCCCGATGACACGGCGCACAACGGGCTGCGAGGACGGATCCCAGCTCGCTGCGCAGCGCCTCGAGCTGCGGTGAGGGCTCGCGCTTAAGAAGAATCATCGGGGGTTCGGGAGAAGCGTCGAGGCGGCAGGCGTGGTGGGAGAGATAGGCTGAGGGAAACGCGAGGGCGCGGGGTGGGTCACAGCCGGCCGAGGAAGGGAACCCGGGGCGCTATGCGCGAGGTCGCGAGCCGACAGGCCTGGTCGTGACGCGTTGGGGAGCGCAAGGATCGGGGCCAGTCCACGACGAGCCGTCGCAGTCGCCGACCAACAGCGTCGGCAACCGGCGACAATGCGCATGGGCCCATCGCATCGGGGGCACACGGTGACGTCGACGTGTCAAGACGCGGGCCAGCAGGCAGGCCCATGCGATGCGCGACGGTGCTCGTTGGGGCGGGGGCGAGG
>Ga0207422_1003014_pt1 | contig 18709 bp, 7 predicted proteins | sample MarCyaLeptolynsp_FD_187757 | JGI IMG/M metagenome (GOLD analysis project Ga0207422, IMG submission 187757) | Marine cyanobacterial communities from Panama - species 1 Leptolyngbya sp. (SPAdes) | ecosystem: Environmental > Aquatic > Marine > Unclassified | place: Panama: Panama City | collected...
TGGGGAACCTCTCCGAACCAGGAGTATTAACCTTCGTGCCCAAGTTCCTTGGTTCTTTCCAGTTCTTGGTGCGACGATCGTATGAGGTCACAAAAATATCATGACCGCCTTTCGAGTTAAAGTCGTCTGATACAAAGTATAAGTACTTATCATCGGCAGAGAAAGCCGGATCGCCAATATTTGCGAAGGTATCTGTACCAATAATCACGCGCTCAGCCTCTTTCCAAGACTGACCAACGAATTCAGTTTTATAAATCCCACAGCCCAGTTCCTGATCTTTCTCAGCGATACAGCGGGTAAAATAAAGTTCCTTTTTGCGAGAGTCGAAGGCAGCGGAACCTTCATGATGTTCGGTATTTAAGAATTCCTCTTCATCCAGGAGAACTGGAGTTGACCATTTTAAATCCGCATAACTTACTTCCTCCGCTTCATCATTACCTCTTCTGCGACCACGGCGAGAAGATTTACGCTCCGCGGTAGTACTGTAGAGGTCCATGAAAGGTTCTCCTGTCCAGCCATCCTCATCGTTACCTATTGATTCCTCACGAGAAGAAACAAAATATAGCACATCATTTTCGCGACGATCTCCACCATACATTACGGCAAAATCCATGGCTCTACTATTGATATCAGCCATATTGTCCACCTGATACTGACTAGGACGATCTTTTTGGGCTATGGCTTTCCGGGTACTTTCAATGGCAATATCCCCTTGTGGATCGGTGGGGTTTTCCTTTTTATAATCTTGGTATACCTCAATGGCATCTTCATACTCACCCATAGCCTTTAACATATCCCCGCGATATAAAAGGGCCACTGGATCTTTATAACCTACTTTGATTGCCTTATTGTAAAACTGCTCAGCATCCTTATACTGATTCACCATGCGATAAGCCTCTGCAGTCTTAAAAAGCACCTCAGATTTCTGATCCCTACCCTTTGCTTCATTGTAAGCGTCCTTCAGGAGCTCAATAGCATAGGTATATTCTTCAGCGTCGAAAGCTTCATAAGCCTCCTCAATTTCCTTGGGAAGTTTGGGACCATTATTCGGATCAGGCTGAGCCAGAACAGGTAAGGAGAGTACTATTGCAAAAAATATCGCGAGTCCAAGTCGAGAATTTCTCATAAATGCCGCATTGGTTTTGATCAGTAAGGCGCTAAAATAGTTAAATATTTTATTCGGAATGGCAGAGTTTTCAAGGGATACAAAAAAGAAAGCCGCTGGAAGTACCAACGGCTTTTCTATGCATTTAAGTATGTAATTAGATGAAGATCAATTCACGGTATTTCGGAAGTGGCCATAATTCATCATCAATTAACAATTCTAACTTGTCACAAGCACGACGAATCTTGTCAAAATAAGGAATCACATTATCGCAATAGGCGATGGCCTGTTCGCGACTGTCTTCGATGGAGTTACATCGTTTACGCTCCTCAATCATCGCCTCTTTTTCTGAGATAATGGTGCTAATGTAGGCACTGATACTTTCGATCATGGCCAGTTGATCTTTCGCCACCGTTTTATACACGTCCGGTGCAAGAACTTCCTTCAAACCACGCACATTCTGAATAAGTTTATTCTGATAGTTGATCGCGGTTGGCACAACATGATTTCCAGCAATATCGCCTAAAACGCGGCTTTCAATCTGGATTTTCATTTTGTACTCCTCTAACATGATTTCATGGCGAGCATGTACCTCTACTTTATTCATCACCTCATTTTCCTCAAACAAGTTCAAGGCACTTTCGCTCACGTAGAAATCAAGAGCGTGTGGAGTTGTACGAACATTACTCAGGCCGCGCTTTTCTGCCTCGGCTGCCCAATCATCAGAATAACCATCACCCTCAAATCGAATGTTGCGACTCTGCTTAATATAATCGCGAAGGACATTGAAGATGGCATCATCCTTCTTCATTCCACCGTCAATTAATTTGTCCACCGCCAACTTAAAGTCACGTAGTTGGGCCGCCATGATGGTGTTAAGTACAGTCATTGGCTGAGCACAGTTGGCAGTAGATCCAACGGCACGAAGCTCAAATTTGTTTCCAGTAAAGGCGAAAGGTGAAGTACGGTTACGGTCCGTGTTGTCAAGTAAAATCTCTGGAATCTTACCTACTACATTTAACTTAAGGTCTGTTTTCTGCTCAGGACTTAGTTTACCTTTTTCAAGTTGCTCTAATGCATCCAAGGTAGCAGTAAGTTGTGAGCCAATAAACACGGAAATAATGGCCGGAGGAGCTTCATTTGCACCAAGTCGGTGATCGTTACTAGCAGAAGCAATTGAGGCTCTTAACAAATCTGCATTATTGTGAACGGCCATGATGGCGTTAATGAAGAAGGTTAAAAACTGAAGATTGCTTTTAGGAGTTTTACCAGGAGCTAATAGGTTAACGCCGGTATCCGTGGCCAATGACCAGTTATTGTGTTTTCCGCTACCATTTACTCCAGCATATGGCTTCTCGTGAAGGAGAACTTTAAAGTTATGGCGACGGGCCACTTTATCCATAACATCCATGATCAAAGAGTTGTGATCTACAGAGATGTTAGCTTCTTCAAAAACAGGCGCTAATTCAAATTGAGAAGGAGCAACCTCATTATGACGGGTTTTTACCGGAATTCCCAAACGGTAAGATTCCATTTCCAATTCGCGCATGAACATTCTCGCGCGTTCTGGAATAGAACCAAAATAGTGATCGTCTAATTGTTGTCCCTTAGCTGGAGCGTGTCCTAATAAGGTACGACCCGTTAAAACTAGATCTGGACGAGCGTGGAATAGAGCGGTATCTACTAAAAAATATTCCTGCTCCCAACCCAAAGTAGCGGTTACCTTGCGCACATTGCGATCAAAGTATTGGCAAACTACAGTGGCCGCGTGATCTACCGACTGTAAGGCTCTTAATAATGGAGTTTTGTAATCTAATGCCTCACCGGTATAACTTACAAATACGGTAGGGATACAAAGGGTACGTCCCATAATGAAGGCAGGGCTAGTTGGATCCCAAGCGGTATAACCGCGTGCCTCAAAAGTGTTACGAATTCCTCCGTTAGGGAAGCTCGAAGCATCTGGTTCTTGCTGAACTAGCATGCCTCCACTGAACTTCTCTATCGCTTGTCCATCGCCGGTAGGTTCAAAGAAAGAATCGTGTTTTTCTGCCGTCGCACCCGTTAAAGGCTGAAACCAGTGAGTGTAATGAGTCGCGCCTAAGTTGATCGCCCAAGCCTTCATTCCTGAAGCCACTTGATCGGCGATTCCGCGATCAATTTTAGACCCTCTCTTTACTGCGTCAATTACGCTGTTGTACGCCTCGGGAGTCATATACTCCTTCATGGACCGTACATTAAAGGTGTGTTCACCAAAAATTTCTGAAACTCGAGAGTAAGGAAGCTCCACATCCTGGGGCATTCTTTTTTGTGCTTCTCCGAGCGCGCTGAATCTTATTTGAGGCATTGCTTAAAATTTTGGGCAAAAGTAATGTCCAAATGGGGCTTAATCACAAAAAAGTGAAAATATTTACAAACACCCCCTTAATAACAAGGGGTGAGTTAGTCCTTTTCACTAATAAACACCTAGCACCCCCAACAAATAGACTACATATAGGGAGAAAACCAAAAAACCTTGAAACCGTGTAATAAGGGCCCTTTGGAAAAAAATCATGAAAGGAAGCAGAATGAGGCTAATCCCAATTAACCAAGGAAAATCAAAAGTCATGAGGGCATCGCTTTGTACCGGTAAGTCGGTGATCAAGCCCGTAATTCCTAATACTGCCAAAATGTTAAAAATATTGCTGCCGATAAGATTTCCTAGAGAGAGATCCTGTTCCCCCTTAAAACTAGCTATTAAGGAAGCCGCTAATTCTGGCAAACTAGTCCCAATAGAAACTACAGTTAAACCCACAACCCTCTCACTCACTCCCCATTCGCGGGCAATATTCACTGCACCGTCGACTAAAAACTCCGATCCGAATCTCAGGCCTGCGACACCTGCAGCAAGGAAAAACAACATCTGCCAAAGCTTAAGGAGTTTTGTTTCCGGGACTTCATTGGGCTGAGTTTGCTTTCGGGAACTTCGAATTTGAAAAACATTATAAAGAACCAGAAGGATAAAAAGCATCAAAGATTCCCAAAAACTTAGGTTCCCATTCCATAAAAAGGCGAAGAGTAAGAGGGTCACAAAAAACATAATACCCCAATCCACTCGGATGGTGCGCTCACTCACCTTCAATGGGAAAACCACCGCTGTAAGCCCTAAGATTAAAGCAATATTTGCAATATTGGAGCCAATGACATTTCCGAAAGAGATGTCCACATATCCACCAAGGGCGGCTTTTAGGCTTACTAATAATTCGGGAGCCGAGGTAGCAAAGCTTACTACCGTCATCCCAACCACTAATAGGGAGATTTTGGCACGAATGGCTATATCAACCGAAGCCCTGACGAGCCAATCCCCACCAAACAGCAAGAGGAGTACGCCAAGGATAACTAGAACATAGTCCATCCCTAGAACTTATTCCGCTTGATAGAACCGGTGATTTCTTCAATCTCCTTTTTCTCTTGCTCTATTTTGTCCTTAAACTTTTTGATATCTGAACCCTCGCCTGTCTTATTAATCTCATTTTTAATGTCCTCCGTAGCATTCCTCACTTCCCTAATCCCTTTGCCAAGGCCTCTGGCAATTTCCGGGATCCGATTAGCACCAAAAAACATGATAACTAAGAGGATAACCACTACGATTTCTCCACCACTGATACTAAAGAACAGAAAAGGCAAATCTGCAATATTCATGCTGCGAAATTAACCAAAAAACCCCGACGACCCATGCGGGTGTCGGGGTTCTAAAGTCTTAAAGTAATCTCTTATTTATTTTCTTTCTTCATGGTGTCAATCATGATTGGTGTCGCAATAAATAGTGAGGAATAAGTTCCCACTACAATACCAATTAGAAGGGCGAACATAAATCCGCGAATTACCTCTCCACCGAAAATAAAGATGATTAAGAGTACGAAGAAGGTAGTTAATGAGGTGTTGATGGTACGGCTTAGGGTACGGTTCAAGGCCTCGTTTACTACTGAATTCATCTCTTTCTTCTTATTGTGAGTGCGCATGTACTCCCGAATACGGTCGAATACAACAACGGTATCATTCAGTGAGTAACCTATTACTGTCAAGATTGCGGCAATAAAAGCTTGGTCTATCTCTAGTGAGAAAGGCAGAATACCGTAAAGTAGAGAGAATAGGGACAATACAATCAATACATCGTGGAAGGCTGCGGCAACAGCACCGGCACTAAATTGCCATTTGCTAAAGCGAATTAGGATGTAAAGGAAAATCACCACCAGGGAGAATACAATCGCTAGCACGGCAGATGATTTAATATCGTCTGCGATGGTAGGTCCAACCTGACGCTCGGCGATAATTCCTTTGTCGGATTCACCGCTTGCCTCAGAGAAGAAATCCTCTTTACTTGGCGCTACTTCGTAGAAACTAGTAAGACCCTCATAAAGACGATTCTTGATATCCTCTTCCACTTCGGGACCACTTTCGTTAATCTTAAACTTGGTGGTAATAATCACCTGAGAAGCCTCGCCAATGGTTTTCACCTCGGGGAAAATCGCTGCTCCATCATCATCGGTAAAATACTCCCCTAGGGTAGTTTGGATGTCCACCGAATTCACCGGTTGATCAAAACGTACCTGATAAGAACGTCCTCCCACGAAATCAACACCTTGATTTAAACCTCGGGTCGACAAGGAGACAATTCCCGTAAGAATAATCAATCCACTTATGGTGTAGGCAATTTTTCGCTTAGCCAGGAAGTCAATATTAAACTTGGTAAAGGCATTTCGGGTAGCTCCAGTGAAGAAGGCCACAGACTTCTTAGCTCCCAATCGTGCTTCAAATACTAAGCGGGTAATGAAGATTGCTGAGAAAAGTGAAGTCAATATACCAATGATTAGGGTGGTGGCGAATCCGCGAATAGGACCCGTTCCGAAGGCATATAAAATCACACCCGTAAGGAAGGTAGTTACGTTCGCGTCAATAATTGAGGAATAAGCATTTTTATAACCATCCTCGATTGCTAAGCGCAAACCTTTACCATTGTTTAATTCCTCGCGAATACGCTCGTAAATAAGCACGTTTGCGTCAACCGCCATACCAATGGTAAGAACGATACCCGCAATACCAGGCAGGGTTAGAACAGCTCCCAAAGAAGCTAGCACTCCAAAAATAAAGAACATGTTCACGATTAGGGCTAGGTCTGAAGCCGCTCCTGCTCCATTATAATAGAAGATCATGTAGATCATCACAATAATCAAGGCCACTACGAAGGACCAAAGTCCTGCCGTAATAGCTTCCTGACCTAAGCTAGGACCAACTATGTCCGCCTGAATAATACGAGCTGGCGCTGGTAATGCACCTGCTTTAAGAATATTAGCTAAATCCTGAGCCTCATTAACGGTGAAGCTACCTACAATTTCTGTATTGCCATTGGTAATCTCACTGTTTACCCGAGGGAAAGAGTAGGCTAAATTATCAAGTACCACTGCCACTGAGCGGTTATCATTTTCGTCTCCTGGATTACCCACCGCTTCGCGAGTAAGTTTAGCCCAACGATTCGCTCCATTCGCATTCATGCTCATGGTAACTACCGGCTCATTGCGCTGGTTAAAGTCCTGACGAGCATCTACAACTACATCACCACTTAAGGCAGCGCTTCCATCACGATTCGTTTTTGCGGCTAGTAAGTATAGAAGACCACCCTCATCCTGCTTAGCAGTCCAAAGGAATTTCGCATTACGCATATTTCCCGGAAGCAGCGCAGTAATCCGTGGATTGCTTAGGTAATCATTGATGGTGGAGGTATCACTTGGGCGGGCAACTCCAATAATTGGTCCGATACGGGATTGACCATTATCTGGATCCACATTAGGGCTTAATACCTGCCACATTGGATTAAACTGATTTAGCACATCCGCGCTATCCGATTCCAGAGAGGCCGAATCCAATGCCGCAATTGCGGAAGAGTCGCTGCTTGTTGAATCCTCGCCTGCTTCCACATTTTCAACCTGACTCAAGAAATCGCTCTCAATAGGAGTCGCGGTTAGGCTGGTATCTACTGCATTAGCTCTGGGGTCGTCAACCAGACCGCGCAGGCGCTCATTAGCTTGAACTAAAAAGTTTAAGAGCTCATACCCTTCGTACAATTCATAGAATTCCAACTCCGCAGTTGACTGTAATAATTTCTTAACCCGGTCTGGGTCCTTCACCCCAGGAAGTTCAACTAGGATACGTCCACCATCATCCAATCGCTGGATATTTGGCTGAACCACACCAAACTGGTCAATACGTGCACGAAGTACAGTGTAAACGTTCTCAACCGAAGCATTTACCTGAACATTCAATTCATCGCGAACCTTATCGTCCGCCGCATTATAACCCAATTTGTCATTCATCTCCTTGGTACCGAAGATGGTGGCGTCGCTTAATTTTAATCCGGCACCGCGCTCTTGATTAATCTGATCAAAAGCGGCTAGGAAATTGTCTAGATAATTATCTTGATTTTGCGTCGCATTTTCATCCGCCTTAGTTAAGGCCTCATTGAAAACAACATTAGTGGTGTTATTTGCTAATTCTTTTAAAATATCTTTTACCGATACTTCAAGAATTACGTTCATACCACCACGTAAATCCAATCCAAGATTGATTTCCTTTTCTTTTACTTCTGCATAAGTAAAGTCGTCGATTAATACATCGTAAACTGAAACATTACGCATGGAGTCGAGATAGCTTTCTCTTAACTCAGAATCGCCATTAGCATAGCTATCTGCATCACTCTCCACGGAGCGCGTCACGTAGGTGAAAGAAAGCTGATAAATACATGCCAAAGCAAAGATGATGGCAAACAGTCGGATAACTCCTTTATTCTGCATTACTTAGTCGTCAAAGGGTGTTCAAATAAAGGCGGCAAATATAGTTTTTCAGTAAATAAATCACAATGTACGTTAACTATATCACCAAGCCTTTGGGGTATTATTTGCGTAATTTTACCAAAACTCTCTGGAAATGCGAATCCTATTCTCTGCGATTGTCTTGTTTTTTAGCACCTTTCAGGCCTATGGTCAATTAAGGTTTGCTTTTCAGCAAGATATTAACACTAAGGTTTTTCATGGGATAGATTCCGTGATTAATCCTTGGGCGGGGGGCTTAAACTATCCCATCTTTAACAACTTTGACTTCAATTTTGATGGTTTAGACGACATTTTGGTCTTTGATCGAAGTGGAAAGCGTTTAATTCCGATGCAACATGATATAATCAATGGGGATACCGTACTCCGTTTTCATCCGGAGTATATTCAATATTTCCCAATCCCACGGGGAGAAGGTGCCATGATTTTGCTCCGTGATTACAATTGTGATGGGAAGGATGATATTTTTTATTCCGACGGACTTTTTATCTCCGTATTTGAAAACACCAGCAGTAATGGCCAAATTAGTTTCGTTCCAGCCAATAATGGTCAGCAGTTAAATACGAATTACTTTTCCTCAGGAGTATCGAAGCTATATGTACCGAGAAGTGACTTACCTCATATTGGTGATGTAGATGGCGATGGCGATGTAGACATCCTCACCTTCGGCAATGGCGGCGTCAGGGTAGAGTTTCATGAAAACACCCAGCCTTGTGGCTTAAACTTTGATCAGACGGGGACCTGCTGGGGTCTTTTTGAAGAAGGCGGTTTGTATCGGACTGTACATTTAAATAAGTGTATGGGAGGCAATAAGTGGGATCCTAATTCTGCTAAGGTTATGCACGCCGGTAGCGCCATGTTAACTTGGGACCTAAATAATGATAATATCGAGGATCTGCTACTCACCAATGTTTCTTACAATAACCTTTCCATGCTCATTAATGGAGGCACATTAGATTCATCGGCGATGATAAGTCAAGATACCCTTTACCCCTCCTCAAAACCGGTTGATTTATTCATCTTCCCTGCACCTTATCGAGTTGAGACGGGAACCGATGGAATTGATGATTTAGTGTGCGCGAGTTTTAGCTCGGCGAGTAGCGGCAGTCCTGACATGTCTTCTAATCACCAGGGCATTTGGCGATATCGCAATATCGGCACTAACAGTCAGCCAAATTTTGTCTTTGAAGAGGATGACTTTCTTCAAGGAGATATGATTGACCCAGGGGCGGCATCAATACCTCGCTTAGTAGATATTAATGGCGATGGCTTGGATGATCTGATCTTAAGTATAGCTAATCGCTATCAACAACCCGGTATCTCTACTTCCCAGTTCTATTACTACGAAAACACCGGCACCGCCCAGCAAGCAGAATTCAGTTTAATGGATACCAATTTTGCCGACATACTACAATATAACCTCGGCACAGAGTTAATTCCGGCTTTTGGTGACTTGGATCAAGATGGAGACCTAGATATGATAGTTGGGGCTATCAGTGGCTTCTTTCATTATTTTGAGAATATTGGAAGTTCCACCAGCCCTAATTACACCTTAAACACTCCGATAATTACCAACACCGACGTAGGCGCGGACGCGGCGCCTTATCTTTTCGACTTAGATGAAGATGGAGACTTGGACCTTTTTGTAGGCAATGAGGCAGGCAAAATATGGTGGTTTGATAATAGCTCGGCGAGTAGTCCCAATTTCACCCAAATGTCAACTTCCTTCGCCGCGGTGGATGTTAGCCAATTAGGGTTTTCGGCAAATGCTGTCCCCACCTTCTACCGAGACACTACAGGAACCACGGCATTATTTGTTGGCTCCCGGGATTTTGGCGTAATTCAATATGACGATATCGATTCGATAGCTTCCTTACCCGCCTCGGTAACTGACACCTTCGGGAATGCCAGCGATCAAAGCAATAATAGTGACCAAAGTCTATTCGGTATAAGCAAGCGAAGTGGTCGCAATCAATTCATTATTCTTGCATCTGAATTACAGGCCAAGGGTTATGTCTACGGATTTATAGAAAGCATAGGTTTTAATGTCTTGGATAAAGGTGGATCCATTTTATCTAATGGTTTTACCGTAAAAATGAAAAACACCACCGCAACTAGTCTCAGCGCTTTTGAAGACAACTTCCCCACTCCCTTCCCGGCTGAAGACTTCATATACGCTTTTGGTAATGGTTGGAACACCGTACCCCTTCAATTCCCTCACCTTTGGGATGGTCAGTCAAACTTGGTTGTGGAGATCTGCTTCAGCGGGAATTTCCCGGCAGATAATATCCAATTAGCTATGACTGATAAGGGCTTCAACTGCCATGCCATCGGAAATATCGCAGGCTTTAATAATTTATCCTCCGACGGCTGCGCAATGCCTTATTTACAGACCATTAGCAAAAGACCCGATGTGCAAATTAATCTAACTCCAGCCGCCACTCCGGTGCCAAATCAAGGGGTAAATGATCTATACATTGGGGAGAGAACAACGGCCGATTTTTCGGATTTAAATGGCGATGGCTACCTCGATGCAATCGTCGGTAATTTAAGTGGAGGTTTGAGCTTGTTTATGGGAAGGATTTATGATGTTAGCCTACCTCCGTCTGAAGAGCTTGGGCAGAATACAGTAAATATCTATCCCAATCCCAATGATGGTCGCTTTCAAATTGATCTCCCAATAGATCAGTTAATGGAATTTCACAGCCTGAGTATCTTCAATACCCAGGGACAACTTATTTACCAAGCTCGCCTCGAGGCAGATGGCTTAATCGACTTGGGTACTAATCTGCCCAGTGGAATTTACTTCGCTCAATTGCTAGGTAATTCTCAGCAACGCAGCTTTAATTTCCTCATTCGCTAAACGATTCTCTCATTTTTTTAACTGGTTTATTAACTAAATGTTACTAAACCAGCGGATTTCTCCCCCCGGTCTTCGGTCATTATAGGTGGAAAAGATTATTATTGCATAATCGAATAATTATCCATTGTTTATGAAAAGATTACTATTAACCCTCGCAGCGGTGGGTTTGTGGCAAGTGAGTTCGGCTCAATGTCCACCAGCAGCACCTCTGACGACTCCTTACACGGAGAATTTCGACACCCAATCAGCGGGCAATTCTTTTGCCAACTGTTATGTGGGAACGACCACCTCGAACCCTAGGTGGGAGTACGAAACAAGCGGTACCGCTAACTCAACGGGCACAGGTCCTTTGAACGACGCATCCGGTACTGGCCTTTATGCCTATTTGGAAACTTCCGGTGGTGCATTAGGTGACACTGCAGGATTAATCACTCCACCAATTGATTTGGTTGGTTTGACAAATCCAGAATTGCGTTATCTCTATCACATGTTCGGGGCTACCATGGGTAGCTTGCAGATTTATGTGAATGACGGAAGTGGTTGGACTCTTGAGAGCACCATTACCGGTCAGCAACAAGTAGCAGAAACCGATTGTTGGTTACCTGCCGCGGTGAGCTTAAGCTCCTATGTTGGTGATACCGTTCGCATTAAATTCCTTGGAACTAGAGGTTCTTCATTCACCGGAGATGTCTCCATCGATGAAATCGAGGTTGACGAGACTTTAAATTGTGGTGCTCCAGTGAATTTCAGTTTCATCGGCGCTACAGCTACTACTGCCGATCTTACTTTCGACGCCGTAGCGGCCGCATCTAATGGTTACCGCGTATATGTGGGAGCCCCTGGATTCAACCCTGCAACTGCTAGTCCTCAGACTTTCACAAATGACACCGTTACATTAACCGGCTTAACCGCTTCCACCACTTACGAAGCATATGTAGAGTCTGATTGCGGTGCCAATGGATTAAGTGGTCCTTCGATTTGTCCTATCACCTTCCAAACTTCTTGTATTCCGTTTAACACGAACTACACCAGAAACTTCGATAGTGATGCAGACGGTGCTCCTGCTCAATGTTGGGCCGAGTACAACAACTATAATACAAGTGCTTATGGGCGTGTAGAAACTCTTTCTACTTTCAACAACCCTCAGCCATTTAGCGGTTCGAACGTATTAGAGCTTTACAGCTTCTTTGGCTCTTCTGCCGGTGACACTTTGATTGCGATCAGTCCTGAGTTCAGTGACATGACCTCAAACATGCGTCAAATCAAATTCCAAGTTGCTTCTCAATCTGCCAGTAACACTTTGATTATCGGTACTACCAATTCACAAAGCCCTGGTGCTCCAATTTCTTGGATTGACACCATCAGCAACATGTCGACTTCATGGCAATTGGAAATTCTTCCTTTAAATGCTTCAAGCGGTTACAATGGAACTGACAAGTTTATTGTATTCCGTCACGGACTTGAAAATACCTTCAGCGATATCTACATCGATGACTTTGTATACGAAGCTATTCCTGCTTGTCCTCAGTTGACCAATGTGATGAATTCTTCCGTGGGTATTACCACAGCTTCATTCACTTACAACAGTGGCGGTAATCCAGTACAGTACGAGTGGGGTCCAGTAGGATATACTCAAGGTACTGGTACTGTAGGTAACTTACCGGCAAGCAGCGGTACCATCAGTGGTATGAGCTCAGCTTCTTGTTATGATGTTTATTTACGTACTGATTGTACTGCCGGTGGAAATGGTACCTCCGTTTGGTCTGGTCCTTTCACCGTTTGTACCCTTTGTACGACTCAATCTCTTCCTTACTCTGAAGATTTCGAAATTAGCCTTGGATGTTTTGTTGCTACCGATGGTGGTAACACCAGCGATACCTGGATTCATGCCACTGCTACTAATACGACCACCGGCGCTGGTGGTGTCGACGGGTCCACCGGTTGGGTCGAAGTAGATTCTGACAATGCCGGTTCAGGTGCCATCACTCTGGATGAAGACCTAACCAGTGCCTATATTGATGCGAGTGGTATTACCGGTACGCTTTACCTGGAATTCGATCACTTCTATCAGCACTTAGGTTCCATTGGTACCGTTGATATTTGGGACGGTTCTGCTTGGCAAAATGTTTATACTGTTCAAGCAACCATTGGATCTTTCGGAAACCCGGATCATCAGAAAATTGATATTACCTCCTATGCTAACGATAGCCTTCAAGTTCGTTTCAATTACGATGACCAAGGCGTTTGGGCATGGTGGTGGTTAGTAGATAATGTATTAGTTCAAGAAGAACTTTGTGCACGTTCTACTAATTTCCAAGCTGCTTTTGTTACTGCTGACTCTATTGGTCTTACCTGGGATCCAGGTGCAGGTTCAGTATTCGGCATCGAATATGGAACTGCTGGATTCTCTGCAGGTTCTGGTACCACAGTTAGTACTACTGACTCCAGCATTACCATTACTGGTTTAACTTCTCAAACGGCCTATGACTTCTACCTAGTTGACAGTTGTGGTGCTACCGCGAGTTTACCGGTATTCTTAAGCGCTGCTACCGCCTGTGCGATTAGCACCCCTGCCGTACTTCCATGGACAGAAGACTTTGAAGGTTATACTCAAGGTCCAACCTTCCAAGGAACTAACGAATACCTATGTAATCCTGGTTACTACTGGGCAGTTCAGCCATCCTCTTCTAATGGTCGCTACCGTTTACAAGCAGGATCGACTTATTACAGAAATGGCTTACAAGCCATGACTATGGACCACTTCCCATTTGTGAGTCCACAGCAGACCAACAATTTAACCCTTACCATTGACCTTAGCAGCTATACCAGCTCTAATGGTATCGAGTTGAGCTTCTACTGGATGCGTCACACCACGACTTCTCGTCCTGGTAACAAAGTATTCGCACGTGGAAGCGCTGCTGATGCTTGGGTTGAATTAGCCAGTTTGAATAACAGCGTGTCTGGTCAATTTGACTCGATTATCGGTATGGATATCGTTGCTCCTCTTGCCCTGGCTGGTCAGACTGTTGGCGCAACTACTCAAATCCGTTTTGCTCAAGAAGGACAATCAAGCTCTGGATTCAGCAATACATGTTGTGATGGTTATACCTTAGATGATATTAGTCTTGAGGCGGTAGCTTGTCCACTTCCTGGTGGCTTAAACGTGAGCAATGTATTTGATACAACTGCTACTCTTAACTGGGCTGGCTCTGCCACCGCAAGTAACTTCCAATACTGGTTTGGACCTGCTGGATTCTACCAAGGAACCACTACTACAGCCGGTGTGAAAGCATTTAACTCTACTTCTGGTGTTGTAGTGGATACCTTAAGCCCATTCACTTGTTATGAGTTCTTAGTACGTACTGTTTGTCAGCCAGGTGATACATCAGCTTGGGGTGGTCCATTCCAATTCTGTACTCCATGTAGCCCAATCAGTGCTCCATATACAGAAGATTGGGATTTACTTTCTGCCCAGAGCAAGGATGTAGGATGTTTCAGCTCTTTAGAGGACGCTAGTTTAAGCACCTCTACATTCCAAGGGGTAACCATTCAGAATAGCACCTTTGTAGGTCCTACTTCTTCTCCGAATTACGTGGAAATGGACAATGGCTTTGCCAATACCGTTCCATTGATGTTGGTATCTCCTCCTACCACCGATATGACTGCAGGTGATAAGCGTGTCGTATTCTACGGACGTCAATCATTTGCTGCTACCCCTCCAACAACTGTGGTTGTGGGAACTATGTCGGATGGTTCGGATTCTACCACCTTCCACCCACTTGATACTGTGATGCTAGATGGTAATACATTTATGCGCCACGTAGTAGATATTACTACTGCCAATGGTTATAACGGTACTGACCAATTCTTTGCTTTCTCTCATGGAAACGAAGCATTCTTCCGTACCCTTTACATTGACGATGTAACTTATGAGCAAATTCCTACTTGTCCTGAGGTTAGCAACTTAGCTACCGTTGCAGTAGACAGTATGAATGCTACTGTTGCCTGGACTCCATTTAGCGGTTCTACCGGTACCTTCCAAATTGAATATGGAACTGGAGCATTTGGTGCTGCGTCTCATAGTCGAGTGGTAGTTACTAATGATACTGCCACTATTACTGGTCTTACCGCAGGGAGCAATTACTGTTTCTGGGTACGTGAAATTTGTGCCCCTGGTGATACCAGTATCTGGATTGGACCTGAGTGCTTTAAAACAGAATGTTTAAGTATTTCTGCTCCTTATTCTCAAAACTGGGATGCCTTGTCCACTGGTTTAGATTTAGGATGTTTCAAGAAATTCGAAGATCCTACTCTAGCTCCAAGTACTTTCCAAGGGGTAACCATTCAGAACAGTTCTTTCAACCAACCTTTCTCTTCACCTAATGTGGCGGAGTTAGACAATGGGTTTGTTACTGGAACTGATCTAATTCTAATTTCACCTAGAACTAATGACTTAGGTGCTTCAGACAAGCGCGTACGTTTCTACTCTCGTGCAAGCTCAACCTTCGGTACTTTCTCATTGATTGTTGGTTCTATGGATAATCCATTAGACACTTCTACCTTCAATGCTTTAGATACCATCAGCTTACAAGGTGGTGCAATGCTTGAGTATATCGTAAACTTCGATGCCGCCAATGGTTATAACGGAACCGACGACTACTTTGCCTTCAAGCATGGTCAGAATTCGTTCTTCCAAACTATCTTCATCGATGATATTTTCTACGAAGCGATTCCAACTTGTGTTCGCCCTGATAGCTTAACCATCTCTAACGTAACCTCAACTTCTGCAAATGCAGCTTGGGCTAGCGTAGGTGGAGGTAGCAACTTCGAATATGAGTTTGGTATCAATCCTTTGGGTGATCCGAATAACACCCGCGCTCTAAGTGCTGCCAGTCAGATTCCATTAAATGGTCTTACTCCTGGAACATCTTACTGTGTTTGGGTTCGTGAAATCTGTTCTGCAGGTGACACTTCCTTCTGGAGAGGCCCTGAGTGTTTCAATACTCTTTGTGCTCCTAGCAACCCATCGCCATACTTCACCAACTTTGAAGGTATTTCGATTGGTATTGCCCAGAACACGCCTGCCGGATGGGAGAACTGTTGGACAACTAATGTAACTACCTTTACCACCCGTTGGGAGTCTGAAGATGCAACTGGTGCTAACGAAAACAGTTTCGGTACTGGTCCTTTCTTTGATGCAACTACTCCTACAGTAGCTGGAGGTACTTATATGTACTTAGAGACTTCTACTGGTAACGTTGGACCTGCAGAGCTAATCTCTCCTCCAATTGATATTACTGGTTTAGCTAGTCCTGAAGTAGAGTACTGGTATCACATGTTCGGTGCGACAATCAATAAGGTAATCGTACTTGCTGAGGACACCGCGGGTAACCGTATCGCTATCGATAGCTTAGTAGGTCAGCAACAGACTATTCAGTCAGATCCATTCCTACAGCGTAATGTGAGCATTGCTGGTTTAACTCCAGGTGTATATCGCTTTATCTTCGAAGGATACCGTGGTACTTCATTCACTGGTGATATTGCCATTGATGACTTCCGTGTACAACAAGGAGCAACTTGTCCTCGTCCTACCTTCTTAACTCAGATCTCTGGCGGCTTAACTGACGTAACTGTTGGTTGGACCTCTAACGGAACTGGTTCAAGTTGGGAGATTGAGTACGGTCCTGCTGGATTCACGCAAGGTGCTGGTACCCTTAGTATTGTTACCGCTAACCCAACCACCATTACTGGTTTAACTTCTGCTACAAACTACGACGTATATGTGCGTGAGATTTGTGGTCCTGGTGATACCTCACTATGGTCTGGTCCGCTTAACGCTGCCACAAGCATTTGTGCTGTGACCAGTCAGTGTTGGTTCCAATTCGACTTGAAGGATTCCTTCGGTGATGGATGGAACGGTGCGGAAATCACGATCTATCAAAACGGTATTGAGGTTGGTAAAATGGGAACCATGTTTACTACTGGTGCACTTTACACCGACTCTATCTTACTGTGTGATATGCTAAACACCCATGTAGTTCTAACAACTGCTGGTGCTTGGCCTAGTGAAGTTGGTTTAGATGTATTTGACCCAACTGGTGCTAATGTTGGTACTTATGCCGCCAGCGCTGCCACTTCCCAAGGTGATACCCTAACCAGCTTCATCGCAAGTTGTGCCGGTGCACCAAGTCCATGTGCTATGCCAGACTCTGTTTGGACCACTAGTAACATTGGTTGTGATGAAATCGAAGTAGATTGGAATAGCAATACCGGTGGATCTCTAATTGAGTACGGTCCTGCTGGATTTGCTCCTGGATCTGGAACTATGACTGCGGTTGTAACGGCTCCATATCTAATTACCGGACTGAATCCTGGTACCGCTTATGACGTATACGTTGCGGATACTTGTACTAATGATACCTCTAATTTCAACATGATTAGTGCTTCTACCGCGTCTGGACCATTACCAGTAGCAAGCTTCACCATCGACAGCTTAGCTCTAAGTGGTTCTTATGAAATCTATGTTGACGCTAGTGGATCTACCGACGCTGATTCCTACATGTGGGACTTCGGTAATGGTCAGACTTCAAGTAACCCAATCGACACCATGATCTACTTAGGAAACGGTGGTTATACTGTAAGCTTGATTGTTACCAACGCTTGTGGTAGTGACACCATGACCTATAACATCAATGTGAACATTGGCTTGGATGAAAATCCATTGGCAAATAGCCTGAATGTTTATCCTAACCCTGCGGACTACCGCGTTAACGTGAACTTCACTGCGGTGAATAGCGCTGATGCCGTGATTCGCTTAATTGACGCACAAGGCCGTGAAGTACTTCGCAGCAATGAGCGTGCTCAGGGAGGTGTATTCAACTATTCTATGGATGTAAGTGATCTTGCCTCTGGAATGTACATGATTGAAATTCAATCAGGCGAACTTACTGCTCACCGTCGTTTGACCGTGAAGTAAGACTCGTTCTTAGATACTTTTACCCCGGTTTTGGCCTTGCTGAAACCGGGGTTTTTTATGGTCTATGATCAAGCTTTCTACCTTAAAAGCTCATCATGTGTTGAATGCAGTATGCTGCCTCTTCGATCTTCAATTTTAGGGCTAAGCAATACCTAAGACTTGCTAAGATGATTAATTGGCCTGCCATTAATTTGAAAGTAGATATCCCTAGAAAGCTTTGGCATCTGTTGTCCAAGCAGGTTTAACTAATTAGTGCTTTCTTAAGCAGAATGCTCGGTGGTTAGATTATACCCTTTGCGATTCTTTTGGAGAGCCTCTCCATTGGCTCCATCCGTAACGATCCCTGATACAAAGCTTTGAGCGCTAGCTACACTAGCAAACAAAACCATCACTAGGATAGCATTAATTGTTTTAAACATGTTTGGATAGTTTAATTGTTCCTAACAAATGCAGTAGGGTCAAATACCAAACATGTTGAGAAAATCTTAAGCCTGAATTACTAAAGCCAGGTACAATCTTAGCTCAGGGTTAATAGTAACAGATTGTGGATTAACACCTACTTAACCATCACTCTGCAAACCCGCTATCCACTGATTTTCAGGAAGTTTCACCTAAATTCAGGTTTTTCAAATAGATTCTCCATTCCCCGGTATCGAATTTTGGGAATTGCTGATGAAGTTGGTAAGGACCTAGATCCTCCCCTGGTTTATAGACTTCAGCCATTTCACTTAATCTATCCAAGGGGATTAGTTCCTCTATTTCCAAAACACCGGCTTCTAATCCCTTGAGACAATGTCCATAAATAGTTCCAATGGTGAGCTCGCGTGCTGTAGCTACTGCGATAGGCATCATCCCTGTTTTAATGAGCTCGTAGGTTTGTAGGTAGGTTTCGCCCGCCTTACTGC
>Ga0207422_1003018_pt1 | contig 18696 bp, 18 predicted proteins | sample MarCyaLeptolynsp_FD_187757 | JGI IMG/M metagenome (GOLD analysis project Ga0207422, IMG submission 187757) | Marine cyanobacterial communities from Panama - species 1 Leptolyngbya sp. (SPAdes) | ecosystem: Environmental > Aquatic > Marine > Unclassified | place: Panama: Panama City | collected...
GAATGAGTCCGGCCATCGATACGCGTGAGATTGCCAAGGAAATCAGTGCACGGGTTCGCGAGGAACTGGACTATGTGCGCGAGGCTGCTCACATCGCGATGTACCAGGAGATCCTGACGGACTACGAACAGATCCGGGTGCCGAGCGTCATGGCTGACCTGTCGACACGACGTTTGCTGACGATGGGCTGGCTTACCGGCAAACCTCTACTGGAGTTCAAGGAACACAGCCAGGAAGAGCGCAATCTTCTGGCGAAAACGATGTTTCATGCCTGGTGGCATCCTTTCAGCCACTTCGGAGTGATTCACGGTGATCCGCACCTTGGCAACTACACGGTGTTCGAACAGGAAGGGACGCCGGCGGGCATAAACCTGCTCGACTATGGCTGTATCCGCATATTCCCCGACGCTTTCGTCGAAGGCGTTGTCGAGCTTTACCGCGGTCTTCTGGAAGAGGACAACGACCGGGTCGTGTCAGCCTATGAGCGCTGGGGCTTCAAGGATCTGAAAAAGGAGATCATCGAGGTTCTCAATATCTGGGCAAGGTTCATCTACGGTCCGCTGCTGAGCGACCGCGTCAGGTCCATTGCTGACGGGGTTTCTGCCGCCGAGTACGGCCGCAAGGAAGCTTTCAAGGTACATTCGGCCCTCAAGCAGTTGGGGCCCGTGACGGTACCTCAGGAATTCGTCTTCATGGACCGGGCTGCCATTGGCCTCGGGGGCGTCTTTCTGCACCTGCGCGCGCAGCTGAATTTCTATCGGCTCTTCAACGAGCAGATCGAGGGATTCGAGGCGGCCACGGTCCGGGAGCGCCAGGCGAGGGTGCTTCAATCAGCGGGTCTCGGAGGGGCCTCTCACGCGGCCTGAGTGCGGTTCACAAGCCGGATTCTGACCTGTTCCGCAACAATTTTCCCCGATCATGCCAAAAAGTCGCGTCCTTCGCGTCCATTTGTGCATCTGTCGTCATTGCCGAACCCGAAGTCTTTATTGTATGAAGTTTGCCAATTGTGAATTTCCCTTGGAGGACTTATGGCTGACGAAAACACGTCCGGGATGGACTACGAAGCGCACGAGCGCACTTATGAGGGTTTTATCAACTTCTCCAAAGTCGGTACGGTCGCCGTCCTGAACATTGTTCTTTGCCTGATTCTCTTCGGCTTCGGCGGCACGACCGCAGTTGTCTTCGGTTGGCTGATGTTGATTGCAACCGTGGTCGCTTCTGCAATCGGTCTTGCCCTTGGAGACTCCGGCTGGATCCCGCCGACCGCCGTTTTCGTGCTCACCGGTGTCCTGGCGATCCTGCTGGTCTGACCCTTACCGGTTGATCGACTGAAAGCTCAATGAAGGCGTGGTCCTGTGCCACGCCTTTTGTTTTGACCCAGTGCAACGCATGACAGCACCCGAGATCAGCACATTCGTCTACAAACCGCCGCAGCAACCGTATTTGTCGGTGCTGCACTGCGACAAAGATCTGCTTGTGATCGACAAGCCAAGTGGCCTCCTGAGCGTTCCTGGAAAGGCCGCCGAGCATTCCGACTGTCTGGAAAGCCGGGCCCGTCATAGCTATCCCGAGGCGCGGATCGTACACCGGCTCGACATGGATACGTCGGGCGTCATGGTGCTTGCCATGAATGCCGCCGCACACCGGCATCTGGGTTTGCAGTTCGAGCGCCGGAAAATCCGGAAAACCTATGTGGCCGATATCTGGGGGCATCCGGAAACCGACAACGGTGAGGTGGATCTTCCCCTGATTTGTGACTGGCCGAACAGGCCGAAGCAGATGGTGAGTTTCGAGCACGGGAAACCGGCCCTGACGCACTGGGAGGTCCTGGAGCGCGGGCCCAGGACAACGCGCGTACGCCTTTTTCCGCACACGGGGCGCTCTCACCAATTGCGTGTTCATATGCTGTCCTTGGGGTATCCGATCATCGGTGACCGGTTTTACGCTGATGGTGAGGCGCTTGCCGCATCGTCGCGACTGGCGCTCCACGCCGAAAGCCTCGAGTTTCATCGGCCAACCGGTGGCGAACGGATCACGTTCCACTCAAAGTGTCCGTTCTGACGGTTGTTCGGCAAAGTCGTTGCAAATCTTTGGAAACCGGACGGTTTCCTCCAGCTTTGCGCGTTTCATCAAAACAAGTTCATTCCGGCCAATTCAGCCAGACTATTGAGCCCTGGCCCCGAGCGATTCCATTGTCTTCAGCCAGCGGTCAACCTGTGCGGCATCGGCGTGTTCAACCATACCGAAGACCGTTGATCTGACCGGTTTGAAACCGACGAAGCCAAGGATGTTTCGCTTCAGGCTTTTCAGGCTGTGGGCGCCGTACCAGAACTTGTAGGCAAGGGCCGGCATGCCCGCCGTCAACACGATCCGTGCCGATTTGCCAAGCATCTTGCCTTTCGGCCAGCGGTCTTCCGGCGAACGCTCGAAAGCCGTGTCGTAATGAAGAAGCTGCTCCAGGAAACCCTTCGTATATGCCGGCAATGTTCCGAGCCAAAGCGGATAGATCAGAACAAGATGATCCGCTTCAAGCAGGACGTCGCGCGCCGGTCCAAGGGCTTCCGGGCTGGGTTTTTTGGTGAAATCAGACGGTATGCGCAGGATTGGGAAGTCGATATCCGCAACGCGAATGAGGCTCACACGGTGTCCGGCATGTTCAGCGCCATTTGCGTAGGCCTGCGCAAGCGCGTGGCAGAGGTGGCTGTCGTCCGGATCCGGATGACCATCCAGGATCAAAAGGGTTTTCATAGGGCCTTCCATCTGTGCTGAAACCGATGAAGGAAGGCCTCAATGATATCTTCAGGCGGTCTGTTTGCGTTGATCTGGATCAGGCGCGTCTGACACGCGGTTCCCGCTTGCCGATAGTCGTCAGCCCTGGCCGACGCGGCCAAGCCCTTCGCGCGCAAGCTTGTTCGAATTGTCGAGCGTCATGGCCCTTGTGTAATTGCGGCGGGCATCCTGTGGCTTGCCGAGCATTTCCAGGGCGAGACCGCGGTTTGCCCAGGCAACGGACGAATCCCGGTCAAGATTGACCGCCATTGACAGATCCTCGAAGGCGGCAGTCGGGTCGTTGACGGCCAGATAGGAAATGCCGCGGGCGATATAGGGTGCGCTGGCTTTCGGATTGAGGCCGATCGCCGTTGCGAAGTCCTCGATTGCCAGGCTGTCCTGTTTCTGGGCCTGATAGATGAGACCGCGATTGTAAAACGCGCGCGCATCACTGCTGTCGCGGGTGATCACCGAATTGAAGTCGGCGAGAGCGGCGCCGTAGTTGCCCTGCTGGCGATAGATGTTGCCCCGTCCAACATAGGCAACGTCGTAGTCTGGCTTGATGTTGATTGCGCGGGTGTAGTCGGAAACCGCGAGATCGTTCTGCCCCTGCCGGCGGTAAACCAGTGCACGGTTCGCATATGTCTGGAAAGACTGCGGATTGAGCTGCAGCGCGGTGTTGAAATCTGCAATCGCCAGGTCAAGTTTTCCTGCCTGTCCGTAGGCGATGCCGCGCGTGCTGTAGGCGGTCGCGTCGGATGGATTGGATTCAATGACAGCTGTCAAAGACGCGATGTTGGTCGACGAGCCGGCGGACTTATTGACCGGAACATCATCATAAACACCAGACGTGTTGCACGCAGCCAGCAGTGTCGCCAGGCTGAGCAGGGTCGCGTGTGGCAGAAACTTGCGCATGCGGCACATATGCTCTCTTACAGTCAAGCGATTGGACATGCCGTTCATCTGCCTCCAATAGGGCGGTAATGTGGCTGCGGTTTTTTAACTGGCTCAAGTCCAGAACAAACTTTGCAAAACGCCAAAAAGCCGACCGTTACTTCGGTCGGCCTTACGGCAAACATGCATTGAAAAGGCGGTTATGCCGCCGGGGCCACTCCAGCCGGATTAGCGGCGAGCGGATTTGCCCGGAACAAGACCTTCGCGCTGTGCCCGCTTGCGAGCCAGCTTGCGTGCGCGGCGGATGGCTTCAGCCTTCTCACGCGCCTTCTTCTCAGACGGCTTTTCAAAATGGCCGCGAAGTTTCATTTCCCGGAAGATGCCTTCGCGCTGCATCTTTTTCTTCAGCGCCTTGAGCGCCTGATCGACATTGTTGTCGCGAACCAATACCTGCACGCGTAATTTCCCGTTTTCTATGCTCTGCGGTCAAACCGCAGACAGATTTAGACGTTGATTAAAGCGAGGTCTCGCCAACGATCCACGGCGCCCCCGAAATCACGCAGTGAATGTCCGTTGCAGTCACCTGGCTGCAATGCTTTCACTTGTGTACAGGAACCTGATCGCCGCTGACGCGTCGCTCACATAAGCGGGGTAGATACCAGAATGAACCCTGCCTGTCCACAGTCATTCGCGAGAAATACGACCAAATCGGTCGCCGATTTCCGGTCCATAGCAGAAGAAAGATGGACAGCGCACTCAATGGGCAGTAGAGCTGATTTTCCCACCGGAAGCCAGAGCCCTTTTGGACGATACGAACTCACTTGATGGACTCAATTCGGCTCTCATCCAAAGCGCGGAGCGCAGCGTGATGTGGGGTATCGAGCACGCTCCGCAACGCTGGAGATGAACTGAATTGGTCCACTGAAGGTCCGCTTTTCAGGGCCTCCGGACGTCGTTGCGCTCTACTTTCGGTCAGCAAGACCACCACGCGGATCGCGTCTAACCGGCGAACCCGAAAACCGGTCGAGTGGCGTCATATCGCTCAAAAGGGCTCTTACTGCCTCGCTCAAGCAGGCACGTCTAACGCCCTCATTATTGGAGGAAACAATGGCGCGTCCTGCGTCAGGAGAGCCCGAAGCAGCCAAGGGCCAATCGTTGTGGCGAAGCGACATTGTGCCGACGCTGTCGCTGGGCATGCCTTTGGCCGGAGCGCAACTCGCACAGATCGCGATCAATGCGACGGACGTCGTTATGATCAGCCGGTTGGGTGCAACCGAACTTGCCGCCTCCGTGCTCGCCTTCAATTTCTACATGCTGTTGTGGTTCTTCGGCATGGGTATCCTGCAGGCGGCCATTCCACTCGCAGCGCGTGCGCGTAGCCAGCGCAGGCCGCGCGACCTCAGGCGTGCTGTGCGCATGGGCTTCTGGGTTTCGGTATATTTTTCGGTTCCGGTCTGGGTGGTGCTTTTCTTCACCGAGCACATTCTGCTTGCGCTAGACCAGGACCCGGAACTTGCAAGGCTTGCCGGCATCTACATGCGCGTTCTCCAGTGGACCATGCTGCCGGCTTTGCTGATCATGGCTGTTCGCGGGTTCCTGACCGTCATGGAACGCACCCAGGTGGTGCTTTGGGCAACAATTGCGGGCGCGGTCATCAACGCAATTGTCGACTACCTGCTGATCTTCGGCGAATTCGGTTTTCCCCGCCTGGAGCTGGTCGGTGCGGGCATTGCGTCCGTCTTCAGCGCCACGAGCACGTTTTTGTTCCTGCTCGCTTATGCGCTTTGGCATCCCAAGCTTCGCCGCTACAACATCCTCGGTCGCATCTGGCGCTCGGACTGGCCGGTTTTCTTTCAGATCCTGCGCATAGGAACGCCCATCGGGCTGACGATTGTCGCCGAAGGGTCGCTGTTCACGGCATCAGCGATCATGATCGGCTGGCTCGGCGCCGTCCCGCTTGCCGCGCATGGGATTGCCCTGCAAATCGCTTCCATCACCTTCATGGTGCCCGTGGGACTGTCCATGGCCGCAATGACCCGGGTCAGCCTTGCGGCAGGTCGCGGCGACCGGCAGGGGGTCGGCAGGGCCGGTTGGAGCGCGCTTGGCGTCACGATGGTCTTCATGGGCTGCTTTGCCGTTCTGTTCTGGACGCTGCCCGAGACGCTCATTGGGCTCTATCTCGACTTCAACGATCCCGATTCGCAGGAGGTCCTTGCCTATGGCGTGTCGTTCCTCCTGGTTGCGGCCCTGTTCCAGCTTGCCGATGGCGGACAGATCATCGGCGTCAACAATCTGCGCGGTCTTGGCGACACGGCCATTCCGCTGCTTTACGCGCTGTTCGGCTATTGGGTTGTCGGCCTCAGCCTGTCCTATGGGCTCGGGTTCATTGCCGGTTGGGGCGGGGTCGGCGTCTGGTTTGGGCTGGCGGCCGGACTGGCATTTGTGGCGCTTCTGGCCAATACCCGATTTGCACGCAGGGAAAAGCTCCACCTTGTGAGGATATGACCTAGACGGTTTTTGCCGAAATGCGATTGACGTGACCCATCTTGCGGCCTTCGCGAGTCTCCGCCTTGCCGTAAAGATGGAGCCGTGCATTCGGTTCCGTCAGCACCTCGTCCCAGGCATCGGCTTCAAATCCGATCAGGTTCTCCATGACAACGTCGGAGTGCCGGTCCGCGGCGCCAAGCGGCCATCCCGCGACGGCGCGGATGTGCTGATCAAACTGCGAGGTCAGGCAAGCGTCCTGGGTCCAGTGTCCGGAGTTGTGAACGCGTGGTGCGACCTCGTTGACGAGAAGCTTTTCCGTCGAGCCGTCGCGGACCAGGAACATTTCCACGCCCATGACGCCGACATAGTCCAGTCCGTTCACGATCTGCTCCGCCATCTTCCGGGCAGCCTCCAGCGTGTCTTCAGAAACGCCGGCCGGTACGGTCGAGGTCTTCAGAATGTGATTTTCGTGGTGGTTGCGCGCAATGTCGTAACTCTTGCAGCTGCCGTTGAGATCCCGGGCGACGATCACGGAGACTTCGCAATCGAACGGGATCAGCGCTTCCAGAACGGCCGGAACGGCGCCGATCTTGTCAAAGGCGCCTGGAATGTCCGCTGCGCCACGAATCATAAGTTGGCCCTTGCCGTCGTAGCCGAACCGCCGTGTTTTCAGCACGCCTTCTCCGCCAAAAGTCGCGAGGGCATTCTCCAGGTCCTCTTGCGAGTTGATGTCCGCATAACCGGCAATCGCGACACCGGCGCCCGACAGGAATTGTTTTTCGAACAGACGGTCCTGCGACACTTCGAGGGCGCGCACGCCGGGGCGCACCGGGACCCTGGCGTTCAGGTGTGCGGCGGTGTTGCCGGGCACATTCTCGAATTCGTAGGTCACAACCGAAACAGCATTTGCAAACAGGTTCAGCGCATCGACATCTTCATAGGGGGCAACGGTGAAGGTCGCGCTCACGTCGAAGGCCGGACTGCTCGGATCCGGGCAGAAGATGTGGGTCTTCAAACCAAGGCTGGCTGCGGACTGTGCAAGCATCCGTCCAAGCTGGCCACCGCCGAGAATGCCGATCGTGTCGCCGGGGCTGAGCTTATTTGCAGATGTCATCGGTCTGTCCCGTGCCGGAGGGAATTACAGGTTTTCGCTGGTCGGGACTTCGGCAACAGCGGCCGTGCGCTCCGAGCGGTATGAGTCCAGGGCTGCCTCGATCACGGAATTGCTCAAGGCAAGCACAGCCGCGGCCAGCAGGGCTGCATTGGTCGCACCGGCTTTGCCGATTGCAAGGGTGCCGACGGGAATGCCACCGGGCATCTGGACGATCGACAAAAGACTGTCTTCGCCTGACAGCGTCCGGCTTTCGACCGGAACGCCAAACACGGGCAACGGCGTCAGTGATGCCGTCATGCCGGGAAGATGGGCCGCGCCGCCCGCTCCTGCGATGATAACCTTGAAACCGTTGGCCTTGGCACTTTTCGCGAAATCGTACATGCGTTCCGGCGTGCGGTGCGCAGAGACGATGCGTGCCTCGTAGCTCACCCCGAGTTCGTCGAGCGTATCCGCCGCGTGCTTCATTGTCGGCCAGTCGGACTGGCTGCCCATGATGATTGCGACATCCGCGTTTGCCATTGTTTGCTCCACTAAACGGGGGGCTCAGAAAGGCGCGGAGTATAGGCAGCGCCGCGCGCATCGCAAGCCGGAAACGTGGGTTTCAGGAGAATTTCTGGAGGGCTGTCACTTTGGCGGCGACAAGCGGTGTTTCAAGCTCAGGCGATGATATCTGGAAACAGCTGGTCTTCCAGTGCCGTGATGCGGTCCTTGATCATCAGCTTCTTTTTCTTCAGGCGCTGAAGCTGCAAAACGTCGTGGTTCGATGTTGCCGCAAGGGCCTCCACGGCAACGTCAAGATCACGGTGTTCCTGACGAAGCTGTGCCAGCTCCATTCGCAAAGCATCAGTATCCATTTGCGCCCTCGATTCCCCCGACTTCTTGAGTCATTTCGTAGTCCATTTCACTGCCGGCGGGCAAGATAGCATCTTTCGCAGGCTTGCGACCGGATTAAAGCGGCCATCCGGTGCGGGTCCCGCCAGACAAAATGCCAAAAACTTGAGCAGGCGGAAAACCTGTGAACTGGCAAAATTTCCGTCGTGATTTTTCTTGCGTTTTTAAGCGGTTATTCGAGCGCAATTCTTCAGGGTTTTCTAAGCATGATGGCACGAATGCATAATTTGACGGCGAAATGGATAAGATATGCGGATTCTGCAATCGACAAGGTCCGATTTCCTGTGGCACGATGGTAATGTTGAGCCAACAGACAGGAGGTTTATCCATGTCAATGCAGTCGCATCTCGAAGAACTTGAGCGCCGTCACGCGGAAATGAAACGCAAGATTGAAGACGCCCTGTTGCACCCGAGTACAGACTCCCTGGAATTGGCTGACATGAAACGACAAAAGCTCAAGATCAAGGACGAGATTGAGCGAATACGGCAAGAAAAGACCCTCCACTAGGGATATTACCGAACGAGGATCGAAACGCCGCGCATCGCGCGGCGTTTTTGTTTTACGTCACAGGGTTTTGGCCTGCTCTCTCAAGGCGAATTTCTGGATCTTACCAGTGGAGGTCTTAGGAAGCTCGCAGAAGACGACCGTCTTGGGGGCCTTGAAGTTGGCAAGGTGCTCCCTGCAAAACCCGATCAGATCAGCCTCACTCACTTCAGAGCCCTCTTTGCGCTCAACAAAAGCACACGGCGTTTCACCCCATTTCTCGTCGGGCCGGGCAACGACTGCGGCAGCCTGAACGTCCGGATGTTTGTAAAGGACGTCTTCGACTTCGATCGATGAGATATTTTCCCCTCCGGAAATGATGATGTCCTTGGACCGGTCCTTGAGCTGGATGTAACCGTCGGGATGCATCACGCCGAGATCGCCGGAGTGGAACCATCCGCCACCAAAGGCCTTCTGTGTCGCGTCTTCGTTTTTCAGGTAGCCTTTCATCACGACGTTGCCTCGGAACATCACTTCGCCGAGGGTTTCGCCGTCGGACGGTACGGGCGCAAGCGTTTCCGGATCGAGCACCTTGAGGTCTTCCAGCGCGACATAACGAACGCCCTGCCGGGCCTTTTTTTGAGCCTGCTGTTCAAGCGTCAATCCGTCCCACTCGGCTTTCCAGTCGTTGACGACGGCGGGACCGTACACCTCCGTCAGCCCGTAGAGATGGGTCACATTGAAGCCGGCGGTTTTCATTGCGGCAAGGACGCTTTCCGGTGGCGGCGCGGCGGCCGTGAAGAATTCGACTTCTCGCTCAAGGTCCCGCTTCTGGTCCGGGGCAGCGTTCAACAGCGTCGACATGATGATCGGCGCGCCGCACAGATGGGTTACGCCTTCATCGGCAATCAGGTCCCACATGGCCTGTGGACGGACCCAGCGCAGGCAGACATGGGTTCCGGCAACGACGGAGATCGACCAGGGAAAACACCAGCCGTTGCAGTGGAACATCGGCAGGGTCCAGAGATAGACCGGATGCTTGGCCATCGATGCCGTGATCACGTTGGCCTGGGCCAGCAGATAAGCACCGCGATGGTGGTAGACCACGCCCTTCGGATTGCCGGTCGTGCCTGAGGTGTAATTCAGCGTGATGGCGTCCCATTCGTCATCGGGCAGGGACCATTCAAACTCCGGGTCGCCGGTTTGCAGAAAGTCCTCGTAATCCAGATTGCCGAGCCGTTCTCCATCCTGCGGGAACTCGGGATCTGAATAATCAATCACCAGCGGTTTCACCGAGGCCATCGACAGGGCTTCCCTGACAACCGGAGCGTATTCGCGGTCGGTGATCAGCACCTTGCAGTCGGCATGATCGAGCTGGAACGCAATGATCGCCGCATCCAGGCGCGTGTTCATCGAATGCAGCACCGCCCTCGTCATCGGGACGCCGTAGTGGGCCTCTAGCATGGGCGGTACGTTAGAGAGCATCACACTGACCGTGTCGTTCTTGCCGATGCCACGGGATGCAAGCGCGGACGCCAACTGGCGGGCACGGCGATAGAACGTCCGGTAATCGGTCCGCTGATTGCCGTGAACGATGGCGATCTTTTCGGGGAACACGTCTGCAGACCGTGCCAGGAAACTGAGCGGACTGAGGGCCGCGAAATTGGCTGTGGTCTTATCAAGTCCCTGTTCGTAGGGGCTGATGCTCGCGTCCATTGCCGTTCTCCCAATTTATCGCTCTGTTTTGGCTATCAAATCCGGAAATTCCGGGCGGCGCAATCTTCTCCGGCAGATTGATAACACCGGCTGTTGTCAGGACAAAAGACCGGCCACGCCGTCATAGGTGAGCTTAAGGCCGATGATGGCCATGAAGACATAGATGAAGGCATAGAACGTTTCTGCCTTGACGTGGCGCACCAGTTGAACGCCCACCAGCGTTGCGATGAACGCTATCGGAACGAGAATTGCGGACGTCGTCAGATTGGTCGTGTCGAACTGGCCGAGGAAAAAATAGGGAACCAGCTTGATGGCATTGCCCGTGGCGAAAAAGATCACGGCGGTCCCGGCATAAATCGCCTGAGGCATACGCAACGGCACGGTGTACATCTGGTAGGGAGGGCCGCCGGTGTGGCTGATGAAGCTGGTGAAACCGGCAATACCGCCCCAGAAATACCCCTTGGCTGCGTTGTGCTCGGCGGCCTGGGCCTGCTTGCGCCGTTTGAATACATAATCGGCGACGAAGGCGATGGAGATCAGGCCGACGAGAAGCCTGACGAAGTCGTCATCGACATAGGCGGCCGTCGCCCAGCCGATGCCGATACCGATGATGGCGGCGGGCAGCAAGATCGACAGACAGTGCCAGTCAGCGCGCCCCTTGTAGGCAATGAGCGCGACGATATCCATCAGGACCAGGATCGGCAGCATGATCCCGGCTGCCTGTACCGGCGATATCACCAGCGTCAGGATCGGTACGGCGAGCATGCCCATCGTGCCGCCAAAGCCGCCCTTGGACAGGCCGACGACAATGACCGCAGGGATCGCGGCCGAATAGAACCAGGGATCGTTGATCGGGATCATATGGCGGAAAGATCGGTTGGATACATGGCAGGGACGCGGGAAACAAGCACGCCAGAGTGCTTACGTAAAGTCCCGACCGTCTAATTGCTTACGTTATGAGACTTGCATTTCCGCCTTCCCTTACAGCACTCTATCGCAAAATGCCGACGCGGCTTTTTGGGAGGATTTGACATGGCGAGCCGGTATCACGAGGTCTACCAGGATTGGAAGGACAACCCTCTCGGGTTTTGGAAAGCGGCGGCGTCCGAAATCGACTGGGTGTCAACGACCGACACGGTGTTCGATCCGGATCACGGTCAATATGGCCGCTGGTTTCCGGACTGGGAGTGCAACACCTGTTACAACTGCCTCGACCGCCACGTGGAACGCGGGCGCCCGGGGCAGCCGGCACTGATCTACGACAGCCCGATCACCGGCAAGACTGCGACCTACAGCTTTGCCGAGCTGCTGGCAGAAGTTGAAGCGATGGCGGCGGTATTCAGCGATCAGGGCCTGGAAAAAGGCGACCGGGCGATCATCTACATGCCGATGATCCCGCAGGCGGTGATGGCAATGCTTGCCTGTGCGCGCCTTGGTGTCATCCACTCTGTCGTGTTCGGGGGTTTTGCGGCAAACGAACTCGCGACACGTATTGACGATGCCTCTCCCAAGGCGATCATCGCCGCGTCCTGCGGGATAGAGCCGGGCCGGGTCATTGCCTATAAACCCCTCATCGATCAGGCGATCGAACTGTCCACGCACAAACCGGAGGCCTGTTTCGTCTTCCAGCGCGAGGAACAGGGCGCGGACATGATCGAGGGACGCGACCACGATCTCGGCAAACTTGCCGGAGATGCAAAGGCCGCCGGACGCAAGATTGCGCCGGTAACCGTCAAGGCGAATGATCCCCTCTACATCCTCTACACCTCTGGCACGACCGGTCAGCCAAAAGGCGTTGTCCGTGACAATGGCGGCCACATGGTGGCTCTCAAATGGACCATGTCGAACCTTTATGATGTCCAGCCCGGCGAAGTCTTCTGGGCTGCGTCGGATGTCGGCTGGGTGGTGGGCCATTCCTACATCTGCTACGCGCCGCTTCTTCACGGCTGCACGACGATCGTGTTCGAGGGCAAGCCCGTTGGAACACCGGATGCCGGTGTGTTCTGGCGCGTGATTTCCGATCACAACGTGGTTTCGCTTTTCACTGCGCCCACAGCGTTCCGGGCAATCCGCAAGGAAGACCCGAATGGCGAATTGATCAAGAAATACGATCTGTCGCAGTACCGGTCGCTGTTTCTTGCCGGTGAACGCGCAGACCCCGAAACGGTGAACTGGGCGATTGATCAACTTCAGGTGCCGGTGATCGACCATTGGTGGCAGACGGAGACCGGCTGGTGCATCGTCGGCAACCCGCTCGGCCTTGGCCAGTTGCCGGTCAAACCGGGCTCTCCGACCGTGCCGATGCCCGGTTACGACGTTCAGGTTCTGGACGACGCCGGTCACCCGCTGGGAGCAAACACGCTCGGCAACATCGTGGTGAAGCTGCCGCTGCCGCCAGGTGTTCTGCCAACGCTTTGGAACGCGGACAAGCGATTCTTTGATTCCTATCTTGCCGAGTTTCCCGGCTACTACAAGACGGCCGATGCGGGCATCATCGATGATGACGGGTACCTGTCGATCATGGCGCGGACCGACGACATCATCAACGTGGCCGGACACCGGTTGTCGACCGGCGGCATGGAAGAGGTTCTTGCGACCCACCCGGACGTTGCCGAATGTGCCGTCATCGGCATTGCCGACAAGCTGAAAGGCCAGTTGCCCTGCGGTTTCGTGGTGTTGAAGTCGGGCGTGGAGAGATCGCACGAAGACATCGAAAAAGAGCTGGTGAAGCTGGTTCGCGAAAAAATCGGACCTGTGGCGGCTTTCAAGATCGCTATTACCGTCGACCGCTTGCCCAAAACCCGCTCGGGCAAGATCCTTCGCGGGACCATGCGGCAGATCGCGGACGGCGAAAGCTACAAAATGCCGGCGACGATCGACGATCCCGCGATTTTGGATGAGATCACCGACGCCTTGAAATCTCACGGGATTTCAGCCTAGCGGCAGCAGCTTACGTAGCTGGATGGCTTCATCAGCCATCGACATGGACGTCTTTGGAACTTAAGGTCGGGCCGCTAGGAAGCGGCCCGCATCGTTTGCGCGGCGCTCACATTGTCAATCAGCCGTGAGGTTTTTCGTGTCTTTGGAAAATAAGGTTGCCATCGTAACAGGCGCCGCTCAGGGGATTGGGTTTGCTGTTGCCAAGCGGTTCCTCATGGACGGGGCCAAGGTCGTCATCGCCGACATCGACGACACGACCGGCGAGGAGGCAGTGGAAGACCTGTCGACCCTCGGCGAGGTCATGTATATCCATTGCAACGTGGCCGAACGCCTCGATGTGCGCAACATGGTTGCCGAGACACTCAACGCCTATGGCGACATCGACATTCTGGTCAACAATGCCGGCATCGTCGGCGGTGCCGATTTTCTGGAGCTTGAGGAAGACGATTTTGACCGGATCCTTGGCGTCAACCTGAAAGGTGCGTTCTTGTGTTCTCAGGCCGTTGCCCGCCACATGGTGGAGAAAATCGAAGGCGGCGGTGACCCGGGCTGCATCATTAACATGTCCTCAATCAATTCGGTTCTCGCGATCCCGAACCAGATCCCGTACTGCGTTTCCAAGGGCGGCGTGTCGCAGCTGACCAAGACGACCGCCCTGGCCCTTGCTCCGCACGGTATCCGGGTCAATGCCATCGGGCCGGGGTCGATCATGACCGAAATGCTGGCGGCGGTGAACAGCGATCCGGCGGCCAAGCAGAGGATCATGTCGCGTACACCGCTCTTGCGCATTGGCGAGCCGTCGGAAATTGCCGGTGTCGCTGCGTTCCTGGCGTCGGAAGACGCAGGTTATGTCACCGGTCAGACGATTTTCGCCGACGGAGGACGGATGCCGCTGAACTACACGGTGGCCGTGCCTGAAGAGGACTGAAGCACGGCTACGAGCGCAGAAACCGAAGTGACGACGGTTTGCCAGCAGTTTGGTCGCGGGACATGCGTCTCCTCGCACTGGTTGTGCGCTTTGAACGAATTCCTTTTCCAATGCGCGCCGGCGGCCAGCTTGGGCTTGCAAACTCTCGCTGTTTGGCCATATTTCGCGTTTATCGACGATGTCGCGGCATGTGGGTGATATTCACGCACGGGTCGCGGATGGGCAGGAAAGCGTATTGAGCCGGACAAGATTTCAGAATCGGTCGCTTTGGCAAAGGCTCCTGGCGGGTCTGCTTTGCGCCTGCCTGTTCGCTTGGACGACTGTTCCTGCTGCGTCTCATACCCCAAAGTTTCTGGAAACTGTGCAGGATCATCTTCAGATGATCGAAGATCATGGCCATTCACACGGTCTTGAGATTGATCTGCTCTGGGCCATGCACGGCCACCAGCACGACCTTGCCGATCACGATCACAACACAGCGGTTCTGGCGAAATCCGGTCCGAAATCACCTCTGGTCTTTGACGATTCGCCCTGGGTGTTTTCGATTGGTGACGCCTCTTCTATTCTCATCCACCCACCGGAACGCCCTCCAAAGATCTGACAGAAGCCCGCATGGGCTGAACCAAATCTGTCAATCTATTGGAAGGATCAAATGAAACCTTTGTTCTTCGACAAGCGCGGGGGGGTGTCATACGCCCTAGCCGTCGTTGTGTCACTCTGTCTGCTTGCGTTTTCAAGCGGGCTACAGTCTGCCTTGGCCCATAACGTCACGGAGGGCGATGCCGGATACATTCAGGAAATCTGGGGGATTCACATCATCCCCTTTATGTATCTCGGTGCCAAACACATGGTGACGGGATATGACCACATCCTGTTTCTGCTGGGTGTCGTGTTTTTTCTCTACCGGATGTCACACGTTGCCATCTACGTGAGTATCTTTGCCATCGGTCACTCGGTCACCATGCTGGCGGGCGTTTATTTCGGCTGGAGCGTCAATCCGTACTTTATCGATGCGTTGATCGGGTTGTCCGTGGTCTACAAGGCACTCGACAATATGGGGGCCTATCAGCGCTGGTTCGGTTTTCAGCCGGATACCAAATCGGCGACGCTGATCTTCGGCCTCATACACGGGATCGGCCTCGCAACGAAAATCCAGGATTATGAAATCGCCCGTGATGGCCTCATCCCCAACCTGCTCGCCTTCAATGTGGGCGTGGAGATTGGGCAATTGCTTGCACTCGCGGTCATCCTGATCGTCATGGGCTACTGGCGCAAAACCCATAGTTTTTGGAAGCACGCCTACACAGCGAATGTGGTGATGATGTCGATGGGCTTCGTTCTCATGGGCTACCAGATCACCGGATACTTCGTGACAACCTGAATTTGAAAGAGATTTATCATGTACAACGCTAACAAACCCGATCCGGACGAGCTGCCGAGTTCCGCGCAATTGCTTCGCTCAACAATTCTTGCCCTCATCGCGGCGATCGTGATTCTCGTGACGATCGTCCTTCCTGCTGAATACAATATCGACCCGACAGGGATCGGTAAGGCGATCGGTCTTGCCGAAATGGGTGAGATCAAACAGGAGCTTGCCCGGGAAGCAGAAGAAGACCGCAAAACCCATGGCGACCAGTCAAACCTTCTGAACGGACTTCTGGGTCTGTTCGTCGGCACGGCACACGCTCAGGAGGCCTGGCGCGATGAGGTCACTTTCACACTCGCTCCAGGTGAATATACCGAAATCAAACTCGTCATGAACGAGGGTGGGAGCGCCGAGTACGAGTGGGCAGCCGAAGGCGGCCGGATCAACTACGACCTTCATGCCCATGGCGGCGGGAAGTCTGTTGACTACGAAAAGGGTCGTGGTGAAACATCCGGCGAAGGAAGCTTCGAAGCACCCTTTGCAGGTGATCACGGCTGGTTCTGGCGCAATCGCGACAAGGTTGATGTCACGGTGACGCTGAAAACGCGTGGTGATTATTCGGAGCTGAAGCAAGAGAAGTAAGAGCGAAAGCCGCGGCCCTGGCAAAACATGTCCAGGGCCCGGTTGCTTCGTAGACCGTTAGCCTGTTTAAGCCGCCTTTTCCGATACGCCGCAGCGGTGCACTTCGACCGTGACATGGACGATTCCGAGGTCGGGCGGCACCAATGATTTATAGTGGTTCGGGCTGCGCGGGTGGTCACTGACGATCGTGACCTCGGCTGCATGCTGTCCCTGACCGATCGCCCAGACATGCACGTCCGCGATCCTGTCGCTCTCATCTGCCATAAGCGCGGTTCGCAGCTGATCGACCACCCGATCCTCCGCCTGCCAGTCCAGCAGGACCTTTGCCGACATGCGCAGTAGGCCAAAGGACCAGTGTGCGACGAGAATGGCGCCGACAATGCCCATGACCGGGTCGAGCCAGGTCGCTCCGGCAAACTTGCCCGCGAGAAGCGCGAGGATCGCCAGGAGGGATGTCAGCGCGTCGGCCAGAACATGGAGATAGGCGGCCCGCAGGTTGTGGTCTCTGTGGACTTCCGATGTCGTGTCCGCAGCATGGTCGTGGTCATGATGATGTGCGCGATCGTGATGATGGTGGTGATGGCCATGGTCGTGCCCGTGATCATGGTGGTGATGATGCGGGGTGGAGGCGAGCAGCCAGGCGCTGGCGCCGTTGACAAGAAGCCCGAGCACCGCGACCAAAATCGCCTGGTCGAAACTGATGGGCACCGGATTGAACAGCCGCTCGATGCTTTCCACGGCCATGAGCGCGGCAAACCCCACCAGAAGGATCGCGCTGGCGAAAGCCGCCAGGCTGTTGACCTTGCCCGTACCAAAGGAAAAACGCCGATTGGCAGCTTGCCGCCGCGCATAAACATAGGCCGCCACGCTTATTCCTAGTGCAGCCGCGTGGCTTGCCATATGAAGCCCGTCGGCGAGCAACGCCATCGAACCGTAGTAAAGTCCGGCGATGACCTCCACGACCATGAAAACGGCCGTCACAATCACGATGATGAGTGTCCGCCGCTCACCAGGCCGTGCCTTGTCCTGACCGAAAACATGGTCGTGCGTCCAAGTGGACATGTCTTTGGTGTGCATTTTGAATACGCTCCCGGAATTGACTGGACTGGCTCGCTGCGTACGACTCACAGATGAGTTTATGAACCGCAGAGAAGCTGGTCTACAACTCTGTCAGACAGGCGCACTGAGACCGGTGGACTGAGGACCGCGCCGCTTAAGCCATCACCCGGGCAACGACCTGTTTTGCGCCGTTTGTTTGGTGCTCAAGCCGTTTCTTTTTGCTTGTCCGCTCCGAACTGGAGGCGGGCAAGCTTGGCGTATAGTCCGCCGGCGGCGCTCAGTTCGTCATGAGTCCCGGTTTCAACGATACGGCCATCTTCCATGACCACGATCCGGTCCGCTTTGAGGACGGTCGCGAGCCGGTGGGCAATCACAAGCGTCGTCCTTCCTTCCATCAGCCGGTCGAGGGCTTTCTGGACAAGGTTCTCGCTTTCCGCATCCAGCGCGCTCGTGGCCTCGTCAAGAAGAAGGACAGGGGTGTTGCGGAGAACGGCGCGGGCGATTGCGATCCGCTGGCGCTGACCGCCGGACAGCGTGATCCCGCGTTCGCCGACAAGTGTGTCGAAGCCGTTGGTCATGTTGTCTATGAAAGGGGCAGCGAGCGCGGCCTGGGCGGCGGCCACGATCTCATCGCGGGTGGCATCGGGCCGGCCATAGGCAATGTTCTCGGCAATGGTCGCACCGAAAATCGCCGTGTCCTGGGGCACAAGAGCGATATGGCGGCGCAGATCCTGCGGGTCGAGTTGTTTGAGCTCCACACCGTTGAAGCGGACGACACCGCTGCTCGGGTCGTAGTAGCGCATGATGAGGCTGAAAAGCGTCGACTTGCCCGCGCCTGACGGCCCGACAACGGCCACGGTTTCGCCGGGCGAGACCTCTAGTGTCAGGTCCTGAACAACCGGCATCTCCTTGCTGTTTTGATAGGCGAAAGAGACGTGATCAAAGGCGATCGTGCCGCGTTTGGTTTCCGGCAGCCTGACAGGGTTCGCCGGTGCCCTGATTTCCGGCTCGATTTCCAGAAGCTCGGACAGGCGCTCGGCAGCGCCTGCCGCCAGGGACAATTCCCCCCAGACTTCGGAAAGCGCTGCAAGCGATCCTGCAGCCAGAATGGAATAGAGCAGGAACTGGCTCAGCTCACCGCCCGTAATCCGGCCTGAAAAAACATCACTTGCACCGATCCACAGGACGGCAACGATGCTGGAGCCGATGACGAAGATGGCGAAGCCTGTAAGGGCAGCCCGCGCGATGATCGCCTGCCGGGCCGCGTGAAACGCCGCTTCAACATCGGAGCCATAGCGATCGGCGCTGAGGCGTTCGTGGGTAAAGGCCTGCAGCGTGCGCACTGCGCCCAGCATCTCGCTGGCATAAGCGGAAGCGTCCGCGAGCGTATCCTGCGCAAAGCGGGA
>Ga0207422_1003021_pt1 | contig 18685 bp, 9 predicted proteins | sample MarCyaLeptolynsp_FD_187757 | JGI IMG/M metagenome (GOLD analysis project Ga0207422, IMG submission 187757) | Marine cyanobacterial communities from Panama - species 1 Leptolyngbya sp. (SPAdes) | ecosystem: Environmental > Aquatic > Marine > Unclassified | place: Panama: Panama City | collected...
TGTTTCAGGAGAGTCCAACGCCCGTGCTGCCTCTCGAAATCAAGTCCTTTCTGCGCTTTTGCACGGATCTGATTGAATCGCCGCAGCACGTCTGCGTCTGCACCCACTTTTACATGCTCGCAGTAAAAGCTGATCTGGAATTCCAGTTCCGGGAAGGCACACCTTTCGAGGTTCCTCTCCATCGATGCCAATATTCGTTCGAAATCAATTTGCCCCATTGCGACCTCCAAGATGCTAACAATGCTAAATGCTCCCCGAACAAAGTCACCGGCGCAAGTTCTTAATGTCCGCATAGAACGGCGCAGAAGTCGCAAACTTGCTCTGTGAAAATTACGTCACAGCTTCTTTGAACTGCCATTCGCGACAATTTCCTTTAGCTAAACTAATTCCGGATAATCAATCAGTCTTGAAACCTTGAGTATCAATTTCTCTCTCAAGCTACTGCGATCCTCGCCAAAATGAAGTTGTCGATGACAGTTCGGACAACATGCCACTACATTGTCTGTTGTGTCCGGGCCACCCTCACTGAGCGGTCTAACGTGATGCACTTCAAGATATGGCTCTCCACCTGTCCGCTGAAATGGCGCTGAGGAATCACATACTTCGCAACGTCCATCTGCCGAAAACAACACCCATGCAATGACATTGGGATCTCGCGTAAATCTGGTCACCACGCAGTCAGCTGATTCGACTGATGCATTTCCAGGCGGCGGAGATGTAAACCCGGACTTAGCCTTCGTACGCGTGCGAAACAAGGCAATCTCAACCCTGTTCTCGAGTTCGTCAGGGTTGGCAGTCTGTTCTTCTGTTACCGAAACATTCTCAGCAGGAGCCGTCAGAAGCGCTTCGATGGAACGCACGTCCACATCATTTGTGCGCGGATAACTCAGACACAGTCGCATGCGCTTAGTCCTGTTCCCCCTGTCACTACCGTCTGTTCTGCCAAAAGCGGCAGAGGCTCTACCGATGGAGTGTCGCAACCACCGAAAGTCGTTCACCAGATCAAGTTTTAACGGAAATTCAAAACGATCAAGAATTACGCTGCGTTCGCCATCTGGTAGTTTCATTGCATTTGAGCTGGCGACTTGCACATCCTTTAGGATCAAATTCAATGCAGCCGCTCGAGAAAGGTGAAGTTCCATAGCCTTGGCATAGTCGCTATTTCTTGCAGCGTTTGGACCGTGGCTGGACCCACCGCGTGATTCAACGATCAAATCGAATCCGTAACTACGCAGTTCGACTGAAAATCGCGCGTCTAATTCCTGACCATCATCGTTGATCTGATTCAGCATTTTTCTGGACTTCGCAATCGCATCTGTTTTCAGGTTAGTTCTCTACGAGGTTGTCACCTTTACACAACTCTATCCTCGCAATGAAACAAGACACAACCTGTGCAGAGTGGTTCCTGAAGGTCCAAGCAACTTGCACCGCGTTCTCGCTACACATATTGGTATGCATACAGAACACTACTACGACGGCACTTAGACAATCACTTGAGCCAGCAGCAATACTCAGGATACGATTGAGCTGGCCAAGTAAAGTGAGGAGGAGGCAACTAAATTCAGTTCATTTAAATTGACTCGTCTAATCAGCGATGTCATCAAGAACAAGCTGATTGATTACGCACCAGAACGGATAGTTGACATAACTGCCATGATTGTTTGACGTGCTCTCAAATGCTCTGATGTTCCAAAAAGGCGAATTGCCTGGCGACACAGACCGGCGCGGTTTTGTTAGTCCAGGAAGCCAAATACTATTTCTGAGTTGCACTGTTATCGCATTGCCGTGGTCTGAAGAGTCTGTTGCATCCCGTACATAAAGCAGATTGTCAGGCCCCGCAGGGCTATAGGCCGTGTCCCAGCCGGACCATCCTCCGTCTCTATGCCGGGCACTACGCAACCAGCCAGAACTTTCGATACATTTCGATAGACGAGGCACCTGGATGTTTTCGTACCGAGTCGGAAAACCCGCGCCCTCATTGGTAAGGATCTCATGAGTGGTTCCATAGGGATATGACTCCCAGAAAGGACTCTCTTTGGGATAGTCGGGCGACAAATGGCCGAGTGCGGTCTTTTTCTCCTTGTTTCGGAAAAAATACGCTAGTGGAAACAACGTTCGAGTCGCGAAATCGCAATTTGGTCTTTTTCGTTCTTGCGTTTCATTCTCAGCCCAATCGCAGGCTGATGTTACAGAGATGTAGTGCGGTCTTTGATGAACCGGGAACATCTCATACCATTCCCTAGGTGGTGCCTCATTCGAGCGGACATCGCTAACCTTGCCTTTGGCGCGCAACTCTTTTTGGATACCAGTCCATTTAACCGCTTCTGAGGCGGGATTTATCAACAAAACCAGATCGCCTAGTAGCGGAGGCATTGTGTCCCCGGGGTTGTGCTTTCCAATCGATTTCCTCGCTTTTTCCAACAGACCGGTGGCAATCATGTTACCACCAAGGGAATGCCCTACGACAAGCATCCGGTCTGCACCGCTGCCATTTTTCTCGAGTTCAAGAAGTCTTTCCAACCTGCTCAAAGTTTCAATCAACAACGAGGCATGCTCTTCACTCTGGCGCTTTCGCTTGTACAAGCTGGGAGCAGTAAGGAATGACCAAATCGAGCTCTCTAAATCGGAAGAACGCTCAGTAGGTTCGGCAAATGACCGCCCTCTCCAACCGACGTAGACGCCGATCAATTGAGCGTCTGCTCGATCCGAGTTTCGTTGATTGAGGAATTTTCTCGAATACGCGAGAAGTGTCCGGAACCGCGCAACATCACCATTTCCAATTGCAGCATCATGTCGCCATCCATGAACAAAAACGATCACATACTTGGGCCCAGACGTTTGCAAGAGCTGTTCAAGCACCTCGAATTGTCCAGGTTCGGACAACGCATTATTGGTCTCATTGAATTCGACAAATGCCAATCTAAAGCGGTCTTTGTTTGATTGCTTTTCCGGATTAGCTGAGAGCAAGTGAGTTTGTATCGCACAAAATTCCTGTCCACCTAGATCCGTTTCATCGTTATCCGGATCGAAGGGAATATTGTGATCGCAAATATCATCTAACTTATATCGGTGTGTGGTTTCAATTTCGGTCTGAAAGACCAAATCCAGTCCAACGGCTCCCCAAAATGAAAAGAGACACACCACGATAAAAATCGACAGTCCAATAATGAATTTCATATTGCTCGCCCCCGATTGAAATTTACTCACCCACCCGTCTGAAACATGCCTGGAACCAAAAGATTGCTCACGCTGACGTCGAGCTTTTCTTCAATCCAATTAGGTTGGTGCTCGGTGAACGCGATAGAGAAACCGCATCAGCCGACAAAATCCCCCTTTGACCAATCAGTTTCATCATTTGTGCTCCTAAACGAAGGTTCTCCGGACACGCACTAGCAACCACTAAGCGAGAAGAGTTCGCCAGGGTACAGGCTCCAACAAAGCATATGTTTCCGCCCCACGTTCCCAAGTTTTCCTAATTTTCCGCAGTCGCCATCCGGTTCAGATCAACAACGCTTGAAAGTCTATACACGATTTAGTTGTATTCATGTACGTTGATTTGTAACGTTAGATTGCGCAGTCCACGCTTCTTTTTGCTGAGTGGAAATAACAAACACTACGTCGGCCCCAGCTGCGCTCAACTTTGATCCCGAAGCTTAGGGGGAAACTTCCGAATGGTTATGTACTCAAAACTTCGAGTTCTTGGGAAAGAAGGATTTCAACCAGGAAAAGATGAACCTAATCAAGCCGGTTGGATCTCTTCTCAGCTGTTGCAACTTCGAGCTCAGCTGCACAGCGAAATTGGTGAGGAACGCAACCCTCGAGGGCTTATTATTGGTTCCTGGAACATTAAACACTTTGACGGCGGCGCTCCTCGCCTGGACGAAAGTTTCTATTACATCGCAGAAATCATAAGTAATTTTGACATATGCACAATTCAGGAAGCAAAGTCTGTTGAGGCAATGAAAAAGCTAAAGAAACTGCTGGGGCCTAACTGGGAGTTCTTTATCAACGATAGTGCAGGAACTGGACGAGGCAACCACGAACGCGTCGCTTTCGTTTACAACACCAACAAGGTTTTCTTCCGCTCTTTGATTGGAGAACTCGTTTTATCGGACAGTGAAGAAATAAACGGACGTCAGTTTGCACGCAGTCCATTCTTCGCGGCCTTCCAAGCTGGTTGGTTCAAGTTCACTTTGTACTCAGTTCATATCGTGCAAAAGGACAAAGTTGGGCAACCTTCACGTTTGGAAGAGATTGAGAGTGTTGCCGAAACACTTGTAGACCGCGCGAGGATTGAAAACGGCGTTCAAATCCTACTAGGCGACCTGAATATTGACCATGTTGAAGATCCTGAACATGTAGCTCTCACCAAACGCGGCTTCGTCGTGCCAGACATAGGTCCTACAAACCTTTCTTTGACAAAGGTTTTTGATCACATCGCTATAACGGGCCCAAAAGACATGACAGAATTCGTTAGAGCGGGGTCATTCGATTGGCGAAAAAGCGTGTTCAGAGACGATCAGGCCGAAAACTACAAACCCATCGCCACTCAAATGGCAATTGCAAACAATCGTGCTACGCCTGGAGACGATTGGGAATCCAAATACAGTAGTTGGACGAGCAACGAGATGTCAGATCACCTCCCAGTTTGGATTGAGATCCTGACGGATTTTAGCGACGATTACCTGCGCAGAACTATGAAGCTGGCAATTGACGCTGAAAGTTAGGCGACTTGTTGCCAATCTTCTTCACATTTCCAAGCGTAAGATGAGTAGGCAAAACAATAGCGCCAGCAGTTTCAAATGGTGGTTAGTCGATCGCTCCGCTTTGGTTCTCTGCCCCGGATTCGCATAACGTGCCATATGGAACGATCTTTGATGCGTAGTCTAGTTGTTTATATTCCGAACACAAATGGACCTGTATCCCCAAAAACTCCAAGTAATCAACGCGACAACGACAGACGACAGGAGAATGACGTCGTTAACTGATTTGAATAACCATTTTTGGATCCGGCACTTAGAGCAATTGCTAGTTGACATGCTTTCTTTATGACGCAACTATGCGTTGATTATAATTTAACTTACCGACTTCCCCTTGGTCGATGACTTCACCTAGTTCCTAAGATGTCAGGAGCAGGACATGCTCGTTTGTACTCACAAAGCACTTACTTCGTTCATATGTTTTTTGTTGTTTTTAGCTTTCACCCTATCCATTGTTTTTGGGCAGGGTATCGAGAATTCGGGAAAGCAAAGCATTGTTCCAGCAGTCGGACTTCAGGCTTTCACCTCGTCGTTGCCAGACTATAGTGGAACTGTGATCAAAGAGGCCGAAGCCAAAAGATTCAAACAACTACCAAACGGTGATGTTGCCTACAGAACAACCGACGCCGGAGGGTGGGTAATTGCAGGGCAATTGCTGATTCGACAAACCGATGCGACCATGCGGAAAGAGCTTGTTGATCGCTTGATCACCTACAGAGATCGGGATGGTGTCAGATTTCAGATTGATGCCCAGCTAATCGGGAGCGGTGTTTCAGTAATTCGTCAGACCGCGGGACCTCTTTTGACTCCTTCCGAGATGATTAAAAGACTTTCCGTTGTAAACGTAAGAGATCTGCTGCTCGAAGTAGAGCCGGTGCCACTGGTAATTTCTCACGATCTTCAACATGGTGTAGACTTCTCAGAAGAACAATGGGCATTTTCCAATCAAGGCAAACTTGAGGCCATCCAGCCAGCTGGTTTTGATGCAGATTCAGATATTGCCGAGGCTCTGGCCGCCTATGAGACTATGCCAAAGACGAAAGACATTGTGGTCGCAATCATTGATACTGGTGCAAATCTAAACCATCCGAAGCTTAGGGGCAAAATCTGGCAGAATACGTCCGAGATTCCCTACAACAATATCGATGACGATATGAATGGTTTCGTTGATGACACCCACGGTTGGGACTTTGTGAGAGATTCAAACAGCATCAATGATTATGGTGGAGCCAATGGACATGGTACACCTGTAGCGGGTGTAATTTCGTCCAGGCGCACTGGGACAAGCCCTATCACAGGTGTTGCTCCCGATGCCAAATTGATGATCCTCAATGTGGGCATTCGTGGGCAGCTACTGGATTTCCCATCAATCCTTGAGGCGTTCCAGTATGCGGTAGCGAATGGAGCAGACATAATCAATATGTCATTTGGTCACGATACGGATTCGAGGCTTTTCCTGAATATGATTTATGACGCATTCTGGGTAGGAAAACGAATCTACATGGTTGCTTCTGCTGGAAATGACAATCGAAGCGTAGTGAAGTTTCGCCAATATCCATGTGTCTATACGGGTGTGATTTGCGTTGGCTCCTCTAATGCAGAGGATCAGAAAGCAGCGCACTCGAACTACGGAACCGGAGGTCCAAATCTTCCGATTGGAGTGACGATTGCGGCCCCAGGTGAGAAGCTGGCGTTGCTATCGGCTTCAGGTGGTACTTTCTATGCTAATGGGACCTCTTTTGCCGCGCCCCTTGTATCAGGGACTCTCGCGCTGCTGCGCGCGGCACGCCCTCAGGAACCATTTCTAGACACCAGAGCGCGATTGCTTGAGGGAGCTGATCATATTCGAAAACTGGATAATGTGGTCGATAGTAGCTGGAAAAACTACAACATTGGTAGGCGATTGAATGCTTATCGATCTTTGGTCATGAGTAAAATTAAGCTAAAAGACGCTGACTATTGCGAAAAGAAGGCTGACAATGGTGCGCGTCGTTTCAACAATTTTCCATACGCCAATTTTGGTGATGCGGCCATTGATGGCTCAGACTTTAGCAAGGCTTTCACCATCTGCACAAAACGACAACTCTTGAGCATCCGAGAATCAGACAGAGAGAAGTTCTTCAAGCTGCGTTCGGATATCTACTGGGACGAAAAAACCCATCTGGGTGGCCTTTCAATGGTTGGGCAGAATTGGCGTTATGCCTTTGACGGGAGTTTTTCAGGAGATGGTTTCTCGATCTACAATATCGAAGAGAAATTGAGTAGTGAATGGGGGTTGTTCAAGAGCCTCGGCCCTAATTCATCAGTAGTGCACCTCAATCTTCGTCAGTTTGATGTTGAGGCTGGAAAAATGTCGGGAGCCTTGAGCCCCGTCGGCAAAGGTTTGATCAATTTTGTCCATGCTGAAGGCAAGATTGTGTCTTTAAGAAATGCGGGTGGTCTGCTGGGTGAGGCGGATGAAGCAAGAATTATGAACTCTGCCTTTGAAGGTACAGTTAGGAGTTTAAACGGAGATGCCGGGGGGCTTGTCTCTGTTGCAAAAAACAAGGCGCAGATCACAAATGCAGCGGTTCGTGCTGATGTTATCGGCAAGCGAGCGGGTGGTGTTGTCGGGTACATGAAGACCGGAGCCGAAGTCAATAGTGTATTCGCCTTCGGTAACATCAAGGGTGACAGCCACTCAGGTGGTATTGTCGCGCGATTGGAAGATGGAGGCGTGCAAAATGCCATGGTCGAAGGTCAAATCCATGGGGCAGCTGCATCAGGAATCGTCTCAAAAATGTCCGACTCTTTTGTGGCCTACAATTACAGTCTGGCCAAGACTTTGCCAGCACCAGACGGTGGGGGCGCTGTCGGTACGATCATGGACAAGAAACCCTGGCCGTCCAGTCTGGTTTTAAGCGTGTATTATCTTAAATCCCCCGGAACTCTAGTTGGTTCAGCAGGCGAAGCCAAGGATTGGGTTGAGTTACTGGACCGATCAACGTTTGATGGCTGGAATTTCCGATCGATCTGGTATCCACCAAACAACAATCCGCAGTCTCCAAGATTGAAGAGAAATCCAAGGTCAGTAGGTGCATATCATCCAGACCATTGAGCACAAACATTTAGCTGTGCACAAGATTGGTGACCTGCCCTGACCTGATGCTGTGGACGGCCCACGCACCGGCGCAGTGTGCGATGATTTGGCCGTTGAGCCAGGTCAAAGCAACCCTCTCCCCAGCCTGATGCCAGGAGCGAGTTAGTTTTTGATAGTTGGCGTTTTCATGCCGCAGTGTCCAATCCGTGTTGTACTCCTCTTGCGAATTCGTCTGGTGTAAGCCAGTTCAAGGCCGAATGAGGCCTGAACACGCGCAGACGCGAGGCGGTATGTGTTCGACTACATTGAGATGTTCTACAACCCAAAACGCCAACACGTCAAAAACGGGATGCTGTCACTCGTCGAATTCGAACGGCAGCAAAAAATGAAAGCTGAGGGCGTCTAGAAAACGCGGGGCTATTCATGCATGTTGGCGACCCAAAAACTCTCTCTTCCATGCGCTGCACATCCGTTGCCTCAAACAGCGGCTATAATTTTGCGCCACTTGAGTGCGGATACTGCTGAAAACTAAGGAGAAATCGTCCATCCACACAAATTTCCGAGTTGAGCTTTGAATTCAACAAGAAAACCAAGTCACTGTGAATAATGCGTTTGACCTCATCCTGAACGGCCTGCCACCAGCTGTGGGCCGACGGCAGGCTTGTTTACCTTATTGAAAGATCACGGTCGCGTTCGGGCGGCTTGCCTGTGCCTTCGAGTAGATGACGACATGGACAATTTCCCCGTCGGGCCGCTGAAGCGAGATAGTCCCACCCTTGTTAGAAAGTTGAGCACCTCTGCCGTCAAGTCTCAAGACATGCGGCGTGCCGGGTTGTAGTGCACTTACATCAAAGTGTGATGCATTACCGTTCTTGTCGACTATCTTCCACCCCTCGGTGGGCAAAGAAGTTGGTCCAGCATTCACAACCGTCACTGTCTCCGCGCCTGGATCGTCACCCTCTGGGTTAACAAGAGCGGCGATGATCCTCACATCTCCCTCTTCACCAGCCTCGACCGGGCGTGTCGCGGTAGGCGTCGACCGCACTGCATCGTCGCTACCTGTGACCGGATCAACTGCGCGCTGAAAGATCGGGTAAAATGTGCGTATGTGTAGATCATTGGCAGACCGAAACAGTTTCATGTCGTAGCGCGCACCCTCAATAACTGCGGTTTTAGGTGCATTCGCACCTACATGTGCTCTGACTGTGCCAAGCGCCATAAGTCCTTCTACGGAACACCCAACAAAGAACCCACCGATTTTCTTGTACAAAGGGCGCACAGCAGCTGCATCGTAGTCAGGGGCCAGCCAACGATACTCAATCGTAACACTCTCCGGAAACTCATTCTGACTGCTATTCGCTTTCGAACCGCCATAGACGATGCGATCATCAGACAACCCAGGAATCACAATGTCGGCCCCATCAACCTCGCGTGCAAATCCATCGTCCAGGTAATACTTGTACCAGAAGTGATAGCCTTGGACTTTGGAACCTTCCTGCTCACCGACAATCACGTGTTCAAATCCAGAAAGTTCAGGGTCGCCACCCATCTCAAAAGTACGAAACCATTGTTCGATTAAAAGATTGTGCCAACGGTCCGGCGTGATAGCCACACCTATCCGCTCTGAAATATACTCTCGCGCAACCTGCATCGGTGGCGTTTCTCGGATCGCTTCGATAAATTCATGCCGCTCGGTCCGCTCCTCTGGCGTGTCCACCTCCCGTGCATGCTCTGGCAGAGCGTAGTTGTTAAAGAGTTTGGTGCATAGGTCGTAAGTCTCTCTTCTTTCAGCTGGTATAGACAAATCGGGAATTAAACGGTGATCTGGGTTGCGCTCCTCCGCTGGTGTCGTATCGACTTTGACGTATGCGGTTCTTTCGCCAGGATCCCAGGCCGCTCTTAGTGCCTCAAGCCCATTGTGCTCCTGATCGGCGGTCCAAATTTTCTGATAAATGTCGGCCATTTATTCCTCCATGCCGCTTCTGAAATTAGGTGCTGCTAATTAGAATAAGGTCGCCGCGGATGCACCTGCTGGTGCACGGCATACATAGCAACGAACATTTCGGTCCACCCTCCCATGCGAACCCGCAGGAGGTCGTGGGCTTCGGGTGAACTCGAAGCCGCCAAGAATGTATCCTGATCCGCGGTGGTTACTGTCAAAACGTTTGAGCCGGCCCCGTCGACGAATGCGTCCAATATCTCACATAAGCGATCTGCGCCCATATCTTCGGAGATATTGATGTCAATCGGGGCCCCATTTGCAAAGCCGAATGAATCGTCCGAACTAATGCCTTCCAGCACCTTAACGCCATCGGCTGCTTGTTGATGCTCTTGTGTGGCTGGGAAATCGAGCGCTGAAGGGCTTGGTGACATATCTGTAGCCAGCGGTTGACCCGAAAGGCGACCATCAGCCGATGCGCTACAGCCAATCCCCTGCTCGACGTAGCTTGCAAATGTACCCACGCCAGGTTGCATCGAAAAGCCACCGAATGGGTGCGCTTTCGTTCCGAACGTTTCGGCGCATCGCACATACTGCGTGGCCAGACCCGGTTTGGGCTTAGTCATTGTCTCTATCGCAATTGCCGCAACGCGGGCAGCAATCCGATTTCCAAAAGGATCTATCTCACCCTGGTTCCGACCCCACTTCGGCAAATCGAGCGCGATTGATCGCAAATGCTGGAAACGCTCGCTCGCATCGCGAATAGCTGGGGCATCCTTCGCCAAGATCGTCGGATGAATGAGTGGGTCTATCATCTTGCCACCCCAATCGCTTAGCAAAGCAGGCAGAAGTTCTTCTAGCGTTGTACAGGCTGTCTCCTTGTCAAAGCACATCGTCTTGATCGCCCACAGCGCATTAATCGCATTGGCGAGTGCAGTGAAGCAAGGCCCGAATACATTGTAACGAGCGCCCCCGCCGTAGATGTCTCGACCCTTCTTAAGACAGTCGTCGATGAAAAGGCTGAGCAACGGCGCTGGGCAAACGCTTTCCATACGCCCAAAATCTCGCAGCGACCCCTCCATCTGTTTGGCGTAACCCCAAGCGAAGTGTTTGAAATAGACACTTTCCAACTCTTCGTAGCTGCTGAAATCACGTGCATGTTTTGACCGAAATGACGCATTTCGACCAAACAAATGCACCGGACCGGCGGATTGGATGTCACGCCCCTCATTGAGCGCGTATTCCAATGGTTTCAGCATGATTGCGCCGCCTAGGGTAAACCAATTGGCTCCTACGAACTGAGGCTCGTAACATCCATCGGCCGCATAATTGTAGGCGTCTTCAGGGCGCACGGTTGAGTGCCATTTTTCGGCCGCTGGAGTACCTTTCGCCGGGCCGAAGCCATCTCCGGACTTGGCCATCGCTGGGATGATCTTATCGTCATTCATTAGGATCGGGCTCGCTCCACCACTCATCTGGCCAAAAGCTGCCAGCCTGATAAGCCGCATGCGCCAGTCTTTCGGCATGTCACGAGAAACACGTAACGATAAGACCGGGGCGTTGAACGGCAATCGAGCTGACGCCTTTAAGCAAGCTATCGTGACCTCTGAATGCTCAAAGCCGCCGTCCGGATTCCGACCGCCCACCGTTAGCTGCTGAATCCACTGGTTGACGCTCTGCCCCTTGGGATAAGATCCAGCTCGGTGTCCCATCGCCATGTTACCAATTTCCTGACGGTCGTCGATGAATACGCGATTAAGCAGAACTTTCTCGGCCAGCTTAATCCAAAAGCAGTCAATCCCCTCCTGTAAAGCAAACTTGTCTTGCGGACCGTTCTCGAAGAACGGGCGCAGGAGCCGATCCAACCGGCCGACAGCCACTGGTTCGCCACACAAGTGCAATGTAGAATGGCTCGTGAAAATCATTTGCAGCGCTTCCAGCACATTGCGCGGCGCGTGCCCCTCCTCCAACCAGGAAAGACGTTCTATTAACTCCTTCAGGTTCTGACTTTCGATATCCTCGCCTGGACGAAGCGCCTCGAGCTTAGCTTGGGCCGTTTTTCGTAAACCTGACAGATGGTCGGCAAGACCTTTCAATGCGATCCGCGAGGCTGCATAGAAGGGAGCCGACTGGGCCGCGCGTTCCGGATCAGTTTTTTTAAGAGCTTCGTTGGCATCGCTAATTTGTTGTGCCACTCCGGCTATACCATCTTGCAACAAAACGTCGTAACCCGGCACCACGTGGCCAACACCGGAATTTGGTCCGAGACCCATGGCATACCATTGATATCGCTCAGCGTCTTCGTCGTCATCTTTCACGTAATTGATAAAGTAGCGACCCTGAGATAGCGATTGCGCCGGCATCGAGCCGGCGAGCAGATCAAGCGGATGGATGTCGGCAATGTCCATTCCACCTTCCCCACGTCCACCGATACCATCCTGCCGAGCCGCCAACCAACATAGTAGGCGCTTCGCCCAGGCCGCACGGATCGCAATGGGGCTGTCCATAATGGCATTAGTTGCAGTTTGAACCACATTGTCGAAGCTTTCGCTGGCGGCCTTAGCTACCTGCTCACATTCTTCGCGGTTTTCAGCGTGGCCAAAAAACCGTTCCAACTGGGTGCGCAATGGCGCTAATTCGTCTGGCTTCTGAGATCTATACCAAGTGTCGTCCCATTTTGAAAACATTCGCTCCAGTAGAAACTGGACACGCATCGATATCAGGGTTGGTCGGTCTTCGGCATCTGAAGACCGTGTTCCAATGTGGTAAAGATAATCTTGGTGGTTGTAGTACATCCAACCGTTTTGTGACCTGTCCTTAAAATGGCGATTGAATCGATCCCAGTCTATCGCCGGAAACCGTTTCCAGTCAGATTTAGGTTTCTTCGCCCTTAACTGGACATCTGCAATTAGGCGTTCAGGCGCAAGTTCCCTTAGATTTGGGGCATAAAAGAATGCACCCAAATCTGACTTTATCACGCCACTGTTCAGCAAACGGTCACGGCCAAAGCCATCGTCTGTTGGTGAACCGAATTGCGACTCTAAGACCCGCTCAATGCGGTTTGCAGTTTTGGCCATGCCAATGAAGTATATACCTGCTTCATCGTGTGTTGATGCGGCCCGTACGCCATCGATCAAAGGCGAGGACGGGCCCATTGCACTCCTTGTGCCAAACGGCAAGCCAGTACGCAGCAGCTTTATCGTATGGCCACCTGCGTCGTAGGTGTGTGACGAACGGATGTGAGAACGGGCGTCAAAAGATGGAATAATTTCGTTGCTGTGAGGTTCTCGACCGATCAGTTTCTCGATCTCGCTTGATGTGCGCGCGTTGAGTTCCGGCCAATTCAGATGAAATCTCTGGGTGAACACATAGGTGCCACCAGCTGAGGCAGGATTCTCCTTTCCGATAAGCACATGCTCAAGTATCTCGGTGGGAGAAGATGGGTTACGGAGGTTTTCGCTAAACCTTCCACCCAAAACGCGGCCTCCGTGCGCAGGGCAGCCTGCCTCGTCAAGATGACGACTGTTCATAAAAACGCATTCAAATGCTTCTTCCGCTACGTCCAAATGTCGTAATTGACTGACGACAAAGTTGACGATGGATTGAACTGCGTTCTCAGTATCCGCCTTAACCAGAAACCAGGCAAGAATGGGAGTATCTTGCAAAACGCCTCCTGATCGCCCTATGACCTCTGGCGCATCACCGCCATCTAGCGACTTAGCGAAGCCAATGTCACTAGGCGGTGAAAGACCTACTTCTGCACAAATGCCTTTCCAAAAACTTGGCCTGAATGCGAGACATACACTTCCGTGAACGCCACCGCATTCATTGTGAACGAAACTGCGTGCCTCTGAGAGCACATTAGAAAACTGTGTTCGACGGAAGCTGTTAGGAAGGCTCAGCAGGTTGATCGCGCACTGAAAAGGTGCGGGATACACAAGGCCAGGCTGCATCCAACTCAGCGTCTGATTGCTTCGACTTCTTAACGCGTCATCGGTTTCCTGTGTAAGCGATGTTTCATCGATAGGAGTCTCTATGAATTCAATCGACGCAATCGCTTCGCCTTGTAAAAGTTCTTTTTGAAACGCCATGGTCCCCCACCCACTTTCGCTACGCCTATTCCTTTGGTTGCAAAACGAAAAATTACATCAATTTATTTCAAAATTCCAGTAACCAGAAACTCGTCTGTGATTTGAGCGTCTTTGAGGGGCGATCGTCTGGTGATCGCGCTCTGCCTATGTTCGGATATCTGCGAAAAACTGACCAACTCTGAGCAACCAGTGTGTCAGGAAACGGTTTTGACGTTCAGGCCAGCGGAAACTAGAAGTTCAAATGCAATCGCCAAACGGGCATCGACGAAAAGTTGTCGAGAACTGGTTCCTTCTTCGGTCAAAGGTGGCTGCGGTTCTTTACGGCCATTTCCTCGATTTGTCGCTATGACTCAATTCTGCCGACGATGGCGCCGCGCACTCGCTGGGACCAACGTGGCTGTGTACCTGCCTGCTACTAGAGAAATGCCTTACATTGATCGAGGGAGAATTTCAGAGAGACGGGATCCGACTTTGCCAAAAGTGCATCAGCGATCTCTGCCGGAAAAGCCAAAACATTCGTGTGTTGAACCACTTAGAGTGTGAGCGACGTGACGATTGCCATCTTCGTCGTATAGTCTAGGCTGCCGCGGACAATCTGGACTTCAAAACTGTCGAAGTCGGGCTGTTGCAGCAGACAACGGATGAACTTAACAGTGATCACCGTGTGGTGCTTCAGAATGTAGTGATGAGCGTAGCGCGGGGCATACGAGTGTGTCGAAATCTATTGAGCACTCTGTCTCTAAACACATATTCAGACCAAAGCTCTCGATTTACGCCTAAGGTTCCAGCTTCACAAAAGGGCTCACGTAACAGACATAGAGCCGATAAAATCCAGGACCATTCAATAGTAAAAAGATGGTCGCAAAAGAGGACGCTGGATCCATTTCCATCGTCGAAACTCGGTCAAGCCCAAGTCATATTCAAGCATCAGTGTCTAGTGGCAATTTGAGAAAACGGGCGCCTCGGAGTGACCAACGTGGAAACATCTGAAAGTTTCTATGAGCGTAATCACAATGCGCCATATAGGATAGCGTGCCGTGAGGTACACTTAACGATACGTCCAGATCAGACCGCCTGACACATGTTGTCCGATCGCATCTCATATCACTAGGTTTCGTCATCTGCCACTTGTTCAGGTGCCGAATATATCTATTTCTCGACCAAGTTCACCTTTCAGATACTCAAAGGCGGCGCTGAGGCTGTGAATCAACACCCAACCATTGTCACTTCTTGCCACGATGATCCCGGCAACTCTGTTCCCGTCAAAAACCAGTCCTCCAGAATCTCCTTTCTCTGCGGCTCCGCGGCAGCCTATTAGATTTCCGATTCTGATCTTTGTGCTGTTTTGCGTGTCAATACCGCTGATGGTGGACGGTTCAGACTCAATGCTAAGCATTTGCCTACCGCTCCTCTTCGAATGTGCTTCGAACTGTGATCCTTTAGCTGTGTTCGTGATGTCAACGTACCCCTCCATTGGAGTATCTTTTCCTTCAACCAATAAGTCGGTCACATCGCCGTTGTAGACGTCCATCTTCGTGATCGCGATGTCGTACTCAAGGGTATTAGCCTGCAAAACGCATGCCCACACCACTTCTGCGGTGAACTGGCAATGGTTGTTCCCGCCAACGAACTCTCCACCAATCCCTTTCGGGCACGTGAGGTCCCCAACAACATGGGCACAGGTCAACGCATACACATCATCAGTTGAAGCTTTGTCTCGGAACACTAAAGCAACGGAACCCGAATAGGGCGACTTGCTTATTTCATTTCCTGCGCGGCAACACAATTCAAGGTTTTGAAGTTCGATCACATCTGTTGGTATTTTGCGATTTCGATCGACTGTCCCATCTTGCCGCCGTCGAAACACAAATGAAGGAAGTGATCGCCTTAATTCGGAATCTGCAACTTTCTGGGTCACGAAGAACTGCACGGCGTCTTCGTCGACAAGCCGCTTACCATCCGAAAACTTGCTGCCAAAACTCACACCACATACATTTGGCATCGACCCATAGTTTGATTGAGCTGCGACGACTTCTTGCTTCAACTGATCTATCCAAAAAGCAAATGATCCAACTGTTCTTATTCAGCCAAAAAAATGCTATTGATACAACCACTGATTTATAAGCCGTGGTAGGAGGCAAAAATCGAATGAAGTCGACAAACATTGCAGTTGCAATCTCACTGATTGTTATGGGTTCTGCGGTGGCCGATGAACGTGATTGGTCAGGCTTGATAGCGGCAATTGAAAAAAATACTGAGGAAGCTTTGACTGTACCTCTCCCTCCAGGGACAACGGTTATATCCGGGTATGATTGTCCGATTCTGAGCACTGATGTTGATGCTCTTGACGAAGAGCTAAAACTGACTGCCAGTGAAACCGATGACAGCATTGCATTGCATGGACCATGGGGCCTGCCGGCCTCGTCCGAGGAATTCCCGCTACTTGCGCATCGAGAATACCTGATCCTACACGATGAAGTAATGCGCCAGCCCGCCTTGGCTCACTACCGGTTGACGAGATCCGATGTAAGGAAGCGAACGCGAGAATCCTGTTTTAGGGAAGATGAGCGTGTTGCGGCAGACAATCGAGGCACCCTTGCCGACTACAACGAACCCATATTCGAGCGTGGTCATCTTGTTCCTCGCGCTGACATGAACCGATCACGCAACGTCATGATCAATACATTTCTACTATCAAACATTATGCCGCAAAAACCTGATTTTAACGGTGGAGTTTGGAGAACCCTTGAATCTCTCGTCCGAACATGGGCGCGCAGTAAAGGCGACATCATTGTCGTGACTGGGCCGATTTATGATTTTGACGGCGACAACGCGCGAGATGATGATGTAGATCGCGTGCGTCCGAAAGGTCGTGTTGGCATTCCTAGTCATTTTTTCAAAATTGTGCTCCACGAACGAGACTCTGGCTTCATCGAAGCCATTGCTGTGCGGCTCCCACATACCGGCAACGAGGTGCCAGAGGGGCTCAGCTACGACAAGGAACTCAAAATCATCGAAGACTCGCTCGTCAGCATAGATGACATCGAAGAACAAACGGGGTTTGATTTTTTCCCTGAAATGGAGGCGGCAAAACAAAGCGCGGTGGAGCGTTCGATAGCTTCTGGCGTCTGGCGAAATGACTAAGTTTGGATCACAAATCTGGTTTGGGAGTGAACGGTGCTTCGTCGCGTCATAATATCAAGCATTGTAGCGTTTTTGGGATCTACTACGCCTTCGTTTGCTTTCGAGACCTGCGACGGCAGACCCTGTATAGCAATCGGCTCATACAACATTAAGCTATTTGGTGGAGGTGGTAGTAACGACAAAAACAGAGATATCGAGAAGATTCGAAACCGGATCGAACCCCTGGATGTCGTGGTCCTTCAGGAAATCAATAGGAATACAGCGACCTGGCACAACTTTCTTACCGATCTGGAAGACATTGGGTTCAAGGTCGCTGTCGAAGGCTCCTTCGGAGGATCGAACCCAGGGCGCCAGCAGTTTGTCGTCGTCCTCGTCAGACCAGAAAACATCCAAGTAGTCAACGACTCAGCGACTGAACTTTCGATCCCAACAACGAACCCTCCGATCTGGCACAGCTGTGTTTACGATAGTCTTAGGCCACCGGTTACAGTCAAATTAATCGCCGGTGAGTTTGATTTCAGGTTGGTCGGGTTGCACTTTAAATCTCAAACTACTGTGTCATCAGCCACCGGTTCAAACAAAAGCGTTTGTGACGATGATCTTCGACAATGGCAGTCTGAACTAATGGTAGATGAACTTAGTCGTTTGAGCGAAGCCGACGACGACGACGACATTGTCATCGTCGGTGACTTCAATTCGCCCATATCGGCTGAGGAGTTTTATCCTATCCGATCGAATGGACTGGTAAGTATGATCCCGGACCGGTGCAATATCAAAACACAGAGGGGATGTAGTCACGTCGTCTCTCCCTCCTCCCAGTTCGAGCCCAAAGTTCTTGACCATGTTGTTGTTCCCACCGACATGATAGAAGCTGTCGCCGGAAGTGGTCAGATTGGACGATTGGGGACCAGCGTTTCCAACTATCGAAAAACCCAATCTGATCACCTCGAGGTTTGGAGCCAGTTTTACGTTGACCGTGACGACGATTGAGGTGCTCTATATCGCTTGGGCGAAAAAAGAATGACTGAACGCGCATACCACAACAATGTTCGCGGAGAAAAGAATAGGAACCTTGATTATCGCAGCTTTGGTCGCAAAGGCAGGATTCAAAGATATACTTGAATCACTCGATACTTAGTAGGAACCCTTCTTCAAGGTATCAATTTCCAGGATTGTAGACGCTTTCGAAACTAATCACACCGTCGTAGCCATCTGATTTCAAAGCATTTGCGATTGGTTAGAACTGATCGGCCGACTGACCCTCACCCATGTGATCAAGCCTACTTGAGCGGTCCGTTTTGATTGTTAGTGCATGACTGGCCTGCGGGCCATTTGGACGATGGTTTCTGGTGCTGGTGGTCGGAAACCACAGGCGCTGCGCGGGCGCTTGGTGGTGTAGTGTTTCCTCGATTGTTCAATCATGATTTGCGCTTCCTTCAGGCTGTAGAAAGTTTCTCCCTCTAGCAGCTCATTCTGAATGCGGGCGTTGAAGCCCTCGTAGTATCCGTTTACTCATGGTGAACTAGGTTTGATATGCGCGATCTTGGTACCCACAGCGTTGATCCAGTCCCTGACGGCTTTAGCAACGAACTCCAGCCCCTAGCACGTTGGGAATACAGCCGCAGATGGGTTATGGCCTCCTACGCAACCGTTCATTTTCTGTCTCAAGGCG
>Ga0207422_1003023_pt1 | contig 18678 bp, 14 predicted proteins | sample MarCyaLeptolynsp_FD_187757 | JGI IMG/M metagenome (GOLD analysis project Ga0207422, IMG submission 187757) | Marine cyanobacterial communities from Panama - species 1 Leptolyngbya sp. (SPAdes) | ecosystem: Environmental > Aquatic > Marine > Unclassified | place: Panama: Panama City | collected...
CCCCATTGTCCAGCTCCCGTTTCGGTAGTAATTCTCTTCACTCCTTCTTGGGCATTGTAATAAGCCTGAGCAATAGCCGTGTTGGGCTTGTGCGAACCACTAGGGCTGCCGCCTTCATACTTGTAGAAAATTTTTGCTGAGGTGCCCAAAGCTTTTTCCAAGCCATATGCTCTGAACAAGGGACTAGGTCTATATAATTTGTAGATGTCTTGCACTTGTTCTGGAATTTCAATGCGTGCCTCTCGGCTCAACTCCTGTTCAATCAGCGCTTTAGGAAAAAGCGGGGCTAAATCCTGTGGATCTATAGGCTGCTTGGTTCCTGGATGTAAAGGTGGTAAAGGGGCATTGGGCATATCGGCCACAATGTTGTAGAAATGACTGGGCATCTCGTTTTCTTTTAAAAGAAACTTTCGTCTTTTTGACATGATTTAAAAATTAGAATTAATAAAAAGGGATAAAAAAAAGGCGAGCTACACTTGGTAACTCGCCTTTATATTTTGGGAAAAAATTCTCTTGAAATTAAAGCATAAGCCATCGTGCAGCACCTCGGAAAGATTGCTGCCACCACCAATTATTAAGCATGGTACTTTGATTGCCTAGCATAGTGCTAATTTCAAAAAAAAAATGAGTCCAATCTGGTGGAGGACTATTTTTTTAATAATTCTTTGAATTCTTGATCGGTACTTAGACCTCGATCCCGTGCGTACCACTTTTGGAGGTCCACGGTAATTTCCGACTTAGGACGATCTGCGGCTTTCCCTTCTAGGAAAATCTCTTGTGCCGCCTCTGGACGAGGGCCCCAGGTACCGATGATTTCGCCTTCTTCATTGTAACGAATAAGCTTGGGAATAGACCTACCTCCATTGGTTAAATGCTGGTCCATTAGTTCTAGGTTCTCATCACGCAGGCGTATTTCTAGATCGATACTAGGACTGGCCTCCGCTATTTTTGCCATTACTGGTACGGAATGAGCCGCGTCACCACACCAGCCTTCCGTTAATACTACCCACTTTTCTTTGGAGTCTAAGTTGGCGATGGCTTCACTTAATTCATCTGATAAGTCATAACGCTTATCCCATTTATCCATGCGGGCCACATTAAGGTCGGTATAGCGCAGGAAATCCTCACTATCAAAGCCTCCGGTGGCATAGCCTTCATCGCGTAGCTTATTTATCAGCTCACGATATTCCTGATATGTATATGATTTTGCTTTCACAGATGTTTCCATAATTGTGCTTATTTAATGCTTGCAAGGTATTGTCGCCTAGGCTTACTGAATATGACAAATAGCACTTAAGTCCTTATATAGTTATTGTTCTTATCAATAAAAAGGCCTCCCGAAGGAGGCCTATGAAAAATCATTTCAGGACTAGCTAAACTGTGGAGACACAGTCTCACTTTTGGGTCCCTCGCTGTAGTCATAAAAACCTTCGCCAGATTTTGCACCAAGCTTACCCGCTCGAACCATGTTAACCAACAAGGGACATGGGGCGTACTTTGGATTTCCAAAACCTTCGTAAAGAACATTTAAAATTGAGAGGCATACGTCTAAGCCAATGAAATCGGCCAATTTCAGTGGACCCATTGGATGTGCCATTCCCAATTTCATAATCGTATCAATTTCCTTAACCCCGGCTACACCTTCAAAAAGGGTGATAATTGCCTCGTTAATCATGGGCATTAAAATGCGGTTGGAAACGAAACCCGGATAATCATTACACTCCGTTGGAACCTTTCCTAATTTTTCCGAGAGCTCCATGATTGTTTTGGTCGTTTCATCGGAGGTGGCATAACCGCGAATAACTTCCACCAGTTTCATTACTGGCACCGGGTTCATAAAATGCATACCAATTACCTTTTCGGGTCTTGAGGTAGCAGCGGCAATTTGGGTAAGGCTAATAGAAGAAGTGTTAGAGGCGAGAATGGCTTCAGGTTTACTGAATTTATCCATGTTGCCAAAAATTTTCAATTTAAGGTCAACATTTTCAGTTGCCGCCTCTACTACTAAATCAGCATCGCCCAATGCGGTAGCCATATCTGTTGACAGGCTAAGATTTGTTAGGGTAGCTTCCTTTTTAGCTTCGTCTATAAGCTCTTTTTTTAGCTGACGGTCCAAGTTTTTAGTAATGGTGGCTAATCCGCGGTCTAAAGCTTCTTCGGAGATGTCCACTAGATTTACTTCGAAACCATTTTGCGCGAAAACGTGGGCAATTCCATTTCCCATTGTTCCAGCACCAATAACTGCTACTTTTTGCATTACTTAGTTTTTGAGAGGATTTATTATTCGTTCAATAATTTTTGCAAAAATGCATCATTTTCGCTCACGAAGTCCTCCCAAACAGGAGTTCCTGGTCCGGCGAATCCAGTATGAATCTTCCGCACTTGATGATTCCGGTCTAAATAGATAGCAGTGGGATAACTCATCACGTGATTGAGCATAGGTAACTTCTCCCCCGCTTTATCATCGCGTGTGGCTCCGGCCAATAGAACGGTATAAGGCATTTTTAGGTCCTTTTGCATTTTAGTCAAGCGCTTTTGAGCAGTGGCATAATCGCGGGTTCTTTCAAAGCTTAAACACACGATTTCTAGACCTTCCTCCTCATACTGACGATAAACTTCAGAGAGGTAACGGGATTCATCATAGCAATTTGGACACCAAGAACCACTTATTTGAATTATCATGGCCTTGTCATTAAATCGCTCATCAGAGATTCTAACTGTATCCCCTTCTATAGTAGGAAAGGCAAAATCAAAAGACGAATAGCCCTCCTTTAGATAAGTAAGGGTGTCGGGGTCAGGTAACTCGAAAGTACTATCCCTAAAGGCGATCCAGGGAGCATAATAGGATCTCCCAGAATAAAATTTACCTACTAGGGTATCGTGAAGTTCCGCTTCGAAATAAAACAGATGAGCTCCATCAAATGCAGAAAGCTTTAGTACACCTGCCGAACCAGCGCCTTCTAAATAGCGGTAGTCCCCAGTGGCGGTCATTATTGTCCCATAAACTCCCTTGTCCTGCTCCCAGTCAAAATAGGCCTTACCATAGTATTCATCATCCGTTCCAGGATTGAAAACCACTTTCCAATAACCCGGTAAGGGATATAAAGCCTGATCATTCGGATATCGCTCACTTAGGCCTGGTTTAGCAGAAAATGGTAATCGATAATCGGAAGTTGCATCGGGGTTGATGTATTCTCCGGCTAATTTTTCTCCGTCCCAATTCAAAATGAAGTAATTCGCAAAAACGGGCATCTCAAGCTTAAAGCTATCGGTACCAAGTGCGATTAGCTTAGCTTCAATACGCTCTTCAGCATTTACGATCGTGGCTCCATAAATAGAGTCATTTAGAACATCGATATTGAAGTTAAACTTTAAATCTACACTATCATTTTGAACGATGATTCCTTGCCAGATTCCTTCCGGTAAAGCTGAGCTACCGGTCGAACTTATTTCGGCCGATTTTTGGTTTTGACATCCGATTAAGGTCAAGGCCAAGAGGCCTAAATAAATGGTACGCATTATAGTCCTAATTCCTTTGTAATTGCATCAATACGGCCTTCCAATTCGGCCTTCTTTCTGGCAAAATCTGATTTGTCTGCCAGCTTATCATTTACACTAACATAGAACTTAATTTTTGGTTCCGTACCGCTAGGGCGGGCCGTAATCTTCGTTCCACGATCTGTGACAAATTGCACCACATTACTCTTAGGTAAATCAATCGTCTCAACTCTTCCCTCTTCTACAAATCGACGCTCGGAACTGTCGTAGTCGAGAACTTCTACAATCTTTTCATTGGCGATTGTGCTCGGGGTTTTGGTGCGGAAGTCTTGCATCATTTGGGCAATTTCCTCTTGACCCTTCATACCTTCACGTTTAAGCGAAACAAGTTTTTCAAGGAAAAAGCCAAACTTGCTATAAACATCTACCAGCATTTGATAAAAACTGCTCCCCTGAGCCTTTGCGTAGGCCGCGGTTTCTGCCAACATTACCGCAGATGCAACGGCATCTTTATCGCGAACAAAGTCACCAATCATGTAGCCGTAACTTTCTTCACCACCGCCAATAAACTTAGCTTTACCTTCTCGTTTACGAATGATATCGGCAATCCATTTAAAGCCGGTTAAACATTCTGGGCAAGGAACATCATAAGCTTCAGCAATCGATTTAATCAGATCGGTAGTAACAATTGTTTTGGCAACAAACTCATTTCCAGTAAGGTTACCTTTCTCCTTCCATCTTTCCAGGAGATAATAAATCAATACTGAAGCGGCCTGATTACCATTAAGCAGTTCCATTTCTCCTTCTAGATTGCGCACGGCAATTCCTACCCTATCCGCATCAGGATCAGTACCAATGACCATGTCTGCACCTATGTCCTCCGCTTGCTTTAGGGCCATATCGAGGGCTTCGGCTTCCTCAGGATTAGGGGATTTCACGGTGGGAAAATCTCCATTTGGATCTGCCTGTTCCTCAACGATGGAAACTTTACTAAAGCCCGCGTTTTCTAATGCTGGTGGAACCAGAGTAATACTGGTACCATGGATGCTGGTAAAAACCAGAGATAAATCATCCTTACCTTCTGAACTAAGGCTCAATTTCTTCACTTCGGCTAAATAAGCCTCGTCCACATCTTTACCAATAATTTCTATTAAGTCTTCTTGCGCGTCATAACGTACCTCATTAGGACTTACCGCTCTAACTTCCGATATTACTGCCTTATCATGTGGAGGTACCAATTGACCACCATCACTCCAGTAAACCTTGTATCCGTTATATGCCGGAGGATTGTGGGAAGCGGTAAGCACAATCCCACTTTGACAATCCAAATGACGAATAGCAAAGGATAATGCCGGGGTTGGTCTTAGATCTTCGTAGAGATACACCTTTATACCATTTGCCGAAAGGACCTCGGCTACTTGTCGCGAAAAGGACTTAGAATTATGGCGACTATCATGTGCTATAGCCACCTTAATTTCCTCTCCAGCAAACTGTTGATTCAAATAATTTGCTAAACCTTGGGTAGCGGCACCAAGGGTATACTTATTAATACGATTGGTACCTACGCCCATAATACCGCGTAAACCTCCCGTACCAAAATCTAGATCTTGGTAGAAGGCATCATTTAGGGCATCACCACCTTTATCTAAAAGCGCTTGGGTCTCTTCTTGAGTCTTGGCATCATAAGGGGACTTGAGCCATGCTTGGGCTCTTTCTGCTGCTGTGCTCATAATTACTTCTTAGGTTGATTAGTTTTTATTATTTATACTCGAAGCACCACTTAAGTCCTTACGACTAATGGTTGCGCTACCGATATAATTGATTTCAGAGGCACCTGAAGCGTCAATTTGTAAATCTTCGCTAACATTACAATCGACCTCGGAAGCACCACTCAGACTGAGTTTCATCTCCTTAGTCTTCAGCTCGAACATTTCCATATCCGAAGCTCCGCTAGCCGAAATATTGACATATTCGGCTATTCCACTGAGGCGTACTTCAGATGCTCCACTCAGATCGAGATTTAATTTTTGGGTATCGATGTTCATATTGATCTCCGATGCGCCACTAGAGTTAATGGATAAGTCAGTAAATCTTATACTACCCTTATTATCCACGGTAACGGCTCCTGAAAGATCAAGGCTATTGTAATTAGGTGCAGAAATATAAATATCCAGCTCTTTGGCTTTACGGATGTTCTCTCGGCTGCTAATCTTTAATACACCCCCTTCGACATAGGTCTCGATAAGCTCCATAAGATTCTCATCCGCAACTACTTTCACATCGTAGTTGGCTGATTGCACAAGATGTATTTCAAACATCCCACCAACATCAATACCATCAAAGTTTTCTACTTTACGGGTTTCCTCATCAACATGGCCATTTCCGCTTACCCCTACCATGCAAGATGATAAAAGGCTTGTAACAAAGAGTAGGCTTAGAATTCGTTTCATATCTGGTCAATTTACCGCTAAGTTACATTATGGATAGCGGTTTTTAAGACTCAATTGAAGGAGAATTCCACAGTTGATTTTGAATATCAATTCCTATCTAGAATTAATTTCTTGCTTAGCCCAATTTCGGGAGCGGATATCAGGTATATTCCTGAAGGTAAATCGTTTAATAATAAAGTCTGTTTTTGTCCTTGATGAGGAATGCTACGAATTATCCTACCATGTATATCGAGGACTTGAATTAATCCCTGCCAAGGATAAGGGAAAATCAAATTGAGCTCTGCTCCCGTCGGATTCGGGAACATCTCGAAATTGTCAGAAATTTCTTCTAGCAGGCCAATATTATTGATCATACCAGCATTCGTGGTATCAGCCACATAAAAATTGAGTACATGTATTTTAGGTTCTTGCGCTGCCCCAGCGACTTTCCTTGCCGCACTAAAACTGATTAGAGCGGCTCCAAAGTCTGTGCTATCCCAATTAGATTGGTTCAGGAACTGTACGGAGCGGTCATCATCCAAAAGCTTCACGTTTTGCCCCAAGGTGATGGGTACATCGAAGTGAGCACCGAATTCTATACGCCATTCATTATTCCAGGCGTGAATCTTCAGTCTTTGGCGGTCGCCATTATCCCAATCGACAAACCTAGCTCTAAAAATAGTATCCTGTTGAAATCCTTTTCTGGGATTATTATAGAGCACTATGACCTGGGGTTGAATACTATCTGTGATATAGCGTATTAAGAAATAAGGACTTAGATCTTGCCCATCCGGATTAGGGATTTGTTGGTAGAAGCTGGAATCTGCCAGGTCATAGAGTCCCAAATTCAAATATTCGTTTTCGCTGCTTGACGCTGAGTTTAGCGAAAATTCCAGTCGCATTACCGCTCCGAATTGGTCGTTCCACCTTAGGGGATCAAGAAGTCGAACATTGCTCAGGGTATCCCCTAGTGACAAAGAACTATTTATTTGGGCTCCCTTCAGTAAATAGCCCGATCCTTTTATAGGGCTGTTAGCTTGAAATGAATCTACCGCCAGGGCTAAATGTGGATGCTCAATAAAATTAAGACCATCAAGGAAATGCTGACTGGTGGTAGCGCAATGATTGCCTGGGATATCTAACAATTTAGCCTCAAAGCCATCGGGCTCATTTCCATTGTGGTAAATGTTCATCAGGTCTCCTTCTCTAAAATCATTATAAGCGGTCAAGAGGGATACTCGACGATTATAATTTCGCACATATTCCAATTCCGTGGGGGTGAATTGATATAGATACTCGTAATTGGAATTGGGCTGATGAGTTTCGTAATCCTGAGCTACTTGTCTCAAATAAGCTGATCCACAGTTTGGAATCATTGCTTTGAAAAATTCGGGGTATAGATACATCAAAACACTGGCCGTTCTGCCCCCTCCGGAATTTCCTGAGGTGTATATTCGATTGGTGTCGATATTTAAGCTTTGACTGAGGGCATAGGCACCCGCAAGGGCAACCCCCATTCGGTCGGGAACAAATACTGAATTTCCAATGCCATTACCCGCAATCAAAATGATATTTTTTTGATCGAGCACCGGTTGCCACTGAGACCAGATGCTCCCCGTATTTCCTGCGTTAATAAAGGTAATTAGCCCATATGCCTTCGTCCCATCGTAACCCGGTGGTATATAGATATTGTAATTATAATTATCTAGATAGTTGTTGAGGCTGGTACTAAAGCCGGTGTGGGAGGTCCATGTTGAATCAATGGCAAGGCTATCCAAGGAAATATTCTGTACTAGGCCATTTCCCCAAGGACTAGGTTGGGACCAAATTGGTAGTGCATATAGACAAAGCACTATTAGGTAAAACTTTTTCATTTGAGAGGTAAAATTCAAAAGTAGGGATATGCAACAGGTCTTTTTTTTCCATCTCTTTTAAGGGGCCTTTTCCCTATTAAACGCAAAATCCCGGTCAAAAACCGGGATTTTAATTATGTAAATAGGCTCGGACTTAAGCTTTAAGTTCCTCAAATTGCTGCTCCACAAAATTGGTAAGGGCCTCTCCATGTAGGAGATTTTGTGCCAGCATGGCCAGGTTTTTACCTTTATTAATGAGTTCGTTTTGCTTGGCTTCATCCTTCTCGTCCAAAATTGCGGTAATTAAGGGATGATTGGTGTTCACCACGAGATTATACATATCTGGCATATCTCCCATGCCCATCATGCCGCCACCAGTGGCGCTCATCTCTTTCATACGACGCATGAATTCTGGGACCGTAATCGTAAATGGCGCTTCAGCACTGTCCATTGCCTCCATATGAACCGTGTAAGAGGCCTTATCCACTTGCGCTTCGATTAATGGCTTTAAACTCTCTTTTTGCTCCTCGCTAAGTAGTGATATCTGCTCTTCATCCTTTGCGATTAGCTTGTCAACGCTATCACTATCAACGCGAGCGAATTTCACTTTCTGATCACCACCCTCTAATTTTTGCATTAGATGACTCACTAGTGGGCCTTCCATCAGCAATACATCATAAGACTTGTTCTGGGCTTTTTTGATGTAGGAATGCTGTGCTTCCTTATGCGCCGCATAAAGAACTACCAGGTTACCATCCTTATCCGTTTGTTGAGCTTTTATACTTTCCAAGTACTCTTCGAAAGTGAAGTGCTTATCATCAACATTTTGGTATAGAGCAAACTTTTGTGCTTTTTCAAAGAACTTGTCATCACTGAGCATGCCATATTCGATAATTACTTTGATATCGTTCCACTTGGACTCAAAGTCTTCTCGGTCTTTTTTAAAGAGACTGCTCAATTTATCGGCAACCTTTTTAGTAATATGACCGCTGATCTTTTTCACCGCTCCATCGGCTTGCAGATAAGATCGGCTTACATTGAGCGGGATGTCCTTAGAATCGATTACCCCGTGAAGAAGCGTTAGGAAATCAGGCACAATCCCCTCCAAGTTATCAGTTACAAAAACCTGATTTTGAAATAATTGTATCTTATTTCTCTGCAAGTCCATATTAGGCTTGATACGCGGGAAGAACAAGATTCCATTCAAATCGAAAGGATAATCCACATTGAGGTGAATATGGAATAAAGGCTCTTCGAAAGTCATCGGGTATAACTGACGGTAAAAGTCTTTATAATCCTGAGCTTCTAAATCAGCAGGGGCTTTGGTCCATGCGGGATCAGTAATATTTACAATATCCGGAACCGTCTTCTTTACCTCTTCTTTTTCGTCTCCTTCACCTTTGCTCTCGGTAATTTCCTTTTCACCGAATTGAATTGCCACCGGCAAGAACCGACAGTATTTGTCTAATAATTCACGAATGCGACCTTCCTCTAGAAATTCTGTGGAATCCTCATTGATATGCAGTACAATATCGGTACCTCGCTCCTCTCTGATGCTGCTTTCCTCTAAAGTGAACTCTGGAGAACCATCGCATGACCAAAAAGAACCGGCGGCATCTTCGACATGAGATTTTGAGAAAATCTCCACCTTATCGGCTACCATAAAGGAAGAATAGAAGCCCAAGCCGAAATGACCGATTATCGCAGCGCCATCCGCCTTGTCCTCGTATTTCTGCACAAACTCCTCCGCACCGGAAAATGCCAACTGATTTATATACTTGTCAATTTCTGCTGGACTCATACCAATTCCACGATCAGAAATGGTCAGGGTCTTTGCTTCTTTGTCCAGTTTAACTTGAATGGTTAAATCACCCAATTCCGCACTAGACTCCCCAATGCGACTTAAGGTTTTTAGTTTTTGCGTTGCATCAACCGCATTGGATACCAATTCGCGTAAGAAGATCTCGTGATCACTATAGAGGAACTTCTTAATAATCGGGAAAATATTGTCCGCCGTAACATTAATTTTTCCGGTACTCATAGTATTATTTGATTTTTAGTCGCATTCCCAAAGGCAAAGCCCATGCCGCGACCTTTTTTGGTGACGATTCGTCCTTAGATCATAGGATTTCCTCCTATAAACTGACAGCCACTGACATCTTATCAGTGCGACAAAAGATAAAATTCTCAAACCCTGACAAGCATCATATTTTGCTCATTAAGTGCAGCGTAATCTTGTATTAAATATTTGAAACACCATGAAGTATTGTAGTGCTGAAGAAGCAGTGAAGGTTATTAAGAGTAACGACAGAGTCTTTATCCATTCTGTATCGATGGCTCCGCAGCAGTTAATCAATGCATTAACGGCTCGACATGCTGAATTGCGCAATGTTGAATTGACCCATTTACATATTGAGGGTGATGCCCCATATGCAGATCCAAAATATGCAGAAAGTTTTCATGTGAACTCCTTGTTTATTGGCGCCAATGTTAGACATACTATAAAGGCGGGAAATGGCTCCTATACCCCAGTTTTTCTCTCTGAAATACCTTATCTATTTCGCAAGCGAGTGCTCCCGATAAATGTGGCACTGATGCAAGTTTCTCCTCCGGACAAACATGGCTTTTGTTCTCTAGGTACTTCCGTAGATGCCAGTCTGGCCGCCGCTCAAGGAGCAGACCATGTGATTGCACAAGTGAATCCCCGGGCGCCGCGCACTCATGGTGACAGCCTAATTCATATGTCTAAATTCGACGCCTTAGTTGAAGTGGACGATGAAATTCCCAGTCATGCCCCCAGCGCACCTAGTTCAATTGAAATGCAAATTGGTCAAAATGTAGCCTCTTTAATTGAAGACGGATCTTGCCTACAAATGGGAATTGGAGCTATTCCTAATGCGGCATTAAGTCAAATGGGGCATTTGAAGAATCTTGGCATACACACCGAGATGTTTTCGGATGGAATTATGGATCTGGTAGAGTCTGGCGTAATTAATGGAGCAGAGAAAAAAACTCATCCTGGAAAGATTATCTCTGGATTTGTGATGGGCTCCCAAAAGCTCTATGATTTCATTGACGACAATCCCCAAGTCAACCTTTTGGATATCGGCTATGTAAACGATACCGCGGTAATTCGAAAAAATCCCAAGGCGGTGAGTATAAATTCAGCCGTAGAAATTGACCTTACCGGACAAGTCTGCGCTGATAGTATTGGCCCAAGAATGTATAGTGGTGTTGGAGGACAGATGGACTTTATGAGAGGGGCTATGCTTTCCAAAGGCGGTAAACCTATTATTGCTCTCCCTTCTACTACCCGAAGAGGGCAAACCCGTATTGTTCCATTCCTAAAACCTGGCGCTGGAGTAGTAACGACCCGATCTCACGTACAATATATCGTAACCGAGCACGGGATAGCCGATTTGTACGGGAAAACCCTCAAGCAAAGAGCCGAAGCTTTGGCCGGAATTGCCCATCCTGATCACCGAGAAGCCATTCTAAAGGAATATCACGATGCGATCCACTAAATAGAGCTCTCGATCTTTTTGATTTTATTTGTGTTCTCCAATTGGAACAAATTAAAGTATGAAAAGAACAATAATCGCCGGTGTTGGTCACTATGTGCCAGACAATGTGGTCACCAACAACGATCTCTCAAAGTTTATGGAGACCTCCGACGAGTGGATTCAGGAACGTACCGGAATTCGTGAACGACGTTGGGTTAGCAGTGAAAACGAAGATAGTACCTCAGGCATGGGGACCAAGGCCGCCCTTAAGGCCATTGCCGACGCAGGTCTGGAACCAAAAGATATCGACTTTATCATTTTCGCTACCCTCTCCCCTGATTATTATTTCCCAGGTCCAGGTGTTCAGGTGCAACAAAATCTGGGTATAGATACTGTAGGAGCATTAGATGTAAGAAATCAATGCAGCGGCTTCGTATATGGGCTTTCGGTGGCTGATCAGTTTATCAAAACCGGTATGTACAAGAACGTCCTTTTGATTGGATCGGAATTGCATAGTGGAGGATTGGATAAAACTACCCGCGGCAGAGGAGTCTCGGTTATTTTTGGGGATGGCGCAGGCGCGGTTGTACTGCAAGCCTCGGATGATCAATCTAAAGGGGTACTTACCACAAAATTGCATTCCCAAGGTGAACATGCTAAGGAATTGGCTCTACTGGGTCCAGCGACCTCTCGTTGGGTAGACCAGATAATGGAAGAGAATGACCCTGATGATTTAAGCTACTACCCCTATATGAACGGTAACTTCGTGTTTAAACACGCCGTTACACGCTTCCAGGAGGTAATTCACGAGGCCTTACAAGAAGTTGGAAAGAGCCCAGAAGAAATTGATTTATTGATTCCTCATCAAGCCAATTTGCGGATTTCACAGTACATCCAAGCTAAAATGGGTCTTGGGGCCGATAAGGTGTTCAATAATATCATGAAATATGGTAATACTACCGCCGCCTCTATCCCAATTGCGCTTAGTGAAGCTAAGGCCGAAGGTCGATTGAAAGAAGGTGACTTGCTTTGCCTAGCTGCCTTTGGTAGCGGCTTTACTTGGGGAAGTGCCCTTATACAGTTTTAGAAATATCTTTCTTGAAATAGTAAAAACCTCGACTCCTGCGTCGAGGTTTTTTTTTTAGCTTGAGGACATGAAACTATTCCGTTTTTCCCTTTTACTTCTTCTTTGTGGCTGCGCTCTGATAAAACAGGATAGAATTCTAAATGAAGATATCCACCTAGAGGGGTATTTGAGAATACCGGGTAATTATAGCAATCAAGAATTATTGCTGAAAAGAAATGGTCGTTTCAAATGGGTTATTTTGCCCCTAGGAGCAGAGGAAAAGCAAGTTTTTAAAGGAAGATTCCGCTCACAAGGTGACTCCATTTACATTCTAGACTTAAAAGGGGATTCGGCCACACTAAGTTCCGATTACAGGCTCCACTATAAAAGTCTGGATAGTGCACTAAGGATGATGGTCATTGAAACGAATTTTAATTTCCGTAACCGGCATTGGCGGGTAGTGCAAATAGGCGATGATTATGTGGGCATGAACCTAGGCCCCTTACCTAGTCTGGGTTTTAGCGATAGTATTTTTGGAGGGAATTCGGGATGCAATAGCTTTGGCGGGAATTTCGACCTAGACTCCCTCGATGGCATCAAGTTTAGAAATACGTCGATGACCTTACTCTACTGTGATAATGAACCTTACGAAGAAGCCTATTTAGGCCAATTACTCAAAACGCATTATTGGTCTATGCCTGATGCAAGTCACTTACGCTTATTGGATTCCAACCGCCGCGAAGTTCTTTATTTTCGCCGTCAGGGATTGATTGAATAAACCGATATCCAAGCACATAACCATGGAAAAAAGCCTAAGTCAACGTTTTAAAAACATATATCCTCGTCTTTTTTTATTGGTTTTGCTTGGCGCCATGATTTACTATCATGGATTGTTCTTGCCATTTTTTATGGCTTTGGCCTTGGTCTATTTCATCGGCCCAAGTTTGAAGAAATGGCAGATTAGACTAAAAAACTGGGAGTTAACCGTTTCTCTATTTCTGGCCACAATAATATTGGGGCTCATCATTTTCCTTGCATTAGGCACCAGCTTTGTTCTGAGGGATTTAGACAGGTTCAATAGTTCATTTGAATTGCTCTGGGATCAAAATGAAGTTCAGCTTGATCAAGGAGCTTCGAAAGTGAAGGATTGGATAAATGAAATTTATAATGCGGAGGAATTAGAACAGCAAATCGAAAAACAAATAAAGAGTCTAACTGAAAACCAGGATAGCTCTGAGGCGGAAAAAGCCTTTGATTTCAGCAACATTGGCGAAAGCTTTGATAAGCTAAAAGGCTTTTTCAGCAGTTCCGAACCTCAGAAGGAAAAGAACTTTGAATTTCCCAAGTTTGGATTTTGGTATCAATTGGGATCATTTTTGCTCTACTTTGTAATGTGCCTCTTCTACTATGAATATTTCAAGGGACTCAGAGATAGATATGCCAATCCCAAGGTATCAGATTCCTTGAAACTTTTTTGGCTGGACTTTGATCAAAGTTTTGTGCGCTTCTTCCGACTAAGAACGAAAATCATACTCTGGCAATTACCACTTTTCATAGTCTGCTTTCTCCTCTTGGACTTACCGGGGACCTTTATTTATCTCTTCTTAATCTTTGTTCTGCTCTACATCCCTTATCTGCACTACATTTTATTAATCCCAATGGCGATTTCAGCTTTAGTCTTAAGCACCGAAATTGAGCTCAGCTATTGGTGGATAATGGGGCTAATTCTTGCGGCCTTTATTTTAAATTCTATCTTGGAAGAGGCCTTGCTTAACCCTAAAATAATGGAGGAGAATATCGGGTTAAATCCGGTTCTTATGATTCTCGGTTTGAGCTTTTGGTCCTATGCCCTAGGATTTTGGGGCGTGATGTTGGGTATACCCCTAACTAGCTTAAGCATAATATATATGAAGCGGTTTATTGCTCCAATTTGGCTAGAATCAACTGAGAGAGTTGAGAATTAAGTATCGCTTTAGTATTTCCTGTAAAGCTCGAGGTTGAATAGGCTTGGGAATAAAATCCTTACAGCCTATAGAAAGAGCCTCTTTGCGATCATCATCAAATGCATTGGCGGATACGGCAATTATCGGACAAGGGTAGGTTTGATAGCGCGGACTTTGAGTAATACGGCGGGTGGCTTCCAAACCATCCATAAGGGGCATTTGCAAGTCCATTAAAATTAAGCCATAAACCTGATTTTCAAAGGCTTTAATGGCCTCTCTTCCATTGTTTGCCAAGTCCGTGGCAAGACCGTAGCGTTCTAACATTAAGGTAATTACCTTCTGATTTACCGGATTATCCTCTACGACCAGAACCTTCTGACTTAGATTGACCGGCACCTCTTCTTGCTCGACCCTTTTTTGAATTAAGGGACCTTTTTCAAATTCCAATTCGAAATAGAATAAAGAACCCTGCCCGAGGGTGGATTTTACTTTGAGCTCCCCTCCCATCAGTTTAATCAACTCATGAGTAATCGCTAAGCCCAAACCCGTTCCGCCATATTCCTTTTGAACACTGCGATCCGTTTGAGAGTAGGCATCAAACAAAGAGGCAATTTTATCCTCTGGAATTCCTATTCCATTATCTTCAACTGCAAAGAATATTCGTGTGGTATTTGACGGACTCGGTTTTTGTTCCCTCAAAATCAACTTTACCTCTCCATCCTTAGTGAACTTCAAGGCATTCCCAATTAAGTTGATCAGGACCTGTTGTAATCTAATTTCATCGGTAATTATCTCATGACTGAGACCCAAATCCGAATCAATAACTAAGGAATTTCCATTATCCTTAGCTTGTAACTGCATCATATGCAGAAGCTTATCAAATCTAGAGCTCAGGTCCATTGGTTGCAAATGCAATTGCATTTCTCCTGCATCAATCTTGGAAAAATCGAGAATCATATTGACCAGATCTCCTAAGTACTCCGCCGAATATGAAATAGTCTCCTGATATTCTTTACGCTTATCTGGATCCTGGGTTTCACGCAAAAGGTGAATCATACCTAAAACTCCATTAAGGGGAGTGCGAATCTCATGACTCATATTGGCTAGGAAATAGGACTTCACCTTGGCAACGCGTTGTGCTTCCTTGGCTGCCTTTTCTAATTTTTGAAAACTGGTCTTGAGTTCTTCATCCATTTTACCTAAATCCCTAAGTAAAATGTTGACTTCCTCAATGGGGCTGTCAAGATGCTTTAGGCTCCCGAAATCACTAAAACCACTTTCCGTGTATTTACTTACTCCAAGACTTAACTGCTTAAAATCACGACCTATACTCCGGGTTAATCGGATACTTAAAGCCATGATAATCATGAACATAACAATGCCTAAACCCCGAATAATATCGTCGAACCCCTTTGTTAAACCCTTTAATTGACCCTCTATTTGCGCTTGACCAGTCTGAAATTCACGCTCCAAACTCCGATCCATCTCCGCAAGAGTATGCACCAGGCCAATTCCGTCACTAAGGCTGATGCGTCTTTGAACTTGAGCGAAATCATTAAAATGACTTTGATAGGAAAACAATAAGGAGTCAGAAGGAGAATCTAATTGCAAATTTGACTTTACTTCCTGAAAGTGCTTGTTAAATTTAGTTACATAGGACCACTGACTCCTAAGGATAAAATCCTTTTCATGTCTTCTTAAGGTGAGCAGGTCAACCGGCGGTAGAAGCTGTTCAGATTCGAGAATATGGGCCGCATCTCTAATTTTCCCTTCTAAACCATAATCCTTAAAACCCCGCTCTACATAAAGGTGACTTAAAGATTCTACCGAATCATCTAAAGATTGAATCTGCGCCTCAATGCCCCTAAAATACTTGGGATCCAAATCGTATTCCCTAGCCTTAACTTGAATTTCAGCAATAGCGTCTAAAGTGGCGCGATTGCCTTCTCGGTAGGCATTTAAGTATTCTTGGTGACCCGACTTGTATAGGCTGCTGTCCCGATAACCGAATATTTGAAAAAGTTGAAAATTTTGCTTGTTGGACAAATGTTGTGAAAGAGTAAATTGACTTTTCGTCATTAAGGAATTCAACTCTGTCCTCTTGGTATCAAAAAATTGATAAGCTCCACCCCAGACCACAAAAAGAGTAGTGATGATGAGAAAAGCCCGGAAAATCCTAAACTGAAAAGATTTAAACCAATTTTGTTTCAACTTGCAATGCTTACACAATAATGACCCTTAAATTTAACCAGAATGTTAACTGCAATTATCATTTTGTGATGATTTAATCCGGTCTAAATAACTGTAAATCAATGAAAAATATATCCCTAGCCCTCATTCTCAGCCTCCTCTGCTCTAGTTTTTTATTTTCTCAATCCAACCAATCAGCGGGCGATGCCTTTATGGATTATCAAAAACTGATCACTAACCAACAATTTGAGGAGTCCTTAGACTATATCTACCCAAAGCTTTTTACCCTAATGAGCAAAGAACAAATGCTCAAAGTCTTAAAGGCGACCGTGAATAACCCATTATTGGAGGTTGAATTCGGTGAATTCAAATTATTGAAAGCTGGGGCTCCCCAAAAAATTGAAAATCAGTATTATTCCTTAATTGATTACAGTGTGGTGATTAAGATGAAGGTTAAAACCAAGAATGAGAAACAGCGCGAGACGATGAATAATCGCATGCTGCTGGGTTTACAAAAGCAATTTGGTGAAGAAAATGTAAGCCTCAATCGTGTTACGGGTTACTTTGAGGTGAAATCAGAGAAAAAAGCGGTAGCCATTTCTAAGGACGGAAAGAGCAAATGGACCTTTTTAACGGTAGAGCCTAATCAAAAATTAATGATGGAAAAAATTCTTCCAAGTTCGGTGGTGGAAGAACTCTTCTAGTAATCAATATGATCTTCTGGGAGTAATACTACCCATTCATTAATCTTTAAATCTTCGACTAGGATATTGGTCAAAAGTTGACCTTGCTCCATGAAACCATCCCATTTAAATAGACCAAGAATAGGATGATTGTCTTCGGATAAGTGTTTCTTCCCAGACCTTTTAGGAATGAGACCAAAAGTTCCCTTGGCCTCTCCTTCCAGTAATTCAATTTTATAGACATAGTACCTTTCCTCAATAAAATGGCGGGAAACCAATTTTATCATTGGATCGCCCTCTAATTGGGTCTTCTTCCGATGCATGGGACGGATACGCGCTTCTGTATCGTGATAACGATGGATAAAACTTTGATCATAGGCATCTCCCTTGATGGTGAAGCCTGCCTCCGGAAACTCTAAGGGCGTATTAGGCTTGGCTCTAGGCCCTAAAGGCATCTCGAACTTAATGGGAAACCAATGGCCTTTAATTAGCGTAAAACGACTTAATCGTAAACTACTGATTAAGGCGATAAAGCCCGTGGTAAATAAATAGGCTCGGAAATTTAATAGAGCGTTTAAAACATCCCCGCCTTCCATATACCAAGTTAGGCCTACTTGAATAAGCAGAAGTAAAAAATACGATGAAATCAATCTGGAACTTACTTTTCCCGAGTGGATGAATTTCCATTGATCAAAGAAGGGTGACTGATTTAGAGCGTTATTGAGAATCACCACATAAATACTGATGGTCCCAAGAAAGTAAAAGATGGTAATTAAGGCACCTTGAAACTGCCCATTGAAATACATCAAAGGGAAATTGTAGAATGTATGCGCTAGTACCGCAAAAACAAAGAAGAGAAGCACCAATTCTGGTCGGCGTCTTTCATAGCGAAAACGGTATAAAATAATGCCATAAGCGAAGAGAGCGGTATCAAACATATGACCCACCGTAGATAAAATACCTCTGGCCACAATGATTGAAGCTCCTGAGGTTTGAAAATACAATACATTCTCGAGGGCCGAAAAGCCCAAAGCTCCTAAGGAGCAGTAGATTAGATAATCTAGCGGTTCATTAAAATGTTTTCTTAAAATGATAAAGGATACCCCAAAGGCCACTACCTTGACCAGTTCCTCCGGTCCCGCATTTACAAATAAAATGTATTGCAAGTTTTCATGCCATACTCCGGTTAGGCTGTAAGGCAATTGATTTAGAAAAATAGAATCAAGGAAAAAATACAAGGGTACCGCTCCGGCGCCAAAAATGAAACTTAGAGTCATAGGGAACCATTGCTCCCTTTCAAAAATGTCGATATCACGGAAGTAGCGTAACCAGATGAATGCTATAAATAGCGCAATCAGGATATAGATGTAAAGCATGTGCTAAATATACTTCGCATTCTGCAGCTATAAAATGAAATGTCACGGGACCTAATCCAAGGCGATTGACTAATTTCACTTTATGAAAAAATCTCTGCTGCTTTATTCTCTTAGCCTCCTGCTGAGTAATTTATGCC
>Ga0207422_1003025_pt1 | contig 18676 bp, 20 predicted proteins | sample MarCyaLeptolynsp_FD_187757 | JGI IMG/M metagenome (GOLD analysis project Ga0207422, IMG submission 187757) | Marine cyanobacterial communities from Panama - species 1 Leptolyngbya sp. (SPAdes) | ecosystem: Environmental > Aquatic > Marine > Unclassified | place: Panama: Panama City | collected...
GTTCGAAAGCTGCGATTGGGGCAGCAAGATCGAGGCCATGGGCGGAGCTGAAGGTTCGCAGAGACGCAACCGAGCCGGCCCCGTCCGCTTTCAGCGCGAGATAGGCGCGAAGTGTTGCCGCCGCCTTTTCGTGACCCCGGCCGGCACTTGTCAGCGCCGCCTGTTCAAGGAACCGGTCGGCAATTTCGCTTGGTGTCCGCCCGCCGACTGCGGATATCCCGGCGATAGACAGGAGGTCCTCGACGACAGCATGGGCCGCTTCCGGGTCGGCGCCCTCGAGGGCGGAAAGGAACCCGAGTCGGACGGCCCGGCTGTCATCGTCAGCGCTGCTCGCTCCCGCCATGCGGTCGATGGCTGCCATCAGCTTGTCGGTTTCTCCGAAGAGATCACGCAGCCGCCGCTGCCACACGCTCGGCAGACCAAGTTCGGTCAAAACGGCCGCGAACAGTGTTTCGTCACCGATGCGGATGTTTGCTTGTTCAACGCCGAATGTCTCCAGCGCGCGTACGGAAAGTGCAAGCAGATCCGCATCTGCTTCCGCAATATCCGTACGTCCCAGGCTTTCCGCACCCAGTTGCGGAATTTCGCCGAGCCCGTCCGGGCGCTGGCGGAAAACCGGCCCGTTGTAGCAATAGGCGGCCGGGAGCTTTGACCCGGCAGAAGAGACATGATGACGGCACACCGGAATGGTGAAATCCGGGCGCAGGCAGAGATCCGTGCCGTTGCTGCCATGGGTCAGGAAGAGACGCCGCCGGATATCTTCGCCCGTCAGGTCGAGAAAGACATCTGCCGGCTGCAGGATCGGCGGGTCGACAAAGACGTGTCCCGCATTCTTGAAAAGCGTGAGCACCGCTTCGATCCTGGCCGGGTCCAGCCCGGGTGTCTGAGCTGCCGTCATGTTTCAGCCCTCGCTTTGACGCCTGCGGTCGTCGGCCTGGCTGTCCAGAATACCGCGTACGGTGTCGATCAGATCGGCTTCCTTGATCGTGATCTGCGCCGGACGGCTTTCGCGCCAGGTGATGTTATCGGTGATTTCTTCGGACAGCCGCTTGCCCTCGATCAGGTCCTTGACCTGAATTTCGCCGGCCTCACGCTCGTCCGATCCCTGAATAATGGCAAGCGGACAGTTGCGCCGGTCGGCATACTTCAGTTGGTTGCCGAATTTCTTCCAATTGCCTTGGTACATTTCCGCGCGGATACCAGCGCTGCGCAAGTCCTGAACCATTTTTTGGTAGCGCCCGAGTGCCTCGACATCGCCGTCCATCACCGTGACCAGCACAGGAGCAACGAGTTCTGACGTGCCGAGCTTGCCAAGGTTCTTCAGGGCCGTCATGAGGCGTGACACGCCGATCGAGAAACCTGTCGCGGGAACATCGCGTCCGGTAAAACGCTTGACCAGACCGTCATAGCGCCCGCCGCCGCCGACGGACCCGAATTGGACGATTTCACCCTTCTCGTTGGTGACGTCGAACAGCAGCTCTGCCTCGTAAACCGGTCCGGTGTAGTACTCGAGGCCGCGCACCACGGACGGGTCGATCTTGATGCGATCATCCCCGTAGCCGCAGGCCTTGAACATGGCGGCCATTGTGTTCAGTTCCGTGATGCCATCGTTTTCAAGTGATCCGGTGCCGGAGACGAAATCCGTGATCGTGTCGATGGCCGAGGTTTCCAATCCCGCACCCTTGGTGAAGTCACCGCTCTCATCCTTGCGGCCTTCGCTGAGCAGAAGACGGACACCTTCAATGCCGAACTTGTCGAGCTTGTCGATCGCGCGCAGAACAGTGAGGCGGCGTTCGTCATTTTCCTCGCCGCCCAGGCCAATGCTTTCAAGCACGCCGTCAAGAACCTTCCGGTTGTTGACCCGGATGACATACTGACCGCGCTGGATACCGAGGGCTTCCATCGTGTCGGCCATCATCATGCACATTTCCGCATCCGCCTGAACGCCAGGACCGCCGACGGTATCGGCGTCGAACTGCATGAACTGGCGGAACCGGCCCGGTCCGGGCTTTTCGTTCCGGAACACCCAGCCTGCGCGATAGGTGCGGTAGGGGAGCTGGATTTCGTTGATGTTTTCCGAGACATGGCGGGCAAGCGGCGCGGTCAGGTCATAGCGCAGGCTCATCCATTGTTCGTCTTCATCCTGTACCGAGAACACCCCGGCGTTCGGCCGGTCGGTATCGGGCAGGAATTTGCCGAGACAGTCGGTATATTCGAAGGCAGGCGTTTCGATCGGGTCGAAGCCATATTGCTCGTAGACCGCGCGGATCTTGCCGATCATTTCATCCGTTGCACGGATGTCGTCGGCAGAGCGGTCGACAAAGCCCCGCGGCAGGCGGGCCTTCAGTTTGTTCGGTTTTTTGGCCATGAAGTCGTCAGATCCCGGCGAGTTCCCGGCCGGCAACAGGCGCAAGAGCGGATGCCAGCCTTAAATAAGTTGCGGTTGTCCTAGACGAAACAGCAGGTGAGAGCAAGGCACAGGGCAAAGGCGGCAAGGCACAGCCACGCCCAACGGGCAGATCGGAAGCCTGAAGTTTTCACGGCAGCCATCTTTGCATCACACTTGCCCGTCAAAAGCCGGTCAAACACGCGGGACTTTTGCAAACAGGCGTGGAAAGTCGGGTTGCCGCCGGGATGCGCCATCTCTTTGCTTGTATTTAACGCTTGCCGGGCTATGGTCCGCGCAAATTCTGAAAGATGCGAAGCCCTCAAGGTCCCAACAGTGGAGCCTGACCGGGCGACAAGGTTGAAACATGGACAGCGCAGCCAGTATTGCACACGGCACGGATGAATACGGCTGGGACGAACCCCGGCAGTCTTCCGGTGCGCAGGTTGCCGAGTTGAGTGTTGTGCTGCCCAGCTTCAATGAAGCCAAGAACATTCCGCCTCTGATTGAGCTGCTCGACAAGGCGCTTGCCGGTGTTGCCTGGGAAGCGATTGTCGTTGACGACAACTCACCCGATGGAACAACGGAAGTGGCGCGTGGGCTGGCGGCCGCCGATCCGCGGGTCCGGGTCATCCGACGCATAGGCCGCAGAGGGCTTTCCGGTGCCTGCATCGAAGGCATCCTGTCATCTTCTGCGCCTTTCGTCGCCGTCATGGACGCCGACCTGCAGCATGACGAAACCCTGTTGCCGGCCATGCTGGAAGCCATCAAGACGGACGGGACAGATCTTGTCGTGGCGAGCCGGAAAGTCGAGGGCGGAACGGTTGGCGAAGGGCTTTCAAAAATTCGCGCCTGGGGGTCGAACATCGCCAACGGTCTGGCGCAGAAGCTCCTGAACGTCACCTTGAGCGATCCCATGAGCGGTTTCTTCATGGTGCGGCGGGAAAAAGCGGAAGCCCTGGCGCCACGTCTGTCGCCGCAGGGTTTCAAGATCCTGCTCGACCTGGTCTCCAGCGCAAACGGCTCGCTTAAAATCAAGGAACTCCCGTTCACGTTCCGCGAGCGCCAGCACGGCGAAAGCAAGCTCGACACGCTGGTGACGCTGGACTATTTCGGCCTCCTGCTGGCCAAGTATTTCGGCGATATCGTGTCAGTACGTTTCCTGATGTTCGGACTTGTCGGCGCCAGCGGGCTGTTCGTCCATCTCGTCGCCTTGCGGTTTTTCCTGCTTGGCGGGATGGAGTTCAATCTCGCACAGACCGCCGCGTCCTTCGTTGCCATGACGTCCAACTTCTTCCTGAACAATCAGCTGACCTACCGGGACCGGCGCTTGCGCGGTTTCAGGGCACTGATCGGTCTGGTGACCTTCTACGCGGTCTGTTCGGTTGGCGTGCTGGCGAATGTCGGTGTCGCGAACCTGATCTATGCGGACCCGGCCTATTGGTGGGTCGCCGGGACAGCCGGTGCGGTCATGGGAGCGGTTTGGAACTACGCCGCCAGCTCGGCACTCACCTGGCGTCGTTCCTGAGGAGCAGGCTCAAACCGTCGTGTCAAAGACTTCAGATCTGCCGTTCTGGCTTCGGCCATCCGGGCTTGTCATTGTTGTCGGTCTCCTGACCGCGCTGAAGCTCTTTGCGGCAGCCAATGCCTATATTGTCGAGGATGAAGCCTACTACCGGATCTGGGGTCTCTATCCGGCTCTGAGCTATTACGATCACCCGCCGATGATCGGGTGGTGGGTTACGGCAGGACAGGCCCTCTTTGGCGACACTGTTTTCGGTTTGCGTGCGATTGTTGTCCTCTCCGGAGTGATCGGCTCGCTTGCCTTGTGGCGCACCGCAACGATCCTTTTCGATGCGCGGACTGCTGGTTGGGCCGTTCTGTTTCTCAATACCAGCCTGATGATCGGGATCGGCGGAATACTGGCGACACCGGACGCACCGTCCGTTGTCTTCTGGGGGCTGACCTTCTGGGCCCTGGCCGAATTGACCGTATCGAAAAACCCGAACTGGTGGCTCGTGGTCGGTCTGATGGCCGGTCTTGGCCTCCTCTCCAAATACTCGCTGCTGTTTCTGGGCGCGGGGATCGTGCTCTGGCTCGTGTGGGTTCCGGACGCCCGGCGTTGGTGGATGACCTGGGAGCTCTGGGCGGGTGGCGCGCTTGCACTCTTGTGTTTCTCACCTGTGCTCTACTGGAACCACACGCATGAATGGGTGAGCTTCTACAAGCAGTTCGGCCGCGCCGGCAGCAGTGGATACACGACAAAATACATCTTCGAGTTTCTGGGTGCCTTTGTTGGCCTGTTGAACCCTCTGATCGCGCTTCTGGCAGCCTGTGGCGCAGCAATCCTCTACAAGACTTTCAGGGCGCGGGACGCTGCGGCGTCCCTGGTTGTTCTGACCACGCTGCCGTTTCTGGCATACCTTTGCTATCACGCGCTCCATTCGCGCGTTCAGGCCAATTGGTCGGCCCCGCTCTTTCCGGCATTCGCAATTATGGCGGCAGTCTTCATCGCCTCCTTGAGGGGCGATCAGGCACGCTGGCGTAAAGTGGCAATGACAGGCGTCGGCGTTGGTATTCTGGTCGCCATTCTGGTTCAGGTTCATGCGGTCTATCCGGTCACGGGGCAGCTTGCGCGCAAGGACCCGACCTTCCAGCTGCGCGGCTGGCAGGAGATTGGCACGTCATTGAATGAGCTTGCCGAGCAGGAACAGGCTGCCTTTCTGCTGACCACCAGCTACGGCCTCAATGGACAGGCCGATTTTCTGATGAAAGACCGGTTGCCTGTCTTCCAGACAACGGAACGCATCCGCTACATCATGATGCCGGACCCGGACGAAACGCTGTTTCAGAAACCAGGCCTCTACATCACCGAAAAACGCCGCAATAAGGCAGGTGATCTTGAACGCGCCTTCGACACGGTCGAGGAGCTTGCCGTCCTTGAACGCAAGGTCAAAGGTGTTCCGCTTGAAGAACTACTCGTCTACAGGGTGGAGGGGCGGAAAGGTCCCGTGTTTGAGCCGCTTTCGGTCGAGTGATCGGAAGAAATCGGGCGTTTCTGCCGGAGTTGAGGCTTGCATTGCCTGCACGAATGCCGCAGGGAAAGAGACAGAACTCCGATTCACCTGCCTGTCTGACTAGATGAAGCGAATTACACTCGGTGCACTGGATTACGGTCTCGCTTTCGGCGTTGATCGCGCGTTGCGTGATCTTGCCGAAAACGGGCGGTTGAGCGCACTCGGCGCCCTGGTCGCCACCGAACTCTGGCCACGTGAATTCAGGCCCCTTCAGGAAGTTGCCGAGAAGGTCGGGCGGCAAACGCTGTTCGGGATCACACTTGCCTTCAGTGGTGACAGGGTGACGCCGGTCAGCTCGCGCATGCAGGAGATTTATGGCGGGCGGATGTTCACGCGCGAGAAGTTGAACCGGCGCGCGTTCTTCCGGCTTCTGCCGGACGAACTCCTCATGGATGAGGCGGTTGCCCAATTGGCACGTTATAGCGTCCTGATGCAAAGACCCCCGGATTTCGTCGCCGTGCGCGAAGGTCTTCTGACACGGACATCCCTCGCGCGAATTGTCTTCAAAGCTGTGGAGCGGTCCGATTTCGAGAGGCCACCATTGGTGATTTCGCCGCTGCAGCCGGGCCTGAAAACATTACGCCTGGCGCGGCTTGCCAAGAATTACGGTCTGCAGGTCCTGCCCAGTTCCGAACCACTTCCGCCGACCACCGATACTGAAGAGCTTCAGACTCTTCTTCTCAATCATTTCGACGGCATGAATGACCGGAGTTTCGTCGCCGCGATTCCCGGAAAGTCGGATGACAGGCTGATGCGCGAGGAACCACGGAAAAAAATTGCTGTGCGTGAATGTCAGTACGACGTCTTGAAGAGCGATCGTTTTTTTCAGACCCTTGATCGCAAGAACATCTTTCTGCATTGAGAAACGCCCGACTTCCTGCGGTTTTTTTACCGTTTGAACGAAAAAACGGCTCTGCGGGGAACAGAGCCGTTTTTCGTGGAGGTCAGGAAGGGGGGAGGGGCGGCCCCTCTTCCATGACTCTGATATAGGTATTTTTTTCTTGAACGCACGTGATGGAAATCACAGGATTGCGCGTGGGCTTGAAATTTTTGTGTCGTGAAGATCCTTGGCAGGGGGTAGGTGTGGCAGAAATAAAAGACTTTTTGAAGAACAGCTTCTCCCTGGAAGGGCTGGAGCCGGAGCTTGCCGTCGGGCTATCCCGTCTCGCCAGGCCGATGAAACTGGCAGCCGGTACGATTCTTTTTGAGAACGGAGACCCCGGAAATGGATGCTACGCCGTTCTGGAAGGGTCGTTGAAAGTATCCCTCCTGTCCGTGGAAGGTGACGAGCAGCTTCTGGCTGTTCTCGGGCCGGGCGATCTTGTTGGCGAACTGGCACTGCTTGACGGCCGTCCGCGGTCCGCAACGGTCAGCGCCCTGAAGGAAGCGAACCTTGCCTTTATCGACAAGGCGGCCTTCCAGCGCTTTTCCGACGATCACCCCGCTGTTTACCGGCACATGCTGTCGATCGTCGGCAAGCGCCTGCGTCATGCCAATGACGTTCTCGCGGCAAGATCCTTCCTGCCCTTGCCCGGCCGGGTCGCCCAGACCTTGCTGCAGCTGTCCGAAACCTTCGGCAAGAAGCTGGACGACGGGCGGACCCTCATTCACTACAAGCTCAGCCAGGCTGATATTGCCAATATGGCCGGTGCAGCCCGCGAAAATGTCAGCCGTGTGCTCAATGACTGGAAGCGTTCGGGAACGATCAGCCGGATCTCCGGCTATTATTGCCTGGAAGACATGGACTTCCTGGAACAGGCCTCGACGCTTTAGAGGTGCGCAGTAGCAGGGCACAGCGCTGTCGCTGGCCACTGTGTTGAAAAGCAGAAACGCAAATTGGAACTTATTCTGGTGGCACCACCTGTTGTGTCCCTGCCAGTATCGTGCCTAGCGTCTGCGTATTGAGACTGTCGAGAAAGGCCTCGGCCGCCTGCGCCATGGCACCTTTCAGAGCGCAGTGCGGCAGGAACGCACAGACGGCGGTTTCGGGCTTGAGGCAGGCAACGACGCCTAGGTCCGGCTCAATCAGCCTGACCACATCCCCGAGACGAATGTCCTCTGGCGATCGGCCGAGCCGAATCCCGCCGCCGCGGCCGCGCGTGGTTTCCAGGTAGCCGGCCCGCGCCAGTTGGGCGACGATCTTCATGACATGCGATTTCGCCAGACCAAGCTTCTTGCTCAGACCGTCGACGGTCTGCGGGCTGTCCGTCTGGCCGGTGGCCATCAGGATTCTCAAGGCAAAATCACTGGCCTGACTGAGGCGCATGGCAGGGTCCTGTAAAACATTCATCTGAAATGTTGATTTTAGTATCGATTCATGCCATTTAAAAGATGCATCTAAAATGAATATTATGGAGAGAGCGATGGACGCGCAGGGTTCCCATGCTGAAAGATACAGGTTGAAGCTGCGCCGGGATGCCAGAAAAGGTGATCGTCTGCGCCGCTACGAGGTCGTGGACGAGGAGGCCATCCAGGTGATGGTGCATACATTTTACGGCTGCATTCGCGAGCACCCGCGCCTCGGTCTCATCTTCAACGGACGGCTTGACGGCAGGTGGGAAGAGCATCTGCCGAAAATGGAGGCCTTCTGGCAATCCGTTCTCCTGAAGAACGGGGCATACAAGGGCAAACCCGTCCCGGCGCATCTGAAGCTCAAGGAAGTTGTCAGTTCCGACTATGGCGACTGGCTGTCCGTTTTCCGCCCGGTCGTACGCGAACTGTTCATGCCTGAACTGGCCGATGAAATCATAGCGGTCGCGGAGCGGATTGCGCAAAGCCTCTGGCTGGCCACGTTTGGACATGCCGGGTCTTCACCTCCACCGGAACTCACCTCGCAACAATCGGATTGGAGTGGATCATGCTGGTAGCGATTGTTCTTGTTGCCGAAATCCTTGTCGTGGCCTGGTTTGCGACTTTCTCGCTCATGCTTTTGTCCATGTATCTCGACTCACGGCAAATGCCCGTGCCAAAACTCGATATCGCCGGGCGCACCCTGATCGGGAGTGCAAAACTCGCCTTTGTCACAGGCATCGTCGCGCTCGGTGCGCTGACCGTGTTCGAAATGCCAGTCTTCGGCTAGTCACCTGAATCTGAAGTTCGACCTGTTTTTCAACGGGCCTTGAACGAACTTCAAATTCACCGCACTGGAAGGAAATCAAAATGACACTGTCCAGATTCTTGCCGCGCGGCCTGCCGATCCTGCTGATCTGGGTCGCGGCCCCGCTTCCCCTGTGGATCATGGCAATCCTGATGCTGGTGATCTAACAGGAAACCCTTGTGATCTGTCCGGCTGCCGTTAGTCTTTTGCCGATGTTGAACGGAGGGGCGCGGCGTGAGCGACGACAACGAAAAACCCAGCGGTGATTTAACGCTGCGAACCATGGCCATGCCGGCGGACACCAATGCGGCCGGTGACATTTTCGGCGGCTGGGTTCTGTCGCAAATGGACCTTGCAGGCGGAATTGCCGCCGGTCAGCGCGCGTCGGCCCGGGTCGTCACCATTGCCGTTGACGGCATGAAGTTCATCAGGCCGGTCCATGTCGGAGATGTGCTGTGCGTCTATACGGACATCGTCCGGGTCGGCAATACATCGATGGAAATCAAGCTGGAGGCCTGGGCGCTGCGTCACCGCTTCGGTATCCGCGAGAAAGTAACCGAAGCGCAATTCACCTTTGTCTGCGTGGATGACGACGGGCGTCCGATACCGGTGCCGAAATGAATGCCGTCAGTTGGCGCTTCACCGCTGCCGGTTCAAGATATCCGCGAAAAGATCCTCGTCGACCGCGCAGGTGCACCCGTTCGCCCAAAGTCTGAGCAGGTCTTTCAGACGCTGTACGCGCTGTTCCTGTGACAGCGGCGCTTTGTGCCGCGGCAACCCGCCCAGGACACGCAGGCTCCTGATGCGCATCATCACGCAGTTCTCGGCTGCCTGTTGCCACACAGCCAGGTCGGCACGCGACGAATTCGCCGCCTGATGGTCTTGAATGAGAACTGCCGCGCGTCCCGCGATAGGCTCCTGGTACAAAAAATCCTCCATCGGTTTCCCGAGGAGGACTGGCGCATGAAATCAAACCGCTTCGTTGCCGACTGGCCTCTTTGAGGTTCCAGACGACCGCATCCCTGTTGCGGAAACCACCTTGCCCGGTCAGGCAGGTTGGCGAGGGCGCCAGCCCTTCTCTTGATGATGGCGCGGTTATGACATGAGACAGAAGCCTTGGCAAGCCGAACAGGAAAAGTTGATGCCCGCGTCAGGACTGGACCCGGTCATAGTCGATCCGGCCATCCACCAAATGAACCCGGCGCTGCATGCGCGCGGCCAGATCCATGTCGTGCGTGACAGCGACCACGGTCGTCTTCTGCGTTTCCACGATGGCTTGAAGGCTCTCGAACACCTGTTCGGTTGCAGCGGAATCGAGACTGCCGGTCGGTTCATCGGCGAGGATCAGGTCTGGCGAATTCGCAAGGGCGCGGGCGACAGCGACCCTCTGCCGCTGTCCGCCCGAAAGTTGCGCCGGGCGGCGATGAAGGAAGTCTTCCAGGCCAAGATCCACAAGCAGACCGGTCGCGTGTTCAAGCTGATCGTTTGGAGAACGCCGCCCAAGTTTCTGCATTGGGATCATGATGTTCTCAAGCGCCGTGAACTCCGGAAGGAGAAAATGGAACTGAAACACGAAACCGATCTTCTCAAGGCGCATCGATGCCATCTGGCCCGGGGAAAGCTCCGCTGTGCCGGAGCCTTCGATCATCACCTCGCCGGATGTCGGCCGGTCAAGCAGGCCAAGCAGATAGAGCAGTGATGACTTTCCCGAACCAGAGGGCCCGGTGATAGCGACGAATTCCGATGTCCCGACGCTGAAGTCGACATCCTGGACCAGCGTGACCGGGACGACCGCCTGAAGGATGCGGGTGAGCTTGCGCGTCTGAAGAAGCGGCCTCTCGTCGGCTCCCGTTTGAGATTGGGCTGCAATCATGTTGCCCCACGGATAATGTCGACCGGATTGAGTTTCGCGGCCTTTCTGGCCGGAATGAGACCGGCAATCCCGGAGGAGAACAGCGCTAAAAGACAGGCAAGGACGTAGTGCACGTAAGAGAAATGGATCGGCAGCCGGGTCATTTCTATGTCCGTTGTGACCTCGAACTTGACCGTGGCGAGATAACTTGAAAGCCCGAAACCGAGCAGGCAGCCGGCCATCGCTCCGAGGATGCCGATCACCAGTCCCTCGAGCACGAAGATCTGCTGAATGTCGGTTTCGGGAAAACCGAGCGACTTCAGGATTGCAATGTCCCGTGCCTTTTCGTGCACGATCGTGGAAACGATATTGAAGATACCAAAACCGGCAACCACAAGGATTGCGCCGACGACCGTGTACATGATCGCGTTGCGCACGACGAAGGCTTCCATGAGGCCCTCATTGGCCTCTTCCCAGGAAACCGCCTTGTAGCCAAGCTGACGCTCGGCGCGCGCCGCGATCCCGGTCGCGTCGTTGATGTCGGCAAGCTTGACCGAAATGCTGTTGATGATGTCCGGTTTCTCGAGAAGAATCTGCACCGCCTTGAGCGGCGCGTAAGCCAGACCCTCGTCGCTCGTCGTGATGCCTGTGTGGAACAGGCCGACGATCTTGAAACGTTTCGCGAGCCCGTTCGCCGAGGTCAGCGTCACGGTATCGCCGAGCTCCGCACCGAGGCGCTCAGCGGCCTTGCGGCCGATCACCAGGCCGTTCGCCGTCGAGTCGAGAGCGTCGAAACTTCCGGCGCGCATGTCCTCCGCAATCTTGGAAACCTTCAGTTCGCGCTTGGGTACGACACCAACCAGCGTCATGCCGATATCCTGTCCGCTGTAGCGCAGCACGGACTGTCCGCTCAAACGTTGGGCGAAGTCTCCGTCGATCCATTCGCGCAGCGAGGCAATCGCCTCGGTCGGATTGCGAATGCCGCGCAAATCCTCCAGGGGCCGGAGCCCGTGGAAGGCCACTGCGTCATAAAGAGCGGCCGCAGGTTGCTCGGCCGGATTGCGTTTCTCGTCCAGGATCTCGACATGCGGAATGGCCTCGATCAGAGTCGTCATGAAATCTCGCTGAGATCCTTCCATGAGGCTCGCCATGGCGACTGAAAAGCCGACACCGAGGGCAACGCCCAGGGTGGAAACGATGGTTTGCCGCAGGCGATTGCGCACGTGCGTCGAAGCGATCCGCAGAAGCAGCACTACCTGTCCCCTTCGCCGATCGGGCGGACCCTGCTGCCCTCCAAGAGGTCTTCCCGGAAGGGCAAAACAACCCGGTCTTGCTCGTCGAGGCCGTCCAGTACCTCGACTGTTCGCGTCCCGCGAATGCCGGTCCTGACGTCTATCGTCGAGATCCTCTCTCCCTCCGCAAGGATTTGAAGGGTGGTGCCGTCAAAGGCCGCAAGCGGAACCAGCAGGGCGTCTTCCTTTTCGGTGGTCACAATGTTGATTTCCGTGGTCATCCCGATCCGAAGCGGCGTGTCGCGGGGAAGCTCGAGATAGACACGGTAATTCTTGAGAACGGGATCGCCTTTGGGCGTAATGCTTGCAACGGTCGCCGTGAGCATTTCGCCCGGAAACGCATCGGATCGAATGAGCGCCTTGTGACCCTTGAGGACTTTCGGAATGTCCTCCTCGTTCACTTCCGCAACCAGTTGCAACGGCAGCGGTTGACCGATCCAGAAAAGAATTTCGCCGGGCTCCGCAACTTCGCCAACAGACCCATCCTGACGCAGGACGACGCCGTCCATCGGCGCGGTAATGAGGTAGTCCCGGAGCCGTTCCTTCTGCGCCGCGATCATGGCGTTGATACGGATGACCTCGTTCTGCGCCTTGTCGTAAACCTGCTGGCTGACGACGCGCCGGTCCAGCAGTTGCAGTGCGCGTTCCCGGTCCGATTGCGCGAGTTCGCGGCGTGCTTCCAGCTCCGCCAGCGTCGCCCGCGCATCACCGCTATCCAGTTCGGCAAGCTGGTCGCCCTGGCGAACCTTCGACCCCTCGCATCCGCACAGCGAGATGATCCGTTCTCGAATGATACTGGTGACCTTGGCCCACCGGACCGGCTCGACAACCGCGGTCGCGTAAACCACCTCCGCGGCGCTGCCCCGGTGTGGCCGGACAATCTCGACCTCCGGCGGGCGGCTGAACCACCAATAGGCAGCCGCGACCCCGGCTACGATGAGAAAGAGTAGAACTGGATAGCGGGTTGAACGCATGAGGCATCCGTGTGTGTTGTCACGACAACAGTCGTCCCTGTCTGAAACACGACCCGGCAATTCTTGCAAAAGGAGACGTGTTTCAAGGGCATCACACTAGGGCCTGCCGACACTGCGTCCATGTCATGGATCAATTGACGGCAAATGTGCAACGGCGCGGTTGCGCCTCAGTAATGCGGCGGCTTCTCGACATGATGCGCGGGGAGCACCTGCTCTGCCAGCTCCTCGACCTGATCGGTCATCTTGTCCAAGAGGCTGGTCAGACGATCGATCTGCTTTCCCTGTTCCACGACAACGTTATTGAGATCCTCGATCGTGCGGCCGGCATGCGCCAGGTCGATCTCGAGTTGCTCGATCCGTGCTTCGTGGTCCTTGGACATGGAAGATCTCCCCATCTGGTGTCGGGAGCTGGTGATACAGGCCGAACTCGTTTCCGAAAACAAATTTATTCATCGCAACATGCCGATGGGTTTAATCGCGCCTCGCGAGTGCTATATGAGCACAGGGACCCCGCCTGACTGCCGGGGGCACAACGAAAGAGATTTTCATGACCGCCTTGTCCGATTTCCCGATCACCAAAAAATGGCCTGCCAAGCACCCGGAACGGCTGCAGCTCTATTCGCTGCCGACCCCGAACGGGATCAAGGTCTCGGCCATGCTCGAAGAAACCGGCGTGCCCTATGAGCCGCACAAGGTCGACTTCGGAACCAACGATCAGCTCACGCCGGAATTCCTGTCGCTCAATCCCAACAACAAGATCCCGGCAATCATTGATCCGGACGGTCCGGGCGGCAAGCCGCTCGCGCTCTGGGAGTCCGGCGCGATCCTGATCTATCTGGCCGAAAAGACCGGAAAGCTGATCCCGTCCGATCCGGGCGAAAAATACCAGGCCATACAGTGGGTGATGTGGCAGATGGGCGGTTTCGGTCCCATGACTGGCCAACTCGGTTTCTTTCACAAGTTTGCGGGTCGTGAATATGAAGACCGTCGCCCGTTCGAAAGGTATCGCGACGAGGTCAAGCGCTTGCTGAATGTGCTTGACCAGCAGCTTGAGGGCCGCGCCTACATCATGGGCGACCAGTTCACCATTGCCGATATCACGTCCTGGCCATGGGCGCGCAACATCAACGGATTTTATGAGGCGGCGGACGTTGTCGGCTACCACGACTTCAAGAACGTTGTCCGGTGGGTCGACACTTGCCTGGCGCGCCCGGCAAGCCAGAAGGCGATCAATATTCCCGCCCGGGATTAGTCCGCTGGAAGGTGGCTCTAGGTCATACCCTTATAAATCAGGCCGCAATGGTAGGAATGAATTTGTTCGGAGACGCGGCGCGAAGCTGCAGGAAACAGGTCGGTTTTCAAAGCTTCGCAACAAAGTATCGGGGCAAATTCACCCTATCCTGAAGGGCCGCAGAAACGGCTTTGATCTGCTGTGTCAAGGCGCTCAACCGGGCAGGAAGCCCGCTCCCCGTGCTTTTCCTGGCACCTCATTGCCGTTTGCTGCGCCCTTCGCGAAAGCGTCCGTCATGGCACACCGCACTTTTGCTGTATTGGTGTTCCAGAGTTGATCCATACGCGCGGTGTCTAGGCGAAAAACGCGCTACTGTCCTGCGCACACTTTGCTATTCGATGATGGTTAGGAACATGGACTTTCGCTACGCCGCCTTGACGCGGGAGAGTGCAGAAGAGTGGCAGAGCTTGCGCCTTGAAGGTGTTCGTGACTTTCCGGTCGGCTTTCTGCTGACGGAAGAAGAAGCTGCAAAAACAAGCGTTGAGCGCGCCGCCGACATTCTCGCCGCCGGTGCAACTCGCGGTGTTTTTTCCAACGATGCGCTTGCAGGTTTTTGCGGGTTCCGCCGCTCGGAACTTGAACGCCTGCGCCATCGCGCGGAACTCGGACCGTTTTTCGTCTCGGCTCGCTTTCAGGGAACCGGCGCTGCCGGTGTCCTGATGTCAGGGGTCATCGAGGAAGCGCGTGCGGCGGGTGTCGAGCAGCTGGAACTCTTTGTCGACACCGAAAACACTCGGGCAATCCGGTTCTACCAGCGCTTCGGCTTCAAGCAAGCCGCACGGTTCATCGACAGCGTGCGGATTGAAGGCCGCTCGCACAATGACGACTTCATGACATTGAAGATCTCGGGCTGAATGCGTTGAAACGCGTCTGAGCAAAACAGTCGTGCACCCAGACCTGACGCGTCTCGATGGTTTTTTGCACGCCTGGAGGTGGTGTCCGCTCAACCTGGAAAAAGAGGACGAAGTTGGAGAGCGCGGGCGCAGTCTTGGTGTCAGCAGGCCAGCTCCGGCAGAGATAGCGCGCATAATTCAGCGCGAGCACCTGCGGTTCGTCCTCATAGGACTGGTCCTCGAGATTAGACAAGAATTTGCGCCATCGATAGTTCGTGTAGCGTTCCGAGACAACAGTTGGTTTCTCGAAATCGGCGAGGCCTGTCTTGCCGGTGTAAACATCCACCATCGTTCCGTCGGCAAGCTCACCTTCGACAACCGGCCAGGGGCTCGTCATCTCGGGATAGGGCGCAAACATCGTCCAGTTCTGGTAGAGCCCGAGTGCCTGGCGCACGCCGATGAACTGCGCGGGCAAAGTCGTCCCGCTTGCCGGGAGTGTCGAGATGTTCTGGATGGTGACGAACACGAAGGCGGCTGCTGCGAGCACCTGCGTGACGGCGCCGAAGGGCTGTGACCGCTCGCGCCAAGGAAGCAAGAGAGACGTCACCCGCGAGAACGAGGACCGGTTGCGCCCGACCCAGTCATAAAACCGGTCGCCGGGTTTCTGGAAGAGGGAAAATTTGAGGCACCTTCCAAGCGGCCAGAAGATCGGTGAAACCACGATCAGCCTGCTAAGCGCTTCGAACTTGAAAAATCGGTCGTCTCCGACGGTCAAAACCCATGAATTGCGCGCTTCGAGCTCGGCTCCGATCTCCGCGTCGTCCTGCGCAGGCCGGACGGGGGTCGCGGGAAGGAATAGAAACACCTTCAGGATATGGCAGGTTTTTTCACAAAAGTCGCAGCCGCGATCGAACCAGATTGCCATGGGCCGGTCCGTGCGCGGACGTAAGAAGCGCGCGAGTGCGTCCCACATCCAGCCCGGCATGAAGGTAAGGTTCATGATGATCGAGATGAACGGGAAAAATCCAATCTCGAGGAAGACTGCAAATGACAGATGCATAGTGATGAAAGCCAGCATCAGGAGCGTTCGCAGTGTCCGTTGAAACAGCGGTGAGAATATGAGGATCGGCCCGACCAGTTCCAGAACGTAGACGTAGAATGTCAGTCCCGTCAGGAGATCTTCAAACTGCCGGAACCAGAGCGCAAACGGAGTGACAAGGTAGTCGAGCTGGAGCGCGTAGTAGACCGCTGTGCCGTCATGCGTCCAGATGGGATGTGTCTTCAATAGCGCGCTGAAGAAATACATCGACATGCCCTGCAGCAGCAGGGCGGCTGTTGCGACAGTGCAGTAGGTATGGTTGGGGTCATAGGGTTTGCGCGCCAGGGCGGCATCAATCGAATAGCGCGCCCCAAGGGGCAGGAACATTGCCCAGAACAGAAGTATCAGGGCCAGATTGTCCTCGCCGGACAGAACAAAGGTGTTCCTGTTTTGCAGCGACAACAGCAACACCCACGACAACACGGTCATCAACCGGGTACGCCAGCCCACCATGAGCGCAAAAGCAACCAGTCCGGCTGTGATGAACAGCAATGCCTGAAACCATGCAGATCCGTTGCCCAGGTGAAGCGACCAGGTGGTCGCGTACAGATACTCGATCTGCACATTTCGCGGCATCACACCGGCATCGGTGTAGTGAGCGACGAGGTCGCGTGCACGCATGGAAAGGTCGACCAGGATCCACAGGCTCAAAAGGACGCGGAACAGCGCCAGCGTGCGCAGATCTATCCCGAAAATCGTTCTGATGGATGCCAGTCTAACCGCCAAGAGACACACCGCTTCTGGGCATGTCTAAACATGCCAGGATCTTGAATCGCCGGAAAAAATACCGAAGTTTCGTAAAAATTTGGATTAAGGGGTTTGCGTGAAGCGGCGGCGTTTTTGCACAGAACCACGCTGAAGGAGCCCGAATGATTTGGCCCAGAACGCGCGGTGACTTTGCCAGGTTGGTCTCGGTTGCAATTATTGCGGTGATCTTTGCCACCACTGCCGTCACCAGGAACAGCGGCACAGGTCCATATTATGGTTACGAGACCCTCTACTATGAAAACCTGACAAGGCGCGAGATCTTGGTCGTCCAGCAGCGGTTGCGTCTCGATGAACCGGCCGCCGCCGTCCTTTCAATCAGTCTTCAGGAAGATGGCTGGTTCAACGAACCAGTGCTTGAAAGCCCTGTCTCAATCCGCGACGGCGCGCTCCAAAAGGTTGTGCCTGCGAGGGGCGAATGGCTTGAAGCCGCAGGCACGGGCGTTCTTGCCACGACTGTCAGCATGGCAATCTACTACCTCGGCGGCGTCCGATTCGACTGGGCATGAAGGCCGACCCGAGACGTCCTTTAAATCAGCGGGAGAAGCGCCTTGAAGGCGGGCCCGTTGAGAAGGTCTGCCGCTTCGTCGCGCGTCACCCAGCGCCGGTTCCGGTGGTTTTCCTCCCACGCGTCATCCGGCAGGATCCGGCTGACCTCCATGGCATAGACGGCAACGTTACAGCGCGCGCCCCACTTCTCGTAGGTGTAGGATCCAAGCGGTGTGTCGCCGGTTGAGCCTTCCACACCAGCCTCTTCGAGGGCTTCGATCTTTGCCGATCTCTCCGGGCTGAGGCCGGGTTCGACAATCCCTTTCGGCACGACCCAATGGCGTCCGCTGCTGGATCCGACGATCAGAATTTCAACGCCCGCTTTTGTTCTTCGAAAGGGAATGACCGCCGATTGTGTGTAGTAATAGGCGGGCCTGGGCCGTCGCTCGGGTCCATCCGGCGAAGGGTAGGGAAACAGATCCGGCAGATCCTGTGGGTCAACACATTGACGCAGTCTGGCACGGCCGTTCTGAGTTTCGACAATCAAAAGCAAACCCGGGTGTGGTTCGGTTTCGAGGGACATTTGCGCGGCCACGGCTTTTACGCGTTTGGGAGCAGCGACAAGGAGGATCCGGTTTTCACCCGAAAACGATGGCAAAAGCCCCTGGGAGAGGTTCTCCGAGACCAGTATATTGTTCGCCGTCCAACCGGCTGCCTTCAGTGCTTTTTCTGCGGTCACTCGAGCGCGGTTCGTCTGCTCGGTCAGAGCGGCATCCGGGCGCAGGCCTTCCTGGCCAAGCCAGCAGCCGATTTTCTGCGCCTGCCGTTTGCCTTTCGTGCGCAAGGGGCATGAAGCCTTCGCTCCGCTCCAGGTTTTGTCGCGTGCACCAGCGCAAAACAGCAGCATTTGCATACGTGTGTCCTCAAGCAGCCTGTCTTTCCGGGAAACGGCAGGTCATGCCTGGATCGTACCGGGTCACTGCAGCGGTGTCATGGCCACCGAAAACGGCAGCGTTCAAAAAAACTTTTGGCAAATGTCCATCGCGTGTCGCGCCGTTCGTCATGTGAGTGAAGGCAATGTCGCCTTTGACACTTCGACAGGAGATGGAAATGACGATCTGGACGATACTCGCAAGTGGTGTTGGCGTGATAGTGCTGCTCGGCGCCGGGACGCTGTTGTTGCCGAAAACCGTGCATGTGGAACGCCATGCCAAGATTGCCGCATCACCGGAATCGGTGCTGGAGCTTGCCGCTTCGAACCACGGATATCAAAAGTTCAATCCCTACCTGACCTCGGATCCGGAGCTTAAGATCAAACCCTTCGGACCGGATACGGGCGTCGGGTCCGGATTTCACTTCGACGGCAAGGAAGGCAAGGGCACGCAGACTGTCGCTAAGGTGACGGCAAACAGCGTGCAATACGACATCGACCTGGGTGCGATGGGCAAACCGGTGCAGGAAATCTCCGCGCAAAGCCTGCCCGACGGTACGCAAGTCACCTGGACCATGGATATGGATCTC
>Ga0207422_1003028_pt1 | contig 18653 bp, 21 predicted proteins | sample MarCyaLeptolynsp_FD_187757 | JGI IMG/M metagenome (GOLD analysis project Ga0207422, IMG submission 187757) | Marine cyanobacterial communities from Panama - species 1 Leptolyngbya sp. (SPAdes) | ecosystem: Environmental > Aquatic > Marine > Unclassified | place: Panama: Panama City | collected...
CGATGACAATCGCGAAAAATGTGGTCGCCAGAAGCGACAGAACCTTGAGGCCTTCACTGTGAACGTAATCCTCGATGACCACCTGCATGCCAAGACGCATGTGATAGGTGCCAGTGAAGATCAGCAGCAGGAATGCCACAGCAACAAGCGGGTTGCTGATGAAGGACTTAAAGCTTTCATGGCCGGCGCCCAGCTGCGAAATGATTGCCGCAATAAGCGCAATGCCGAGCGGCACCATGGCAATTGCGGTCACGCGCTGTGCAATGAAGTGGCCTGTGCCGTCCTTGGCGGAGCCAAGCCCGCGTACTTTGGCGCGCGGTGTCCGAAGATCAGTGCTCATTACATGGCTCCCATCATGCGGAAGGTGGCAAACCAGATTGCCAGCGTGAGGGTGATCGAGAGGATCAGCGTGCCCCAGGCCAGAACATCAATCGTGCGCAGTTCGAAACCACGCCCCGTATCCCAGATGAAGTGGCGCACGCCGCCCAGCATGTGGTGGATCAGGGCCCAGGTGTACCCGAACAGGACAAGACGCCCGATCAGGCTGTCAGCCAGCGCCATGAAGCTGGCATACGCCTCAGGGCCGATCGCCGCCGCAGCAAGCCACCATGCCAGCAGGATCGTGCCGAAAAACAGCGCGACCCCTGTGGCGCGGTGCACGATGGACATCACCATCGACATCAGCGGCGTATAGATTTGCAGATGCGGCGACATCGGACGCTCTCTCAGCGCCGGCTCCACCTGTGTGTCGGCCATTTGCGAATGCCTCTCAAAAACCTTGGAATCCCGAGGAATAACCCCTTTGAGGGTTACTTATCGCGGCACCGCGCGTGTGGCAAACCGCGTGATCAGCATTTGCGGTGAAAATGCCACGCCCTACCTGACCTGTTCCGGCCAAGGCCTGTGTCGAGCCCCTGTGGCGACAGGCCGCGCCGGGCTCGTGACGTAGCGGCAGCATCATCATTTTTCCGACATGAAGCCGCGCCAAAGTGGACCGCTCGGGGATCACACAAGGAAAACGGTCAGATTTGATGATTTTGAGATTCGCCATCGGCCCTGTTGTCGCGTCAGGGTTTCTTGCCCTCGCCTCCATTGCAGGCGCCCAGGAGCCCGCACGGAACATCACCATTGATCCGTCCCTCACCTCCATGTCCGTGCCTCATCTGCATGCCTGCCAGCAGGGGTTTGAGGCGCTCTTTGGCGTTCCCGAAGGCGTGGATCCGGACGAAAGCCTGATTATTCGCGGCGCCCGCCAGACTTATTTCCAGGATCAGCGCTTCGGCGATCAGTTCAGGAGCACCCTGGAAATCGCCATGCCCTATGAACGCGTCCTGCCTCCCGGCCCGCCGGACGGCGCGGTGATTCCCGGGCGGATCACCTGCAGCTTTGTGGCGCTGGAAGACAATTCCTTTGCCACGACCCCCGATGCCGTAACCATCGAGGAAGAAGGGGTAACCCGGACCCTCAGCGACCAGGAACGCGGCCTTTTTCGCTAAATCACCCGGACAGGCCGGCTAAAACCGGCCTGCAAGGCCATTTGCGTAAACTGCGTGACGCTCCCGGCGACGCAACGACCGACTGACACTTATGTAAGTACGCAAATCACGTTGCACGGCGTGCCGATTGTGCTGATCTGCCGACACGCGGACCCTGACCTCACATTTCACGAAATGCGGGGACATGTGACGCATGACCATTCAGCCACTCGATACCGGCACGCTCTCCACAGACCTCCACCGGGTCGCCACCACGGTTCTCGGCCAGCCATTTACAAAACTGGTCGGCGCCAGGATGTCCGCCATCAGTGAGGGGCACCTTGAACTCTACGTGGACAACCGCGAGGACCTGAGCCAGCAGAACGGGTTCATCCACGGTGGCGTCATCGGCTACCTGGCCGACAACGCAAGCGCCGCCGTCGCAGGCACCATGCGGCCCGAAGGCGCGCTCGGCGCGGTCACAGCCGAATACAAGATCAACATCCTGCGCCCGTCCGTCGGCGACCGCGCCATCGTGCGCGCCAGCATCATCCGCCGCGGCAAAACGCAGGCAGTCACCGAAGCCAGAGTGTCCTGCATCAACAATGGCGAAGAAAAACTGGTCGCCGTTGCCCTTGCCACCATCAGTTACCTCTACCCGTAAAGGACCCAAGCCATGACACAGCACACGCGCGTGACCACCAGAACCGAAGACGGCGTAACCACCATCACCATGGACGACGGCAAGCTCAACGTGATGTCGCCGGCCATGCTGCGCGACCTGCATACAGCTTTCGAGACGGCGGAAGCAGACAGTCAGACCAGGGTCATCCTGCTCACCAGCAAGGCCCGGGTGTTTTCAGCCGGGTTCGACATGACGGTCTTTGCCGCGGGCGTAGAGCCGTCCCTTGAAATGCTCCGGCTCGGCGCGGAACTCGCCGAGCGCATTCTCAGATGCGCAAAGCCCGTGGTCACGGCCTGCAGCGGACATGCCTATCCCATGGGCGCCTTCCTGATGATGTCCGCAGATTTGCGCCTTGGTGCCGAAGGTGACTACCGCATCGGCATGAACGAGGTGGCCATCAACCTGACGCTCCCGCAATTCGCCATCGAGATTGCCCGCCAGCGTCTGACACCGGCCTATTTCAACCGCTGCCTCATGACAGGCGAAATGCTGGGGCCGTCAGAAGCCGCCCAAGCCGGGTTCATCGACAAGACCGTGCCTGCGGACACCCTGGACGAACAGGCAAAATACGCCGCCCACAGCCTCACGCAGATCGACCTGAAAGCCCATGCAGGGTCCAAGAAGAAAGCCCGCGCAACAGCCCTCAAGGCCCTGCGTCACGCCATCGAAAGCGAATTAACGCCGGAGGCCTTCGCCAAGGCACAAAGCGCAGCCTAGCGTGGCACGGCCACCCACATATCAAGATCAAGGATCACGCCATCGGCATCATCCGGTTCCGGAAAGGCCGCACACGGAAGATCCTTGGTCGCGATCATGCGCAGGCGCAACAGACCTGCATCATCGCGTCCGGCAATCTCGGCCTTGTCGAGGACTTCGCTCCAGGCAAAGACAGTGTCCCCGGCAAAGAGTGGCGCAACATGCCGCCCGCCATTGAGCGCTACGACCTTGACGGCGTTCGCCAGTCCGTTGAATGACAGCGCCCGCGCCAGACTGATGACATGACCGCCATAGATCAGTCGCTTGCCGAAGCGGCCTTTGCTTTCGGCAAACTGATTGAAGTGCACCCGCGCCGTGTTTTGATAAAGCCGCGTCGCCAGCTGGTGTTCGGCTTCCTCGACGGTCATCCCGTCCATGTGATCGATCTTCTCACCAACCACATAGTCGCCCCAGCGATGCGCCTCACCACTCAGGCCGAAGTCAAAATTCAGAAAGTCAGGGACCAACCGCGACGCGACGCTATCCGGCGCCACATGGTCCGCCAGTGCCGGCGGCAGCGCAGCGGCAATCACTGATGCTTCATCGCGCTTGCGCACCATCACCCAGCGCACATAGGACAAGACTTCCTGATTGTTCTGATTGAGCCCCCGGGTCCGCACATAGACAACACCCGTCTTGCCGTTGGAGTTCTCCTTGATACCGATCACTTCAGAGACCGCATGCAATGTGTCACCGGCATAGACCGGCACGCCAAAGCGCCCTTCCGCATAACCAAGATTGGCAACGGCATTGAGGGAGATGTCCGGCACCGTCTTGCCGAACACGATGTGGAACACCAGCCAGTCATCCAGCGGCGCCTGGTGCAGCCCGCAGGATTGCGCAAATATCTCTGACGACTGCAACGCAAACCGTGATCCGTAGAGTGCCGTGTAGAGCGCCACATCTCCCGCCGTCACGGTCCGCGGCGTTGCATGGTCAAGAACCTGCCCGGTCGAAAAGTCTTCAAGAAAATTGCCGCCGCTTGATCTGGAGACACTCATGCTATTTCCCAAACACGTCGAGTTGAATCCCACATATAGTCTTGTGCTTTTCGGACCTCCCGCCGTCCAAAGAAATCGAAACTGTAGCTAATTGTAAGAGTGATCTCTTGATCCAATTTCGCCAATGCCTCCAACTCAAAATTTTTCTCACTCAGTTTTCCGCATGTATCGAATGTACGAGTTCGGGTATCCAATGGCGGAAGATTGAGTGGTTGTGAAAATAGGTCAGAGAGATCAGCTCGCGCTCCACCGCTTGCTTGCACATTCACCGAAACCGAGAGGTTAGCAAACTCGTTTGCATTAAGACTCCGATAGTGGACGACGGTTCGCGGCAGATTTTGACCGTCATTTGTAAACCTACTCTCCACTTGAAAGAGCGCCACCGGCAGCAACGACCGATAGAGCGCCTCCTGAGATTGTGAGTTACTTAGGTACGAAATCGTTGTCGCAATCAACGCACCAATTGCAGTTGCTAAGAGCAACAGGTTTCCTGCTAGGGCGTCAATTGTGGGCGTATCCACACGAGCAGGTAGATACCAATACAAGAAGGCCATCGCTGAAAATAAAATTGCAGCGATTAGAACGGACGCAATTATCGTCTTACCGCCACTGAATTTGGGTACACTCATTTCGCCGCGTCCTTGGCCGCAATGGCATCCGCCACAGCCACAAGCCGTCGCGACTCTTCGGCGTGCAGAAGCTCGACCATCTTGCCACCGACAGTGATGACACCCTTACCCTGCGCATCCGGCGCGTCGAACGCTGCAATGATCTCCCGCGCGTCTGCCACCGCATCCGCTGATGGTGCAAACACATCGTTGCACGGCGCAATCTGCGAGGGATGGATCAATGTCTTGCCGTCAAAGCCAAAATCCCTGCCCTGTTCGCACTCATCCGCAAAGCCGGCTTCATTTTTGATATCGTTATACACACCATCAATCGCGATACAGGCTGCATCGCGGGCCGCCAGCAATGACATCTGCAGTGCGGTGAGCAACGACCCACGCCCCGGCACCCGTGCTGCCTTGAGTTCCTTCACAAGGTCGTTGGTCCCCATGACCAGCACACACAACAATGGATGCTGCGCAATCTCCTGCGCGGCAAACATCGCCGCCGGCGTTTCCATCATCGCCCAGATCGGCTCGTCCTTTAGGAGTCTCGCCGCGGCCTCGATGTCGCCCGGCCCGTTGACCTTGGGGATCAGCACCCCGTCCGCCCCAATACCGTTGACGGCACGAAGATCCTCTGCCCCCCAGGGCGTATCCAGCCCGTTCACCCGGACCACCACTTCACGCGGGCCATAGCCCCCCGCCTTTACGGCAGCCACAACCTGCTCGCGTGCAAGCTCCTTCGCGTCCGGCGATACCGCGTCCTCAAGATCAAGGATCAGCGCATCCGCATCCAACGTGCGGGCCTTCTCCAGCGCCCGTGCATTGGCACCGGGCATGTACAAAACAGAACGGCGCGGACGACCGGCATCAAACTGGGGTAGCATGACAATTCCATAAAATGAGAGCGGATATCGTGTTCACCCGCACTCTATGTCCCAACCGGCAGGCAAGCCAACAGGCCCCACCTGCGTTCCATGCATGATGTGTCCCCATGACTGTTCTTGCCATCTCATCACAGGTCGTTGCCGGACATGTGGGCAACTCAGCCGCGCAGTTTGTTCTGGAAACGCTGGGTCATGACGTCTGGGCCATTCCCACCGTGCTGCTCTCACACCATCCCGGCCACGGCGCACCCGCAGGACGGCACACGCCCGCACCGGAAATCGACGCCCTGCTCGCCAGCCTGTGGGACGGAGGCTGGATGGCACAGGTGACAGCCGTGATGACCGGCTACTTCACCTCCGCAGATCAGGTCCGATGCGCCGCCACCACCATCGCGCGCCTCAAGAAGGATCATCCCGGCCTCCCGGTCCTGATCGACCCGATCATTGGCGACGCCGGCACCACCTATGTCCCCGACGATGTCCCCCCCGCCATTCGGGACCACCTTCTGCCGCTTGCGACGATCACCACCCCGAACCTGTTTGAACTGACCGTGCTGGCCGACGCGCCCTGGCCTGCCGGTGAGGCAATTGATGTCGCAGCGCTGGCCGCACGTCTTGACGTCGCAGAAACGCTCGTGACGTCAACGCCAGGGACCACGCCTGACCTGATCGCAACCACTTTGCTGACGGGCAATGACAGTCGAGTGTTCGAGACGCCGGAGTTCCCGGCACCCCCGAAAGGCGTCGGCGATGTGGCCGCGGCAGTCTATCTGGGAGTGCGGCTCAGGGGTCTGCCGTGCAGTCAGGCAGCGACCGCTGCAACGTCGATCGTCAGCGCCATGATTGCGCACGCTGCAAAGCATCAGATGCGGGAGTTGCCGCTCATTGCATGCCGCGAGACAATTGCATCCGCTGTGTCTGCCGGAAAGGTGGCCTAGGCAGCCACCGTCTCTTTGTGCACCACACGCTCAAGCGGGAAACGGATGGTAATGGATGTGCCTTTGCCCGGCTCACTGTCAACAACAAGCGTTGCCTGATGACTGCGCGCAAGCGCCGCCGTCAGCGGCAGGCCAAGCCCTGTGCCATCCGCCTTGTAAACCAGCGCATCCGTCTGCAGCTGTGAGAAAGGCTCAAAGGCTTTTTTGATGTCACTGCGGGCAATGCCGATGCCGGTGTCAGCGACTTCAAGAGCAACGCGTCCGTCCGCCTCCAGCCGCGCCCGCAGGGCAACGCTGCCGCCCTGTGGCGTAAACTTTACGGCGTTGGACACCAGATTGATGATCATCTGCTTCAGCGCGCGTTCGTCTGCCACGAGCTTTGGCAGTTCCGGTTCGATCTCGACAGACAGCGTCAGCTCACCGCTCTGCGCCCGTGTCCGGATCATGCGGCCGCACGCATCCAGAACCAGTGCGACATCAAGTTCGTCTTCCGCAAGGTCATAGCTGTCCGCTTCCACCTTGGAGAGGTCGAGAATATCATTGATGATTGACAGCAGATGGGTCCCGGACTCGTGGATATCGCCCACATAGTCCTTGTACTGCTCATTCCCCAGCGGGCCGAAGATTTCACCATTCATGATTTCGGAAAACCCGATGATGGCGTTGAGCGGCGTGCGCAGCTCATGGCTCATATTTGCCAGAAACTGTGATTTGGCGGCATTCGCAATTTCCGCCTGGTCGCGCGCGGACCTTAGCTGATCCGCCGTCTGCTCACGCGCCACAATCTCCGTATGGACCTTGTCCAGCACCTGATTGTACTGCGTTGCGATCTGTCCGGCCTCTGTATAGGGCTCAACAGGCACATGCAGGGAAAAGTCGCCAGTCTGCTTTTGCCTGTCCATGGCATGGATCAGGTCATGGATCGCGGTGGACGCACCATGTTCGGAGGCATTGAGTCCGGCCTCCTCCGCCTCTGCGGAGACCCGCAATGGCAGGAACCAGTTGATCACCGTCAGGGCGACATAGCCGACACCGAACGCATAAACACCAGCTACCGTTACGCCCAACGCCTGGACACCCAGCTGTTCGAGGCGTGTATGGCCGGTCCCCCAAAGCGAGGAATCTCCGAGCAAAGCAACAGCGAGTGTACCCCAGATGCCCGCCGCCAGATGCACTGGCACGGCACCAACCGCATCATCAATCCGTTTACGCCGAAGGAAAGACTGGCACATAAGGGCAACAGCAGCGCCGACAGCACCAGTGATGATGGCCGTCCCGATACTCGCCACATGGGCAGACGCGGTGATGGCCACCAGCCCGGCCAGCACACCGTTGAGCGTATCAACTGCGTTGGGGGCGCCGCGGCGGCTCCATGTAAGCGTCATGGCTGTGACACCGCCAGCGGCAGCGGCTATCAGCGTATGCACCATGATGTGCGGCACCGACACATCAAGCGCCAGTGTCGACCCACCATTGAAGCCAAACCAGCCGACCCACAAGAGGAACATGCCGAAGACCGCAACCGGCGTATTGTGGGACTCCGTAGACGACTTGTTCTCATCAAACTGGCCGAGCCGTGGTCCGATGATGAGGACTGCGGCGAGCGCGACCCAGCCCCCGATGCTGTGCACGACCGTTGAGCCGGCAAAGTCGACGAAACCAAGCCCCTGCAACCAGCCCATCTGGGAATCGATCGCGAAGCCACCCCAGGCCCAGTGGCCGAAGACCGGGTAAACAAGCGCGCTGAGAACAACCGCGGTCAGCAGGTAGCCGCGAAAACTCATCCGCTCAGCAACAGCGCCGGAAACAATGGTCGTCGCCGTGCCGCAGAAGGCCAGCTGGAAAAAGAAGAACGCCATCAACCAAGCGGCGCCTGTCCCGTCAAACGGGCCCGTATCGAAGAAGAAGAACGACGTGCCCAGGACACCGCCGGTGGTTGCGCCGAACATGATGCCGAAACCGATGGCCCAGAACGCCAGGCTCGCGACGCAAAAGTCAGCCACATTCTTAACAGCGACATTGATCGAATTCTTTGCGCGGACCAGTCCTGTCTCAAGGCAGGTGAACCCGGCTTGCATGAGCAGCACAAGAACCGTGCAGATCAGCAGCCAGATTGTGTTGTCCGTAACGGCGGGATCGCCCATGCGACACTCATCAACAAACGCAATGACACAAATTCAGTGTCCGAGTGTGATGGCAGAAGGTTAAGATTGACGGAACGTCAGGTCCGAAAGTGAGACGGACCCGGACATTTTGTGATCAAGGCCCGTTCCATCTGTTAACGGGCACTTACCGGCAATCAACTTTCAAGCGGCACAAAAGACCCTATCTCGGCTGAGGAATTCTCCATGATTTTCTTCGCCGTAGGGGCCTCACGCGGCAGACGGCCAAGCGCCAGTTCCGGCGGCACCGTGTCCGGTATCTCAGGACTGGGTTCGGGTGGGCTGAAATATCCCAGCGCATAAGAGCCCATGGTGTAGCCAAGAAGCTCCTGAAGCTCCGGGTCCAGCGTTTTGGCGACCTCAGGTGGACAGGACAGATACTGGTTTTCTTCCGTCCGCAGCCAGCCGAGGCAGTAGGTGATGTTCATGCCCACGCGCGGTGCCATAGATTTGTTTTCACCACCGCTGTGAATGACAGACCCCGTATAGAGCAACACTGATCCACGTTGCATCACTGCCTGGCAGACCTCATGAGGTTCAGCCTGGCGCTTTTCGTCCCATTTATGGCTGCCGGGGACGACCTGCGTGGCGCCGTTCTCTTCCGTGAAATCCGTCAGTGCCCAGATCGTATTGAACTGTGGCTCGATGTCAGGGAGATAGCCGCCCCAGGCCAGCTTGTCGCGATGCAGCGGCTGCTTGCCCTGGCCCGGCAACAGGCGGATGAGCTGTGTGAGATGCAACTGGATACGGTCGCAGTAAGGCAGGAGGAACCTGTTGGCCGCCTCCAACACCGTCTCATTCATCACCGCCTCACGGCAGGCAGGTGAGCGTGACACCAGCGCGCCGGTGCGCGTCGTGTTGTGGCCGGTAAAGGCATCATTGCCTTTGGCGGACTTTTCCATCAGCGGCTGCGTTTGCGCATCGACACGCGCAAACAGCGCGTCATCCATGGCACCGGTCAGGATCATGGCGCCATCGCGCTCCATGATCTCGGCAATCTGATCCTGAGTGGCCGTTGCGGCGGGCAGGCTTGTCAGCTGCGGCATCACATCGTCTCCCTAGCTCTGCGGTGTTGTTAGTTGATGAGCGGCAAGCAAGGGCAGCAACAAGGCGCCCACGGTCTTGCGCATGCGGTCCAGGTCCCAGGCATCGGGCTCCATGGCCACCCGCACGGCAATGCCGTCGACGCCGGCAATCATGGCGTCCGCGACAACGGCTGCATCCTGAGCACCGGCCTCCGCCAGCTCCTGACGCAGTGTATCTGACAGCGCCTCGTAACCGGCCCGATGCCGTTCCCGAAAGGCCGGATCGCTCACACCGCGCCCCCAGAACTGCAGGAACACCCGCCACTCCCGGGCTGTTTCGTCATTGTTGGGAAGATAGGCCAGCGCCCGGTCAACCGGGTCCATGCCGCGCGTCTCCTCAAGCCGCTCCGCATTGCGCAGCCCCACCCGGTCAAAGGCGGCCAGCAGCACGTCGTCCTTGTTATTGAGGTAGTGGACAACAGCCCCGGTGGTCAGCCTGGCTTCACGCGCCACATCCACCAGCCGGACACTGTCGAGCCCGTGCACATCAATGGCGGCGACCGCCGCATCGGCAAGCTGGGAACGGCGTTGATCATGGTCAACCTGTTTTGGCATAATGGTGATTATATAAAAAGAAGCCTCTGTGGCAACCTCAAAACGAACAAGGCCGGTTCTGATGCCTCAGAACCGGCCCCCACCCTCATGAAATCAGCGGCAAACGCCTAGGCGGCCTTCGCCAGATATTTCGTGTTCAGCAACTCGGCGATCTGCACCGCGTTGAGCGCTGCACCCTTGCGCAGATTGTCCGAGACGACCCACAGCGCCAGACCATTGTCCACGGTCGGGTCCGTGCGGATGCGGCTGACGAACGTCGCGAAGTCGCCGACGCACTCAACCGGCGTCACATAGCCGCCGTCCTCGCGCTTATCGACCACCAGCACGCCGGGGGCTTCACGCAGGATGTTGCGGGCTTCCTTGTCAGACAGCGGCTTGGCGAACTCGATATGCACCGCCTCACCATGGCCGACGAACACCGGCACGCGCACGGACGTCGCCGTCAGCTTGATCTTGGGATCAAGAATCTTCTTGGTCTCGACAGTCATCTTCCACTCTTCGGTGGTGTAACCGTCTTCCATGAAATCACCCCCGTGCGGGATCACGTTGAACGCGATCTGCTTGGGATAGATCGACTTTTCAATCGGATCATTCACGAACACCGCACGGGTCTGATTGAACAGCTCATCCATCGCGTCCTTGCCCGTGCCGGATACCGATTGATAGGTCGAGACGACCACGCGTTCGATCTGGGCTGCGTCATGCAGCGGCTTCAGCGCCACCACCAGCTGCGCCGTCGAACAGTTGGGGTTCGCGATGATGTTCTTCTTGGTGTAGCCCGCAATCGCGTCCGCATTCACTTCCGGCACGATCAGCGGAATGTCCGGGTCCGTCCGCCAGGTGGATGAATTGTCGATGACAACCGCACCCTGTTTGGCGATCTTGGGAGACCACTCTTTCGACACACCGCCGCCCGCAGACATCATCACGATGTCGGTGTCTGAAAAATCAAAATTCTCCAGCGCCTGGCACTTCAGCGTCTTGTCGCCGAAGGACACCTCCTTTCCCTGGCTGCGGCGCGAGGCAATGGCCACAACTTCCGTGGCGGGAAACTGGCGCTCGTCAAGAATGTTGAGCATTTCGTGGCCCACATTTCCCGTGGCGCCGACAACTGCAACTTTCAAACCCATCGGTTTCGTTCCTTGTATCTCTGCCTCTTCCGCACCTGCCTGCTTCAGCAGACATGGCCCCGTCTCGTCTGCTCTTGCCTCAAGAGCCGGCAGAAGAGAGGAGAGCGGCGCAAGCGGCAGGATCAGACGGTCCGGTTTTTTGGGGTACCCGTCTTGGTTTTGGTGGTCGGAGTGGTGGTAGTGGCGAGCGAACGCACGGAATTGCCCGCAAAACGCATGTCTTGCGCAGTCAAAAACGCGGGGCTCGTCTCATGCCTGGCCATCAAGGTCCAAATTCCATCAATTTCCGGCGCTTATATGTCACCGCACTCCCTTCCAGTCAATGAATGGTGCGCATGGCTCCCAACCCGGACCGCATGCCCGAACACCACATCTCACCAACATATGATACGCTCAGCCTGCGCGGGGGTGGATAAGGTTGTGGTCCAAGGAGATGACCTGATGACACCGACGAAACTAGGCAGCATGGCCCTCATCTGTACGCTGGGTCTGGCACTGTCAGCCTGTGCCGGCGACCGCTCCGAAGAGATCGCCGCACAAAACGAGATCGACCACCAGAACTGCCTCGAGCTCGGCTTTGAGGAAGGGACGGAAGCCTATGGCAACTGCCGCCTGAAACTGCGCGAAATCCGTGCCGCTGAAAGCCGGCGCGACTCCGGTGGCAATTTCGGGGTCGGCGTGGGCATCGGCATCGGGCTCTAGGAGGCAATGATGATCCGCATCCTGCTCGCCACGGCTCTCGCCTTGACCCTCGCAGCCTGTGCATCCGCGGAAGACCGCGCCGCCCGCGCCCAGGCGCAACTGGCAGCGGACAAGGCCGAGTGCCAGACCCTCGGCTTCACCCCGGAAACGGAAGCCTTCAGCAACTGCCTGCTGAAGCTGCGCGAAATCCGCGCCGAAGAAGCTGCCGCCCGTGAACAGCGCCGCGCCAACAACCGCGCCATCTGGGGACCAGACTGGCCCTGGTACTACAATCGAGGATATCGCTACCGGCGCTGGTAGCAGCCATGTGCCCTAGTTCGTGGCCATCTCTTCCACAACCGCGCGGCCCATCTGCGACGTGGAGACCTTGGTCATCCCGTCCTGCATGATGTCGCCGGTGCGCAGACCCTTGTCGAGCACGGACGTAATCGCGCCTTCCAGCTTGTCCGCCACCTCACCCATGTTGAACGAATAACGCAGACACATGGCCAGGCTCGACAACATGGCGATGGGGTTGGCAATGCCCTGACCGGCAATGTCCGGCGCCGAGCCGTGCACCGGCTCATAGAGTGACTTGCGCTTCCCATTCGCATCAGCCGCGCCCAGCGACGCTGACGGCAGCATGCCCAGCGAGCCCGTCAGCATCGCCGCCACGTCAGAGAGCATGTCACCGAACAGATTGTCCGTGACGATCACATCAAACTGCTTGGGCGCACGCACCAGCTGCATGCCACCCGCATCTGCCAGCATGTGGGTCAGTTCCACGTCCTGATAGTCGCGCTTGTGAACTTCGGTCACCACCTCGTTCCACAGCACGCCGGACTTCATGACATTGCGCTTCTCCATCGAGCACACGCGATTGTCGCGGGTGCGCGCCAGATCAAAGGCCGCTGCCGCAATGCGCTCGATCTCGTAGGTGTCATAGACCTGCGTATCAATGCCGCGCCGCTGGCCGTTTTCAAGCTCGATGATTTCCTTGGGCTCACCGAAGTACACCCCACCCGTCAGCTCACGGACGATCAGGATATCGAGCCCTTCGACAAGCTCTTTCTTCAGCGAAGACGCTTCCGCCAGCGCGCCGAAGCAGATCGCCGGGCGCAGATTGGCAAACAGTTCCATGTCCTTGCGCAGACGCAGAAGACCCGCTTCCGGCCGCACGTCATAGGGCACGTCGTCCCACTTGGGGCCACCGACCGCGCCGAACAGCACTGCATCCGCCGCCATGGCCCGTGCCATGTCATCTTCGGAAATCGACAGGCCGTGCGCATCATAAGCCGCGCCGCCTACAAGGCCTTCTTCCACCTCGAACGAGGTCAGCCCTTGGGCATTCATCCAGTCAATGGCGCGGCGCACTTCGGTCATGACTTCAGGGCCGATGCCGTCGCCGGGCAGGAGGAGGATCTTCTGGGTCGCCATGGGACTGTGTCTCCGAAATACGAATATCGTGGTCTGTTGGCCGGGTTCCTAGCAGGGACCCACAGGCAAGGCCAGCCCCCCACAAGATCGACCGCGCAGGACCAAGCCCGGCATCCTCACGGCCCCAGGGGCCGCAAGGAGAAGGACGGGATGGCAGGAGCGCCGCCCGAAGGCAGCATGTCCGTGTCTGATGCAAGTTGCGCACACAAGCGCGTCCGGCCGCCTTTGGGGCAGCGCTCCTCGCGCGGATGGTCTTCGGCTCGGGCCGTCTCCACCGGGGAGCCCGGGTGTTACCCGGTTACCCGCCCGATGCTGCCGTTGAACCGGACTGTCCCTCGTATGAGACACGAGAGCCGCCGGGGCGCATGAGGACGCACACGCCAGCAGAGCCGTCACCGCCATATCGCCGAAGTCCGTTACCCTTCAGCACGCCTGATGAATTCCGCCCGTGTCCCTGTAGGGCCGTCGTCACCACGCTCCATGGCATCCGCCCTCCCACCCAGCACCCGGACGGTCCGGACTGCCCGATAGCGGGAGGCATGCGACACAGTATGAGGCCTCCTGAGAGACCGGGGATACAGATTTGAAATTTTTTGAGGCGTCGCAGAAACAGCCGCTAAAGCGCGCCTTTTTCCAGCCCAAGCGCCAGCGCAATCCGGTCAAGCGCATGCTCTTCCTGCGGCGAAATCGCCTGATCCGCGATGACCGCCACCCGCGCCGCATGCATGACGGCCCGCTTCTCCACGTCCTGCCCTTTGACCGATGCAATCGACACCAGCACATCCAGCGCCGTCGCCTCATAGTCCTCCGGAAACGCCTTCGTCAGCTCGTCCATCTCCGCATTGAGCGCCGCCTGATCAAACCGCGTGAACGCCTCATCTGCCGCCAGCTCACTCGTCAGCCGCCCTTCCTCAACCGGCGCAAACTGCCCGTCGGAATAGGCGACCAGCAGATAGGCGCCGCAGATGGCGTGAAGGGCAGTTTTCGGGTTTGTCTCAGTCATACGCTCATACGTCCTCTTGCCTTGTTGTAAGCCCCGTCGGCCTTCACATGGTCACCAGCCGCTGCCAGGCCAAAGCGCGGCATGTTGCCGTATACCGCTTCAAAGGCATTGGGCTGCACTGCATAGGTCTCATGCCAGATGCCGACGGACCCATCCTCACCGATGGCGCGATTAAAATCCCGCCACGCATCCGTATGGGTCGCAACCTTGGTGGCATAGTGCTCCAGGTGATCGAAACTCTTCCAGTACTGGATGGTCGCAAACCCGCGCCGGTAGCGGATGGGCTCCACATGCAGCATGCCGAGCTCCGGATCAGCAGTAAGTTCTTTAAGCATTCGCGGCATGGCTTTGGCCACCGGCAGCCATTTGTGAACGGCCCACAGCTTGTTGATCCGCATACCAATGATAAAGACCGCGAACGGCTCTTCCATCTTGGCGGCAAAGCGGCCCGGTATGACTGAGCTCATGACTTACACCCCTCCAGAATGCTCCGGCCTCTTGATGCGCAAATGCACGGGGGCCGATTGCAGTCGAGCTTTGTCGGCAGGCGGAAGCCTGTCAACACGGGCACGTACGGTTTGATCCGCATCATGTACACGGGACTGGAAACCCCGTACCGTTGCGCCTACATGACCTGAAACTGATACAGGAGAAATTTGTGACTGCCATTGTGTTCCAGCCTGCTGGCAGAACCACCGGATAAACAGGCGCACCTTATGTGCCTGCCCGTCAGTGTCCTGCACTGACGCGTCCCGCTGCCAGCCTGCCTTAGAACCCCGCCTGCAAAGACATGAGCAGGGGGACATGCGTTCGTTTGCGTCTCTCATACCTCTTGAACGGGAGATGCGCTGAAGCTGGTACACACCAATGACATTCCAAATTTCCGATCTGGCCCAACTGGGCTGGAACAGTTTCTTCCTCTCGCAACTCGACACCGACGATCTGGAAACATTCATACCCGTGCGCGTGATGTCCGTTCACCGCAACCGGCTGGACGTGATCGGGCTCGCCCCCGACCAGACACCGCTGGATGAAGCCATCCCGCCCTACAGCGTCCCCGACGGTCCGGAGGAAATGACCGCAACCGTCGGCGACTGGCTGCTGCTTGACCCTGAAAGCCTCAAGGCCGAGCGCCTGCTGGAGCGGCAGAGCCTGTTCAAGCGCCGCGCGCCTGGCACAGGCCGCAAGCTGCAGCTCATCGCCGCCAATGTGGACACGCTGTTCATCGTCTCGTCCTGCAATCAGGATTTCAATGTCCCCCGCCTCGAGCGCTATCTCGCTCTGGCACGAGACGCGGGCGTGACCCCGGTCATCATCCTTACCAAGTCGGACCTGACGGATGACCCGCACGCCTATGTGCAGCAGGCCAGCCGGATCATGCCCGGCGTCATGGTCGAGATACTGGACGCCCGCGACCCCGAACAGATCACCCGCCTGCATCCCTGGTGCACCAGGGGGCAGACAATTGCCTTTGTCGGGTCGTCCGGCGTCGGCAAGTCGACGCTGATCAACACGCTCATGGGCGACGACACGATCGCCACCGCCGGCATCCGCGAGGACGACGCCAAGGGCCGCCACACCACGACCGGCCGGCAGTTTCATCAGCTGCCCTCAGGCGCCTGGCTGCTGGACACGCCCGGCATGCGCGAGTTGCAGCTGACGGATGTGCAGGAAGGGATCGATGCAGTCTTCGCCGACATTGTTGAGCTCGCGGAGGCGTGCCGTTTCGGCGACTGCCGCCACGAGACCGAACCCGGCTGCGCCGTCACCGCCGCCATCGACAACGGCACGCTCGACCCCAAACGCCTGCACCGCTGGCGCAAGCTTGCCCTTGAAGACATGCACAACACGCAGACCATCGCCGAACGCCGCACCCGCGAAAAGGCCTTCGGCAAGATGATCAAGAACACGGTGGCCTACAAGAAACGGTTCCGCGATGACTGACCACCGCAGCTTCGGACCCGATCCGCAGCCCGCCCAAATCTGCCACAAGAAAGGGCGGCGCTCTTCCCAAGCGCCGCCCTCTGGCAGATCAGTGAATACAGCCTCCCTACCGCTCTTCCTCCGGCTTGACCGGAGGGAAAGCGGGAATGGGGACGTATATGAGCCCTAGACCCAGCTGCGGGCCGCCTTATCCTTGCCTTCAAACGTGTCGATGGCGTCCGCCTGCTGCATGGTGAGACCGATGGCATCAAGGCCGTTCAGCAGGCAGTGCTTGCGGAACGCATCGATCTCGAACTTGATCGTACCGCCGTCCGGGCCCTTGATTTCCTGGGCTTCCAGATCAATGGACACAACCGCATTAGAGCCGCGCTCTGCGTCATCCATCAGCTTGTCCACATCCGCCTTGGGCAGGACGATGGGCAGAATGCCGTTCTGGAAACAGTTGTTGTAGAAGATGTCCGCAAACGACGTGGAGATGATGCAGCGGATGCCGAAATCCATCAGCGCCCACGGCGCGTGCTCGCGAGACGAGCCGCAGCCAAAGTTGTCGCCTGCCACCAGAATCTTCGCATCGCGATAGGCCGGCTGGTTGAGCACGAAGTCTTCAACTTCCGAGCCATCATCCTTGTAGCGCATCTCGTCAAACAGATTGACCCCCAGCCCCGTCCGCTTGATCGTCTTGAGGAACTGCTTGGGAATGATCATGTCGGTGTCGACATTCGTGATCGGCAGCGGCGCCGCAACGCCCGTAAGTTTGTCGAATTTATCCATCATTCAGTTCCTTCATCTGCCCCGCATCGCTATCGCGAAGGCACGTCTTTAAGTGTAGCAGCAGTCTCAGCTGTCGCGGCCAGAATGTCGTACTTCTCCCACGGACGTTCATAGTTCGCGACCTTGTGGTCTGCGCAATTGTCAGAGTTCTTCCAGTGCGCGTTTGTCTCGGTTCCACGCCCATCAAAATTGATCACAGCATCGCGCATATTCTCGTTGATCTTAGCCACAGACAGGATGACAGCCGTATCTGCAAATTCTGGTTCCAATGCCGATTGCGCACTAACGTTGACTTTCGGCTCACCTCGAATATTCCGATTGCAAACCATGCCGCTCTCAACTTCTTTGATGCCAATGAACCGGTGACCTCGTTCGTCCGCGAGTTCGGCCAACCGCAAAATTGCAAGAGCAAGAGTCCGTGTCTGAGTTGTGACCGACGTCGCCGCAACCGCTACGGTGTAGCTGTTCCCTTCGACGCGTTCATCTTTCCAGCCATCATTGGTGTCAAACAAACTGAACTTTCGTTCTTTGTAGGGCGTCGGATCAAAGTTTTTTGAATCCATGCGCGCGGCTGTCCCCGCAACAGAAGGCAATGCCCACACAACACACAGCAGCACCACCAGCATCGGTATCGCTTGAGACAATTTGCCGTTGCTGGTGAGGAAGCTCAACATATGCTCCTACTTCACATCCCGAACATCAACAAAGTGTCCGGCAATTGCCGCAGCAGCCGCCATCGCGGGCGACACCAGATGGGTCCGCCCGCCACGGCCCTGACGGCCTTCGAAGTTGCGGTTGGACGTCGACGCTGAGCGTTCGCCCGGGGCAAGCTTGTCGGCATTCATGGCGAGGCACATGGAGCAGCCCGGCTCGCGCCAGTCGAAGCCCGCTTCGATCAGTACCTTGTCGATGCCTTCGGCTTCGGCCTGCTCTTTCACAAGGCCCGAGCCCGGCACGACGAGGGTGCGGATACCGTCCTTGACCTTCTTGCCCTTGGCGACTTCCGCCACGGCGCGCAGGTCCTCGATGCGGCCATTGGTGCATGAGCCGATGAACACCGTGTCGACGGCGACGTCGGTCATCTTGGTGTTGGGCTTGAGGCCCATATATTCGAGCGCGCGTTCGACGGAGCGAGCCTTGTCCGCGTCTTCGATCTTTGCGGGGTCCGGCGTCATGCCGGTCACCGACACCACATCCTGCGGGCTGGTACCCCACGTGACGATCGGCGCCAGATTGTTGACGTCCAGCGTGATCTCGCGGTCGAACTTCGCACCCTCGTCAGACGGCAGCGAGCGCCAGTAGGCTTCCGCCGCGTCCCATGCCTCGCCCTGCGGCGCGCGCGGGCGGCCCTTGAAATATTCGATGGTCTTTTCGTCCGGCGCGATCAGGCCGGCGCGGGCACCGCCTTCAATCGTCATGTTGCAGACGGTCATGCGGCCTTCCATGGAGAGCGCGCGGATCGCCGGACCCGCAAACTCGATCACATAGCCCGTGCCGCCCGCCGTGCCGATCTCACCGATGATCGCCAGGATGAT